>Ga0213868_10004231_pt1 | contig 13124 bp, 15 predicted proteins | sample PICome_9_FD_160087 | JGI IMG/M metagenome (GOLD analysis project Ga0213868, IMG submission 160087) | Coastal seawater microbial communities near Pivers Island, North Carolina, United States - PICO127 | ecosystem: Environmental > Aquatic > Marine > Coastal | place: USA: North Carolina...
GCCGCTTTCAAAAGCTTTAGAGTCCTCTGCTATTAAGCCAACTATAGGTTGCAATTTCATCAATAAATTAAAGCCCATAAAATTTTCTGGTGCATTTTGCTGCTCAGTGTCTGATAGAAAATTATTTACAGGAACTAAAATATTATATGGGGCACTATCAACTTGAGATCGAAAACCTAAGACTAAGTTACCGCTTAAACCAGAAGCAGAAAGAAGTTCTAATCTTATCTCTTGTAAATTTGTCACTGACTTTCCGTTAACGAAAGTTAAAATATCTCCTTCCGTTAATGAAGTATTTTGAATGAAGTACTCTGAAGTAATTTCAGCGACCTCAGGAATAAATTGGCGCTCAAGGGAATTCGCAAAAATCACAGAAAATATTCCTATTGCAAGTAAGAAATTTGCAAAAGGTCCAGCAAGCATTACTAATGCTCTCTGCCACCTTGGCTTACTCTCAAAAGTATTGAGTTTTTGTTCCGCTGTCATGCTTTGTAGCAACTCAGAATTTTCTTCATCTTCAACTGACTTTTCTGTATGAAATGCAACATAGCCCCCCAGAGGGAGCGCAGATAAAGCAAATTCAGTACCATATTTGTCTATTTTTTTGTATACCACTGGACCCATGCCAATTGAAAAACGATAAATATGAATATTAAATATCCTGCCAACTATAAAATGGCCATACTCATGTATTGCGATGAGGACACCAAGAAGAACCAATGCTGAAAATAGATATATCATATTCTTGAAAAATTTAGTGTACGGATTTTATCACCTTCTCAGCATGAATGCGTGCCTGTTTGTCATAATCAAAAACATCTTCTAATGTTGACAGCTTAGAACATGGGAAATGGGCAAAAGTTCTTTCAATAACATCATAAATTTCAGAAAATAAGATTTTCTTATTGAGGAATGCATTCACTGCAACCTCATTTGCAGCATTCATAATTACACCAGAGTTACCTTTAAGATTACAAACTTCCCGCGCTATTTCAAAAATTCCCTGCCTGCCGTCAGGAATTGGTTCAAAAGAAAGGTTTAATTCTGAAAAATTTAACTCTTCAAATTGAATTGGCAACCTTGACTCTATGCCCAATGCGTTGGCTATAGGAACCTCCATATTAGGATTACTCAATTGAGCAATTGTCGATCCATCAATAAAAGTAACCATAGAGTGAATGATGCTTTGGGGGTGCACAACGATATCAATCTGAGATTCTGGGATGTCAAACAAATAATTTGCCTCAATCAATTCAAGGCACTTATTTACCAGTGTTGCTGAATCTATTGTGATCTTTGATCCCATTGACCATGTAGGATGATTTAAAGCATCTTGAAGGCCAACGTTTTTTAATTCATTAAATGGGGTTTCTCTAAAAGGTCCACCCGAAGCTGTAATCACGACTTTAGAAACTTCTTTGAGGTTTTTTTTATTTCCTAAACATTGATGAATAGCATTATGTTCGCTATCTATGGGAATTATTAAAGCATTTTTATTCTTAGCCAATGGCATTAAAATGTCTCCAGCTGACACAATACTCTCTTTATTTGCAACGAGAATTGTTTTGCCAGACTCTATGGCAAAATAACTTGCCAATAGCCCTTCAAATCCTGAAATTGCAGAAATCACAATATCAACTTGAGAATTTTGTATAAGTTGTTTCAAATCTTCCTCTGAAGTTAAAACGTTAGAAACAAATTGCAGTTCAATTAAGTCATCAGGATTGGCAGTCTTACCAATAAAAATATTTTCAGGTTGGAATTCCTGATAAATTTTTTTTGCTTGACTGATATTACTTCCAAGAGCTATGCCAAACAAATTAAAGTTACTGGTGTTTTGCCTTAAAACATTTAAGCAACTCTCTCCGATACTTCCGGTTGCACCTAATAAAACTATATTTTTCATATCAACATTATGGTTAATAAAGAAAAAACTGGAATGACTGCTATGTGGGAATCTAGCCTATCCCAAATACCTCCATGACCAGGAATCAATGACCCGCTATCCTTAACAGATTTAGTTCTTTTCAACGAACTTTCAAAATAGTCTCCAATAAATCCAAATGGGATGCTAAATATTAAAATAAAGAGTATCTCTATTGAAATTAAATTAAAAAAATAAAGTAATAGGTTGAAAATTAAGACAAGGATTGCTCCGCCTAATAAACCCTCTAAGGTTTTGTTGGGACTTATGAGTGGAAATAAGGGTGTTTTGCCCAGACTACTTCCGACAAGATAGGCACCAACATCTATCAAAACTGTACTCAATAAAACAATAAATATAATGAAGAACCTATTGAAGCCAGAAAAAACTGCAAACTCTAATAAATATATCAAACCTAATAGAAAGCCAAAAATTAGAAAAGAGCCTAAGTAATTATTATCAAAACTCAAAAAAGGAAGTTTTTTATTGGCAAATAATGCGAATGCATAGGTGAGCCAAAAAAATGAACTTATGAATAAAAATAAGGTTAGAAAGGAAATATTAGTTTGAAAAAGAAGAGTGGTTAAAAATATAAAAAAAAGAGCCTGAAGAATATCAACACTTGAGTCTGAAAGCTGAAGCCATTCAAAAATCATGACAGAAACTACTACAACAATTAAAGTGTAAATTAGTAAAGTATTTTGAAAATAAAGAATTCCACTTACAGCTAAAATTAAAACTAATGCAGCAGGCAATCGCTCTAAGATATTTTTAATTAGCACGTTTGCCAAAGCGTCGCTCCGTTTTTGAGAATTTTTTTAAACATTTTATAAATTCTAGCTCAGTAAAATCTGGCCACAGAGTATCGCAGAATTGTATCTCTGTATAAGCTAAATGATATAACAGGAAGTTACTTATTCGATGATCTCCGCCAGTTCTAATGAGCAAATCAAGCTCATGGATTGGGGCTTTTAAATATTTAAAAAAAATTTCATCGTTAATGGTATCAACAGATAACTTATCTGAATTTATATCATTAGCCATAAGCTTAGTTGCTTGAATAATATCTGCTCTGCCTCCATAGCCAAGAGCAATATTTAATTTGAGACTAGGGTGCTGAAAATCAGTATCTTTCTGAGCTTGGTCAATCGCATCAGTGACTTGTTTGCCAAAATCTTCAAAATCACCAAAAAAATCTAACTTAACTTTTTGTTTGATTAGCTCAGGAACTTGGGAATCAATGGCTTTAATGATTAGCTTTTTAATTCCTAATATTTCTTTCTTGGGACGAGACCAATTTTCTGTACTAAAAGCATACAAGCTAAGGGAGCCTAATTTTGCTTCTGCGGCGGTTTCAACAATTCTTCTAACAACGTCTACTCCCTTCTCATGACCGGATGTCACATTTATAGTATTCTTTTTTGCCCATCTGCCATTTCCATCCATGATAATAGCTGCATTTAACCCTGGCAGGGTGAATGATGAGTTATTATTATTTGCCATGCTGGCTAGTATAAAATCTCTAGATCTCTAGTAAATCTTCTTCTTTTTTCTTGAGCTCTGAATCAACAAGACCTATAAAATGATCAGTTTCTTTTTGAACAAGCTCCTCTATCCGCTTGAGGTCATCTTCAGAGAAATCTCCAGCTTTTTGCTGATCTTTAGCTGTATTATTTGCATCACGGCGAGTATTTCTTATTGAGATTCTTGAATTTTCTGCCTCTGTTCTTGCCTGCTTAATATATTCTTGTCTAGTTTCCTCAGTTAAGGCAGGCATGGTTAAACGTATTAAGTCTCCACTTGTGCTTGGATTTAGGCCTAGATCAGATGACATAATTGCTTTTTCTATCTCGGCAATTAATGATTTGTCCCAAGGGGAAATTGCAAGTGTTCTGCCCTCTTCTACAGAAATATTTGCAGCCTGGTTAATTGGAGTGAGATTGCCATAATAATCAAATTTTACTGAATCTAAGATACTAGGGTTTGCTCTACCAGTTCTAATTTTGTTAAATTCATGACTCAGCGATTCAATCGCTTTTTGCATTTTTGGTTTAATATTTTCAATTACTTCATTCATACTTAAGATATTAATGTTCCAATTTCTTCGCCGCAAGCAATTCTTTGCAATGCATTAGGTTGATTTAAATTAAATACTTTTAGAGGCAAGTTGTGATCTCTTGCTAATGTAAGCGCAGTGGCGTCCATCACTTTAAGATTTTTTTGAATGGCTTCGTCAAATGAAAGGGTTGGATAGAGCGTTGCGGTTGAATCTTTTTCAGGATCAGCAGAGTAAACACCATCAACCCTTGTAGCCTTTAGCATAATATCTGATTGAGTTTCTATCGCCCTTAAACATCCTGCACTGTCAGTTGTAAAAAATGGATTGCCTGTACCAGCTGTAAATATGACAACAAAATCATTGGATAAAAGTTGAATTGCCAACCTTCGGTCATAGTGCTCAGCAACACCAGACATTGAAATCGCTGACATAACTCTTGTCTTCACCCCTGCTCTTTCTAAAGCATCTCGCAAAGCAATACCATTCATAACAGTTGCAAGCATTCCCATATGATCACCAGCAACTCTATCCATTCCAGCTTTACTAAGCTTTTCACCTCTAAAAAGGTTACCACCACCAATTACTATGCCCACCTGAGCGCCCAGATCTTTGCAACCTTGTACGGATTGTGCCATTTGATCAAGTATTTTTGGATCTATACCATGATCATCATCTCCAGCAACAGCCTCTCCACTAAATTTAACGAGAAGTCGTTTGTATGTCAGAGATGTCATTGTTGAAGTTGTTCAGCTACCTCTGCTGCAAAATCTTTTACCTCAACCTCAATTCCTTCACCTACCTTAAAACGTGCAAATGAAATAATTGAAGCATCATTTTCTTTAAGAAGCTGCTCGATTGTTTGATCAGGATTTTTTACAAAACCCTGAGAGACCAATGTTACCTCTGATAGAAACCTCTTTACCTTGCCTTCTACCATTTTTTCCATAATAGCTGCATCCTTACCAGATTCTTTTGCTTGAGCTAGGTATATTGAACGCTCTCGTTCAAGCAATTCTTGATCAATATCTTCAGCATTTAAACAGCTGGGATTCGTTGCTGAAACATGCATCGCAAGATCCTTTGCTAACTCTTGATTTGCTCTATCAATTGATACCAATGCAGCTAAACGCCCATCAGAATGGATGTACGCACCAATAGTTCCACCTGAGGGAACTTCGATAGTTTGCAATCTTCTTAATTGAATGTTCTCTCCAATAGATTGGATCAATGATTGCCTTTTTTCTTCAAATTTCTCGGCAAGCTCAGAGATATCGGTTACAAAATTGTTTGCAAGATGGTCTGAAATATCATTTGTGAACTCTTTAAATTTTGAGTCTTTAGCTGCAAAGTCTGTTTCTGAATTAATCTCGACCAAACTACTAAACTGATCATTTTGAGCTACTTTTACTTCCCCATCAGCAGCTACGCGCGATGCTTTTTTCTCCGCTTTTAGCGAGCTATTAGCTCGAAGAAGGTCTAAAGCTTTTTCAATATCTCCATCAGTTTCGACCAATGCTTTCTTGCATTCCATCATGCCGACACCTGACATATCTCTCAATTCTTTAACTTGGCTTGCAGTAATACTCATTTCTCTTCCTCAGACTCCTCAGATTCTTTAGCCACATTCTCTGTAACATTAGCATCCTTATCTTCCTTTGCAGGGTCCTCGATAGGATTTTTTTGGTCAATCTGTTCCTTTGCCTTATCCTCTTCTAAGTCAGCAGATACATCATCTGGCTGGATTAGTGAATCCTCTTCTGGTTCACTTAATTCAGCTTCTTCAACAATATTTAAGGCCTTTCCAGATGTTACAGAAGCCTTTTTCACTTTAACTGATGGGGCATCATCATTTTGTATATTAAGGGAGCCGCCTTGTGAACTTGCTAAACCTCTTGCGCAAGCCTCTTCAATGACTTTTGTAATTAGTCTAATTGATCTAATAGCATCATCATTACCTGGAATAATGTGATCGATTCCCTCAGGATTGGAGTTAGTGTCAACCAAAGCAATGATAGGGATTCCCATTTTCTTAGCTTCAGTTACTGCAATTTTTTCATAAGCAACATCCACAACAAATAAAGCATCTGGCAATCCTTTCATTTCTTTGATGCCGCCAACACTCGCATCAAGCTTTTCATATTCTTTAGCTATATCTACAGCCTCTTTTTTTGAAAGTTTATTAATTCTTCCAGATGACTGAAGCTCCTCGATATCTAAAAGCCGTCTTATAGAACCTCGAATGGTTTTCCAATTTGTAAGAGTTCCACCGAGCCATCTCTTATCAATATATGGCAGGCCAATTGAAGAGGCTGATTCTTTGATTGTCTTTGAAGCAGATCTTTTGGTTCCAACAAATAAAATTCTATTGCCTTTAGAGCAAATCTCTTCAGCTTTGGATGCGGCTGCATTTAAGCATTCTTGTGTCATCTCAAGATCAATAATGCTAATTTTTTTCCTAGTATCAAAAATAAAAGATTCCATTTTAGGATTCCAAAATCTTTGTTGATGACCAAAATGAACGCCTGCATTTAAAAGGTCTTTAATAGATACAATACTCACAGTTTCCTCCGGGGTTAATTCTCCAACGCTACATGTGATTGACTCAAAATTAAATCTTAAAAAAGAGCACCCCAATCACAATCCAAAAAGCGTTTTCGGGATTTAAAGTGAGGGTATTCTATATAAAACTTGCCTAGTATTAAAGCTTTTTATTTAAGAAGTCTGAAAATGAGTATAGACCAAATTCTTGAGACTGAAGCCATGCTGCAGCCTCTAAAGCTCCAATGGCAAAGATATTTCTTGAGGCAGCATAGTGATTAAAAGAAGTAATAGCTCCTTCTCTTGAGTGAAACTCAATCCTGTGCAAGCCAAAATGGTCTCCAATTCTATGAGCCTCTATATTTATTGGATAGTTAATTTTTAAATCAGCAAACTCATTAATAAATTTTGAAATTTCTAAGGCCGTTCCGGATGGAGAATCTTTTTTTTTAGTGTGATGAATCTCAATAATCTTGCAAGCAGCTGGAACTGTATTTGTAGATAAATACCTGCTGAGATTTTTTTTTAAGCTTGCAATTCCTAATGACATATTCGATGCAAGCATCAAAGGTAATTTGTTTGCAGCCACCTCTAGTTTTTTTAACTGTACAGCTGAAAAACCTGTTGTTCCACAAACCAATGGGAGACTATTTTCTGTACAAATTTTTAGCAAGTCATCAAGGGAACCTGGTGAGGAAAAGTCTATGACTGCAGACACGTTTTTTAAAGAAATATCATGTCCCTTCAAGTTTGCTATTTTTATTTTGTCATCACGTGAATTACATAGGCTTTGAATAGCTTTGCCCATGCTTCCATTAAATCCATTAATTAATATATACAAGATTTTACTTTTTATGAAACGCCTCTGAAGCTTGATTAAAAGATTTCTTAATGGGGTGATGCTCTTCAGCTTCAACAGACTTAGAGAATTCTTTAAAGAGTTCTATTTGATTTTTTGATAAATTGACGGGTGTCTCAATTACAACTTTACAAAGTAAGTCACCTCTTCTTGTATCTCTTACAGAAGAAGCACCCTTTCCCTTGATTCGAAAAATTTTTCCTGTTTGAGTATATGGAGGAATTTTTAGCGCAATCTTAGACTCAAGGCCTGGGACATTTATTGATCCCCCCAATATTGCTATTTCAAATGGAATAGGGGCTTCAAAATATAAGTCACGACCATCTCTTTCAAATAAATTATTATTAGCAACCTGGATAGCTACATACAAATCTCCGGTATGGCCACCTCTTGCTGCGCCGCCTTCACCACTGAGTCTTACTTTGTCTCCATTGTCTACTCCGGCAGGAATATTTACTGATAAAGATTTTGTTTCTTGATTAACACCAGCTCCATTACAGGTTGTACAATGATCTCGGATAATTCTTCCCTCACCTCTGCAAGCATTACATGGCTGCTGAACTGAAAAAAAACCTTGTTGCATTCTTACTTGACCTGCACCATTGCACTGAGAGCAAGTTACAGGCGAGGAACCTGGCTTTGCTCCAGATCCAGAGCATTCTGTGCACGACTTATCAACAGGGATTTTAATGGTTTTTTTAACACCAAGAATTGCCTCTTTTAAGTTCAGCTCTAGATTATATTGTAGATCTTGACCTCTTGATGAACGAGAGCCGGACCCACGACCACCAAAAACATCACCGAATATATCGCCGAAAATATCGCCAAAGTTAAAATCTTGGAAACCAGCTCCGCCGGCACCACCACCCATTCCTTGAACACCAGCATGACCAAATTGATCATATGCTGATTTTTTTTCAGAATCAGAGAGTATTTCATATGCTTCTGCGGCCTCTTTAAATTTTTGATCAGCGGCAGGATCGTCCGGATTTCTATCTGGATGATATTTCATGGCCAGCTTCTTAAATGCTTTCTTGAGCTCTCTATCAGAAGCGCTTCGAGAGACTCCTAGAACGTCATAATAGTCTCTCTGTGACATTGTTTATTTTTCTTCTTCTTTCGCTTCTTCTTTTACTTCTTCAAACTCAGCATCAACTGTATTCTCTCCATCTGCATTTTCCTCACCAGCACCATCAGTTTGAGAATTTTCACCTTGGGGATATAACTTCTGAGTCAGAGGAGTTAACACCTCGTTTAAACTCTTAGTTGCATCCTCAATAGCTTCCAAGCTGTCTTGTTTGATAGCTTCTTCAAGTTTTACAGTTTCAGCTTCAACAGCAGATTTTTCATCTTCGGTTAAATTTTCTCCAGCTTCTGAGATAGATTTTCTAGTAGCATGAACGAGCATGTCAGCATTATTTTTTGCCTGAACCAAGCTTTCAAACTTTTTATCATCTTCAGCATTTGCCTCCGCATCCTTCACCATTTTTTCAATATCATCATCAGATAAACCACTTGATGCCTTAATCACAATTGATTGCTCTTTGCCAGTATTCTTGTCTTTAGCTGCTACATTAAGTATTCCATTAGCATCTAAGTCAAAAGAAACTTCTATTTGAGGTGTTCCTCTTGCGGCTGGAGGAATGTCGGTTAAATTAAATTGTCCTAGTGATTTGTTTTGTGCGGCCTGTTTCCGCTCTCCTTGAATCACATGAACAGTTACTGCAGATTGATTATCCTCAGCAGTTGAAAAAACTTGAGATTTTTGAGTAGGGATTGTTGTGTTCTTTTCTATAAGAGGAGTTGCAATTCCCCCTAAGGTTTCAATCCCAAGAGTTAATGGAGTCACATCCAACAACAGAACATCCTTAGTGTCGCCAGAAAGTACAGATCCTTGAATGGCTGCACCAACTGCGACAGCTTCATCGGGATTGAGGTCTTTCCTAGGATCCTTTCCGAAGAAATCTTTTACTTTTTGTTGCACCATTGGCATTCTTGTTTGACCGCCGACAAGAAGTATTTCATCTATATCGCTTATAGCTAGTTTAGCATCCTCTAATGCAAGCTTTAGGGGTGCTAGGCTTCTGTCAACTAGGTCTTCAACAAGAGATTCGAGCTTGGCCTTTGTGATTTTATGGACAAAGTGTTTTGGACCAGAGCTGTCAGCTGTAATGTAAGGTAAATTAATCTCTGTTTGATCAGAAGAAGAAAGTTCAATTTTTGCTTTCTCAGCCGCTTCTTTGAGACGCTGCAGGGCCATCGGATCGCTTTTAAGATCAAAACCTGACTCTTGTTTAAATTCATCGACAAAATAGTCAATCAATTTAAGATCAAAATCTTCGCCACCAAGAAAAGTGTCGCCATTGGTGGATAGAACTTCAAATTGATGTTCACCATCCACTTCAGATATTTCAATGATCGAAATATCAAAAGTTCCGCCACCTAGATCATAGACAGCAACCACTGAATCACCTTTATGTTTATCTAAACCATATGCCAGCGCAGCTGCTGTGGGTTCATTGATTATTCGTTTTACTTCAAGACCAGCAATTTTTCCAGCATCTTTGGTTGCTTGTCTTTGTGAATCATTAAAATAAGCCGGTACAGTAATCACAGCTTCTGTAACCTCATGGCCGAGGTGTTCCTCAGCAGTTTTCTTTAATTTTTTTAAAACTTCTGCCGATACTTGCGGTGGAGCTAATTTTTTATCATCTACTTTTACCCATGCATCACCATTATCAGCTTTAATGATTTCGTATGGAACCATATCCATATCTTTTTTGACAACATCATCATCAAATCTTCTTCCAATTAATCTCTTGATGGCATAGAGAGTTTTTTCTGGATTAGTGACAGCCTGTCTTTTTGCAGGAGCGCCAACCAATACCTCATTATCATCTGCATAACCTATAACGGATGGAGTAGTTCTTCCACCTTCCGCATTTTCAATTACTCTTGGCTGCTGACCTTCTACAACAGCTAAACAACTATTTGTTGTACCTAAATCTATTCCTATTATTTTTGACATATTCTTTACCTAATTTTTTATTACCGAAACTCTGGCAGGCCTTACGACTCTCTCGTGAAGCTCCCATCCTCTTTGAAATATATTTTCAATTTCATTATTTTTTCTTTTTGGATCCTTGGCAGTCATTACTGCTTCGTGTTTAATCGGATCAAAACTCTCATTAACTGGATTTATGGGTCTAATTCCAAATTTATCAAGTGCTGCCTCAAAAGACTTCAAGGTTAATTCAACACCTTCTTTATCTTCCTGAGATGAATCTGATGAAAAATTAACAATGGCATGCTCTAAGTTATCAACCACAGGTAATAATTCATTTAAAAGACGTTCAACACCATATTTATGGGCTTTTTCAATATCAGCTACGTTACGCTTTAGCGCATTATCTAGATCGGCTCTAGACCTTAAAAGTGAATCTTCCAGTGATTGAATTTTTGAAGCCAAATCTTCTTCATCATTATCGGCATGATCACTTAGATTTTCTGCAATATCTCTTTCAGGTTCAATTATTTCTTGAACGGATGGATCTATTTCAACGTCAGTCTTATCACTAGCTTTGTTCTTTTTTGCCATGGTTCTCCCCAATAATTAGATATATTGGGATGAGGTTTAAGAGTTCAAGGGTTGTAGGAAATTTATTTGATAGGTTTTACGTATAAAACCATGCTGTGATCAACAATTTCATAACCTCTTTCATGAGCAATTGCTTCTTGGCGTTTTTCTATAATTTCATCATGGAATTCAATCACAGCACCTGTTTCCAAACATACCATATGATCATGGTGATCATCAGGAGTAATTTCATAAACCGCATGACCTTCTTCAAAGTTATGACGCATTACAATTCCGGCTGATTCAAATTGAGTTAGGACGCGATATACTGTTGCTAGTCCAACATCTTCTCCTGCATTTATAAGCTCTTTGTAGATATCTTCGGCGCTCAGATGACGATTATCGCTCGATTCAAGAACCTCAAGAATTCTTATTCTTGGAAGAGTTGCCTTTAAACCAGCTTTTTTTAATTCAGTATTTTCTTTACTCATGAACTTTTAGATGTATCCTCTTTCAAAGTATAATCCAATCAAATTATGAAGCAATTAACTAAAACATTTTTCATCGTTATTTTATGTGTCAGTGGCTTATCCAAGTGTTCAACCTTTGCACCATTCAAAGTGCCTGTTCTTCAAGGAAATATAATTGAACAAGAAGACATTGATCAGTTAGTTAAAGGCCTTACTAAAGAGCAAGTTCAATACCTCTTGGGCACACCGCTTTTAAATAGCCCCATTCATCCAAATAGATGGGATTACTTCTATTCAGTAACGGTTGGGGATAAGACAATAGGAGAGAAAAAGTTATCTCTTTTATTTACTCAGAGCAACAAGCTAGATGTATGGACAGTTGAAGAATCTAGCTTAACCGGCAAATAAAACAGTTATCTTTTTTTAGCAGCCTTTGCTTTATTTTGTCTCCGTTGTTTAGGGTCTTGATTTAAAGAACGATATATTTCTAAACGTTCTCCATGAGACATTCTATGATTGGCTGGAGTAGCTTTATACTTTCCATCTAACTCCTCTCCATTTATCCCAACTCTCAAAGAATTTATGTCTTGATTATAAAGTTTTTTTACCTCTGGAAGCCGTAAAACCTCTTGTGCAGTAATGCTCTCTGATACCTGAAGCTCTAAAAAATTTGAATCAATTTTTTTTTGCACAGACAAATAAATCTTCATTTAAACAATTGTTTTTTAAAGGCGCGCATAAATTTCTGGCCTATCTGATTGATCAAAGATTGCTTTGCAATGAGGTCAAGGAAGAAAGGTAAGCTGAATTCCGTTCTAAATTTTACTGTTGTGGTTTTTGAGTCAATCGGTTCTAAGGACCAATGAGCATAAAAATCTAAAAATGGTCCTTGCAATTGGGAGATGCTTACTCCTAGACCTTTTGTCTTATTGGTAGACTCAAAAGTATATGTATTTTTTAACACTGAGAAAACCAATCTACCGGATACCATGCCATCCTCGATCTCATTTATTTTAGTTGATTCCAGGCAGCCAGGAAGAAAGTCTCTGTATGCTTCAAAATTATTTATCAAGGATAGAATCTTGTCTGGGCTTGATTGAAATGTTTCAGATCCTTCAAAACTTTTAGCCATTCTTTAACTGACTAGTTGATATACAAATACCGCAGCTACTAAAACTGGAGAAATAAATTTTATAAAAAATTTCCATATCTTGAATATTAGAATATGAGAGCTAGATAGTTCATCTAAAGCAAGATTAGATTTCAGAAACCATCCTGCAAATATTGCAACCATCATGCCTCCCAAAGGCATCAGAAATTGATTAGTTAGATAATCAATAGAGTCCAAAAAATTGAGGTTTCCAATAAATGAAATATCAGACCAGTCATTAAAACTGAGAACGCTTCCAATTCCTATAAACCATGCAAATAGTCCTAAAATCATTGCGGCTGAGAAACGGGAAACAATTTTTTCTTCTTCAAAATATGCAACGCTTGGTTCTAGCAAGGAAATCGCGCTACTAAGAGCAGCAATAGACAACAGCGCAAAAAAAGCAGGCCCAACGATATTACCAAATGGCATGTCAACAAAAGCAGATAATAGACTTACAAAAACTAGGCCTGGTCCAGTACCAGGCTCCATGCCGTAAGCAAATATAATCGGAAAAATAGCTAGACCAGCTAAAATAGCTATTAGG
>Ga0213868_10004233_pt1 | contig 13120 bp, 8 predicted proteins | sample PICome_9_FD_160087 | JGI IMG/M metagenome (GOLD analysis project Ga0213868, IMG submission 160087) | Coastal seawater microbial communities near Pivers Island, North Carolina, United States - PICO127 | ecosystem: Environmental > Aquatic > Marine > Coastal | place: USA: North Carolina | collected...
ACCCTCCTTGGGTTGGAGACGGGTTGTGTGATGGTACAGAATACAACACTGAAGAATGTGGATGGGATGGAGGGGATTGCCTGTCGAAATGAAAATTACATATTATTTTACGAGTAGGTAGAACGTGTAGGATGGGTTTTAGATAGATGAGTAGCGCTTCTATGTGTAGCTAAATAAATGCTATTCAGCTCACTGTTCTATGTTTGATCGATGAACAAATGATGAGACAACTTACAACTTAACCACACACAGACACCATTATGATCCTTCCACTGTTACAAAAGGTAGATCCTACCATCACATCTTTCTTCACTCAGAAACATAACTCGTCCAACGTACTTCCTAAGGGAATACCTACATGAGCAGGTTATTTTCAAAGACACTCACATATGCATCACTTATCCTTAATGTATGCATTAGTATTGTGATGTTGCTGATGAGATTGACCATTCCAATATTCAAGCCAAGTCGAAATAGCTGAAGTTCTAAGCTTGATCATTTTTTCTCCAAGTTTCTCTACTTTACTTTTTGATGAATAGGGAAGTAGGTTACATTAACAAACACGATATTCATTTTGTAGTTCTCTCTAAGAAGTTTTGTTAGTTTTATTCTAATCAATTCAATTAGAGCTTGTGATTTTCAATACAAGAACTCATCTCTCGCCCCTCGCCCCTTGCGTCTCTCGTGCTCCTCAACTTGAAATAAACGGCCAGGTTAAAGCTTATTTTCTCTCTCATTTTTTCGTTTTTCGTCTTTTTTTTTGAATCACACATTCGGCAATTGGCTGTTCAACATTCAAGCCTGTCTACGATATGCTCTTGAGCAAGCTTATTCCAATTTTATTCTTTTCAAAGAGTGGTTTGAAAAATCGTCAACTCTCTGTGATGAAAATGTCTGAAAGTGATTTAAATTATGAAAAGAAATTGATTCTTATTCGCCATGGTTGTACCCATATGAACGAGTATCTCGAACGTCCTGGTAGCAGATGGGGAGATCCTAATTTTACTGATATATTTGATGCACATGAACTTGACCTTTATAAGGACTCAATGCTTTCTGAAAAGGGTATAGAACAGGCGAAAGATCTACACCAATTTTTTCATAGTGAGGAAGGAAAACTTCTTCTTCAGGACGTGGAGTTAGTAGCTGTAAGTCCATTGAAGAGGACCCTTCAAACATTTGAAATCGGAGTCATTCCGCATTTGATCAATTCTCAAAAGACAAAACCGAAAATTATTGCGCAACCGCTAGCTACTGAGCGATTATACCTTGTCTCGGATCTTGGATCGAGCATTGAGTCCTTAAGGAGATTGTTCCCTTTTGTTGATTTCTCTTCCGAATTCGAACGGTTTGGAGACGAGTGGTGGTTTACTGTAAAAGAGGAGGTAATAGAACGCAGTGATGAGAAACATAAGTTTAGCTCCATTCATGTGGATGATTACGAAGAATGGAGACCATGTGAAGAAAATCAAAGGTACTCTTGTCATGGTGAACCTGACATTATTTTTTATGATCGAATGAAAGCACTTTACGAATGGATAGAGGATAGAGAAGAAAAGGTTATAATGCTTGTGTGTCATTGGGGAGTTCTCGGGCATCTGACTGACAGAGACTTCAAAAACTGCGAGGTTCACACTACTACATTACAAGAAATCAGAACTGTATTAAACTCAAAGTGTGATTAAGTACGAACCTACTTAAGGAACATCTTGTAGCAGATTTATTTCTTCCCTTTTCGACGTTTCTTATTTTTGTTGTCCGTTTTCTCGTCAGCGTCACTATTGGGCCTCTTTTTATTTCGCTCATTTTCCCAAGCCGCGTACATGATTTCTTCGTATTCATCTGCATCGGCGAATGCCAGTTTAGGTTGCTTTGTACCACTTTTTTTCTTAGCAGACTCATGATCGACATCTTCATTGTCAGAATCTAATCCTTCTTCTTCATCTGAGTCATCAGCGAGATCCAGGGCGAAACCATCAGCTTCAGAGTCGTCATCAGACTCACCTTCGTTGTCTCCTATAGGCTCATCTTCAGCTTCGTCATCATAGGCTGAGTTGTTGTTATCTTGATTGTCCTTTACTTCAAAATTGGCGCCGTCATCATCATCGCTTTCTATGCTCACATCGGAATCGATACTTACGTCATCAAATCCATGAAGATCACCATCGAAAGCAGAGAAATCTTTTTTATTCTTACCCCCTCCATCATCATTCGATGAGTACCCGCTCCAGTCATCCATATCGGGATCTTCGTCATCAAAGTTAACTTTTTCTCCGCTGCTCCTCATCAAGCTTTCAGCTAGATTTTGAACGAATTCTTCCTCGTCTTCATCAGAGTCCCAATCAAATGTCACATCGTCAGCTCTCGCTTCCGCTGCATTAAATGCAGCATCAGCAACATCTTCATCTTTCTTTCCTCTAGAAATACCCTTCATCTCATCACGTTTAGCTCTTTCTACAAAAAACTTGTGGAAGAACTCCTCTTGCTCAGATACATGCTTTTGCTTCTTCCAGAAATCGGGATCATTTACGGGCAAAGATGACATGGCAGAAATTTCTCCTTGTAAACCACTGCGGCGTTGTCCAACACTTTCACCTTTATGACGCTTCTCCTTGATCTTTTCCATTGATTTGGGATTTCGGAAAGCAAATTTATCCAGGAATGGAGCGAGAGAAAAGTCTCGCAGCGGGTCACCATTGTAAGCGATATCACCAAGAGATTCCGAAAACTTACAAACCGAAGGATGATAGTGGAACATGGTTAAAGACAGTTCCCATAGACTTCCTGACACATCTGAAGTCGACATATCTAAGATTGTTTCACTACCTTCATTATCAGTTCCCTCCGTATGACAGATAAATGCTGAACGTGGATCTCGCTTCAGAGGGTCAAATTTAATGTTGTGACCATCTGCACTGGTTACGCTATTTGCAAGGGACGGATGTTTCTTCATGACTTCCGAAATAAGGAATAAGGCTCCAGATGTCACTGCTGCATTGTAATGAAATGAAACATAAAGCAACCTCTTCCCGAAAGCAACTACTCTCTTTGAATCAGAGTCATTCTTCATCGCTTTATAAACCAAATTGAAAAATAAAGTCAGCTGCTTTCCAAACAACATATGCGGGTCAGAAAGCTTCGAGTACAATGCTCTATAGAAACGGTCCTTTCTAGCATCGTCAGATTTTTCACCACTGTTTGATTTTGACACTAGGTCCTCATCATCATTAGAACCCACAGCAAGGTGAAATAACAGCATTAATGCTTGTGTACATGCAGAAGGAGGTGATACGTGCGCTATGCGATAAAGAGAATCAATATGCTGTTCCATTCCAGTATCGTTAGAAGGCAGATAAGGATGTGCTCGATTCACCCCCGTTAAAAGCGCCCCGAGCAGTCTACTTTTCATCGCTGCATCCGACTGGGCATTTGTCTTATCTTTTGTATCTTTTGGTTTGGATTTATTCACTGCAACCTCAAAGATACGAAAATAAGTGTTAATTAGAGATGCTGGAAGAGACACTTCTTTCATTTTTCCTTTACTATCTTCCACTTTTTGTACACTAGTGTCCTCTTTTTTCAATTTCAATTGGTTTAAGAAAATAATGCAGTTATACAGTGCTCTTGTTGATAGGTTTGGTCTATGGGCAAGTTGTTGAACCTGTTAAAGGATTTCAAACTTGAGAAAAAAAATCAAAGTTAAAATGGAAAAGCACAAAAACCAAGAGATACAGTGCTTACCTCTCTGGCAATAATTTTTGTCATTGCTGGATGCGTCTCAAGGATTCTTCTCAATTCATGTCCAGCCGCAGCTGCAATTTTCTTTGACGGGTCTCCTACTTTATTCACTATCAACGAGAGCAACGTCTGCTCACCCTCTGGGATGCCTTTCAGGAGGGAGCAAGCAGTTCGAAGAGCATTGATTTTTGTCTTGCTCTCTTCAGCGGTTACGTTTTGCGAGAGAGTCTTGCCTAAATAGCCTGTAATGAAGGAAGAATACTTATTCTTCATAATTTCCTCATATCTCCACAAGAGAAGGATACGAGGACTGATATTTCTCTTGGTATTACCCTGATTTTCTTCATAAAGATAGAGGGGACGAGATTCAAGGCCAATTAATTTTCTATGCGTTGGCAGTAATTGATTTGTGAACAAATCAGTCAATGCTTCAGCAGCCATAGATGCAACACGTTCATTTGTCTGACTTGAATGTCCACCATCTGCCGACACTCCTGCCAAGTTCAGCAACATATCTAAAGCGTACAGTTTGTGAACAGGATTCGTTCCAACTACAACAGACATGGCTGCTATTCGATCCTTCAGAGTACCACGTTTCATAGTGTTCTCTACCCATTGTTCGTCTTTATTTGATTCAGCAGCAGCACGGAATAGGTTAACTTCTTGTCGATAAATAGAATCAGCAAGATTTCTATACTTTGAGACAAGGGCAGAGGAGTTAACATTTGTTTTTTTCGAGGAGCCTTTACTGATCGAAGCGATAGTATCATCTCTTGACGCAGTGCCTCTTCCACATTCCCACCAAGTTGGAGTTGACTCGGTAAGATGGATGAGCAAAGTTTTGTGAGGTTTGTAAGTCGCGACATCATGTATCAATTCCTCGGCTTCCTTTGATTTATGAAAGCCATCATTTGAGCCTTTCTTTCCACGTCGACGAGGAGCCTTCACTTTTGTATTGTCACCTGTCATACTGAATATCGAGGGTACTAAATCACAATATTTCCACGTAATAATCAAATAAATTTTGTTTTTGTTTCTGAGGCCAAAATAAGTCAGTGTCTTTTGGACTGATTGGATGCGCGACGCTTTAGTTTTGGCGCGACAGGTTTGACGAATGAATGAATCCATCTATCCGTGACGGGTCGCATGACAGTTTAATTCGGTTAGAATGTGTGTGCCAAACACATAAAACACATACACTCGTACGACGTACGACGATCTCAGCAACATCTTCATTTTCTCTCATCTCTTATCACAACATAATACCATGAGGACTTTCGTTTTACTGCTTGCTTTGTGCAAGTATGTTAACTCGTCTCAAGCCTCAGTGGTGGGAGTTCAGAAACCAAAGATCAATCTATCGTATCATACTCATCTAAACCTTGATTCTTTTTCCTCTGCTTTGCAACAAGAAATATCAAGGATTTTATCAGAAACAGCGACCATTAAAGAATTAGATAAAATTCATATTGATGTATCGTCTTCAATAATAGGAGATGAAGGGCTACTCGCCGTTTTAAATACACTAATGAGCACACAAGACTATAAAACGACAATAAAAGGAAACCCAGTAGAACTGGATGCAAGAATGAATCGAATAAGTAGCTCAGGAGTGACATCGTTTCTGGGGAAATATATCTTATATATGGGAGATTCGGGATACAAAACTGTTGAAAAGGATGATGAAGATGATATTTACAATTCCGATACAAAAATTGGAACTAAATATCCGTTCTATTTTGATTCACTTGATTTTGGTGTCAATGATATTGGTTTGCATGGTGTCGATCATGATAAAAAGTCAAAGTTAGCTATAGTGGAGATGAATAAGATGATAAGAGGACTGATTCAAAATGAATTCCAATGCTGTCCAAGAACGCTTCGATTGGACGTATGTGGACTGGGTCCTTCGACTTGTAGAGCCATCGGCAAGGTAAGTATATTTTTATATATCTTTCACGGTGTGACAAGAACATAGGATTTGTCTCATCACGATTGACATATTTTTAGGGCCTTATCGATCGAAAGAATGTATGGCCTACCTCAGATCACTCTTTGAGATCACTGTACCTCAGTGGAAACGAAGGAATTGGGGATGGTGGTGTAGCAGCAATCGCAGCAGCATTAAAAACAGCGAATCGACCGAAATATACAGGCGACACAGAATCTTCCTTATGTATTCTTGATAACCTAGATATCTCAGCATGTCATGTTGGTGATATAGGCGCCAAAGTCTTAGCAATTGCTCTTGAACGCAACCCTGGATGCTTGAAAAGCTTAGATTTAAGTAATAATTTTATATCAGATGAAGGAGCAATCAGTCTTGCTGCTGGACTTATAGCAGGACACAAAAAGCAACACCAAATCCAACTAGATTCGTTAGATCTCAGCAATAATGTTGATATTGGAGAGAAAGGTGCAGAAGCTCTTTTTTCCGTTGTGCAATGCGGAGCGGTAAGAAGATTAGCTCTGCGCAGTTGTGCTATCAAATGGAAAGGTGCAGCTGCCCTTGGATCAGCAATTGCCACAATTATTACGAATCCGAATCTTCCCGATGGTATCGAAATCGACTTGAGCGGCAACAAATTAGGTACAAAGGATTGGAAAAAGAAGACGAACTATGCAGACGGCGTTAAGAAAATGACAAACATGGGTATGAATTGGCTCAAAAGTTCATTAAAAGATGCTGGTTTCGTTGGAGATGTAGAAAGCGACGACGAAGAAGAACTGCTTGATCCAGGACTTGTTGACGAAGAAAATAGGTCATCTAAGTGTGGTGCTTGTGCTATGTATGATGGGCTTGACAAGGCATTAGACGATGCACATGCTCTTTCAGTAGAATCAAGCCTAACTTTGGCTCTTAGAATGTGCAATTTTGAAGATAAAGGGATTGATGCTCTGTCAGCTGTCGCTCTACGCGTCTATCAAGTAAATGGTCGAAAAATCCATATTGATTGCTCTATGAACCAAATCGTTGATAATGAAGCTATTGTTGATCACTTGCTACAAGGAAATGTCAAGAACGCGGCGCTTCTCGAGCGTGCGAATCGACACACAGAAGCGCGGAAGTTAGCATTAGCAAGAGAGGAGAGAAAAAGGGCGGAGAATCAACTCAATCATATTTTTGAGGAAGAAACGGATCACTCATATGAAGCATATGATTCCTTGGATGAATATCAGTATGAATAATTTTGCTATTTTTTAAATACTGCTTTGTAATTATAATACGTCCATTTTCCGGGTGAATGCATGTTCATATTTTTTCCCGCAGTATCATATATGTACAAACCCTTCAAGAGGACCTTTAGTTGCGTGATCAAATGTAAGATTCAGAGTATAGATTTACTTGCACTGTTTGTACCACTTATTTCCTTTACAAGTTCCGACACAGCATCCATTCACGTCATTTGTACAGTCACCCCATTTGGCTACACAAGTTTTAGGACCATCTTCGATCCAATATCCACTACACGATCCACAATTGTTTTCAGTGGAACTGCACCACTCATCAGTTCCACAGAACTTTCCATCCCATGAGCAGCAGTAAGTGTTGCTAGCAGTTGGGCTCTTCACAGGGGATAAAGTTGGACTCTTGGTGACAGGAACGACTGGACTCTGAGTCGGTGTTGCTGTAGGAGTCTTGGTAACATGAGCGACTGGGCTCTTCACAGGAGATAACGTTGGGCTCTTGGTGACAGGAACAGCTGTAGGTGCCACAGTCGGACTCTTTATAGGCGAAGAAGTAGGACTTTTAACTGGACTCTTAGTAGGCACACCAGTACTCTTAATCGGCGCGGATGTTGGATTTGGAGTAGATGCTACTGGGGATGACATACAACCACTCGCATCCAGCGCCTGAATAATAGATCCAACACTTGAAGACCAAGCTCCATTCACGTCATGCTCAGCAACCCAAAAAAATGCACCTCCATTGCAAGGATATTCAGTTGCAAGGTCCGTCATGACCTGAGCCGCCTGCAATCCGTTAGCATTTGAACCAGTACCACTACAATCAGAGATACAGAATCCAAACACAACACGCTTAGAATCACCATCATATACCTGATCGACTAGTGTCGTATAGTGAGAAAGCGCAGAAGAAGCTCCATAACCTGAATTATAAATACTGTCGACCACTGGCCTCGTAATTCCATTATAGTACTGTGGCATCAAGAAATCAAGAAGGTGTCCAGTAGAAAGAAGAACACTATCGTAATAAGGTTTGCCTGGCACAATATCTGAGTCCATAGGGGCATGAGTGATCTCAGATCCCGATGGTAATTTATCCCGAAGACCTGCAGTAACTTGGTTCAAGAATGTGACAGCTTGAGGAGTGACGTGATACTCAAAATCGATGTCGATTCCGTCCAAACCCATGTTATTTACAATCTCCACCAGTCGATCCACTACTTGGGTTTCTTTGCCGTAGCAATATTCCCAACAATCATTTACATCCCCAGCCCAGCTACCTCCCATCCCGGCTGAAGTTTTTAAAGATAAGGATACGTGAGACAGATTTGAACATTCGTTCAAAAAATGTTAATATAGCATAGTACTTACCGCCTCCAAAGCTTAGAATAACTTTTTTCCCTGCTGCCTGCCATTGCGAAATAAGAGTGGGGTTTGGACTGTTGTTACAGATTAATGGTTCTGGGATTTCACAAGTTGCCGAGCAGATATTTTTACTGGGGGCCCAAGTATAGGACACAGCAAACGCAATTACAATGTGACTGTAGTATTGAACTTCTTCCATTGTTGGACAGGATTGCCAGTTTCCCAAATAAGCAATCAGACGTGACTTATCATGCTGGACAGAAGTTGGGGGATACACAACTGTAGGAGACGGAGGAGGCAAAGCTGATGGTATTGGGGCCGTTGTAGGCGAACTGCCACAATACGCAGAAGTACTTCCACTAGATACAGCAACAATTGGACTTCAGTTAGTACTCTCCGATTCATTTATGACTGGTTTGAAGAAAATACATATCACTTACCAATAACCCCATTGTGAACAACAGAGACTTGAATCGGCACACTTTCCATTTCCTTTGTTCAAGACGACAGTTAGAGAAGATTTCACTTAAAGGTTTTATAAATAAAACGAATTCCAACATAACCTTACCCACAACGCCGTTTCCGCACGGAACTCCAGAAACTGGTGAAGAAGTAGGACTCGATGTCGCCGTTGAAATTGGAGAAGACGTCCCACCTTCATTTACATTTGTCGCACAGAACTCCGGAATACCAAAGGGATAGTTATTACCGTTCTCTTCCCAGCAGTTCAATCGATCAAGTTCAAAAGGACATTCAACTTCTTCATATGAAACCGTTGGATTATCCCATTTTAATGAGAGAAAATTACGGCAACCGGCACGAAGAACGGGATCATTGAACTGATCACAGTCACAATTTTGATCAGGTTGCTGGGAATCTATCATCCAACCGGAACATGACTGGAAACCAACCAATTCTCCAGGCTCACGTTCAGCACAAGAATTAGCCAAACTAAATGCAAGGACATCAAAACCAGGAGCCGCAATATCAAAATGCACCTTTCCATTAGAGCATTGAACATTATCGGCAGGGCAAACATTAGTTCCTTTAAGAACTAATGTCGTCTCGACTCCCTCGTAACCAGGTGTATTCGAAGTACCAGATACTTTCCAGCATTTTCCACACCCTTCTCCCAACCAATACGATCTACCACTTTGGAATAGAGCTTCAGATACCGCAGCAGTTCCATAGAATTTCGCCCCGTAGGGGTTGTTCGTTGGAGCGTCAAACATAGCATTACTGTAACAGTGAGCTGGACTAGAAGGATCATCGTTAGGCAAATAAGCACATCCACATGCTCCTCCACTACAATCCCAATAACGAGTCGTTGTAGCAATCTGCGAATTAGATGGTTGAGAAGGAGTCGTAGGTGTAGGCTGACTGACTGGAGCACTCACAGGAATTGGTACAGGAACTGTAGGACTGAGAGTTTGAGGAGTCTGGGGTGAACCCCCTAGAATAGTCACCTCTGCACAGTTCCAGAATTGCTCAGGACAAGTTTCACATCGAGCACCCGTTGCATCGTAAGGGTAAGCGCAATCATTCATATTCATACTCAACAACCAACCAAGGTCAGACAAAATGCTTTGAATTCCGCTGTCACGATATCCAGGAGGAACGCAAGAATTTGCGGTCACATAACGCCACTGCATCAGAACTCTGTCTCCCGTCACCCCCATAGGAAGTTTGTAAGTGAATGCGAAGTTACTTTGACCATATGCAAAATAGGCACGTTCAGGGTAGCTTGGATCAACTGGTCCTCCGTAGAATTCATCTCGAACAAATTCAACAGGATTGTCGTACAGGCAATCTTGAGTTGACGCATCACCGAGATTACAAATGTACAGTTCCATATGCCCTCCGTGATTAGTTGTAAGAGTTACTTCTACTCGAATATCCTGACCTTCGTGATAAACCTCTTGGCTGACCCAAGGCATGGTGTTACCATTGATTGAAGAGTATGCTGGCTGTGAACATAATATATGCGTTCGTTAATGAAAAATTCATATTGTCTTTCTGAGATGCATCATATTTACTCACCTTGTCGTAGCTTTGTGTTTGTCCTACTCCACATAGATCATTCGCTGCCTTAATATTCAAACAATGTGGACAGTACTGTAACAAAGACAAAAAATTAGCTAAAAAAGTGATATTTTTTCAAAAAGACTCGCAGCTAAGTAATACGCACCTCCTTTAGAGGAAGATCGTCATGACTACCCCAATCGACTCCATCCTGCGCGGCCACTAATCAACGTTTTTGAATAGAATTGAATGGTTAGTCAATAGGCTGTCATGAATTAAATTTTGTAATGAACGTAGTAAAAATCAAACATACCCCAATTACGGCTACGAGGAGTTGACATGTATCCATGGGATGCAACTTCGTTCAGAAGTGAAAGCGTTAGAGTGACAATGGCATTAAGTTTAAGATTCATTTGAACACAAAAAAATTAATGCTTTAAGACAAACAACATCATGCCATGTGAAAATCACGACCAATGAGAACAGTACTATGACCCGTGACGGGTCATTCGGAGTCATACTTTATTTTATTTCAAGAAGTTGACGATTGGTGTATGATTGAATTTCATTTCCTCTTTTCTCTCTCTAGAGTCTCTAGGTGAAAGCCTTTTTTGTATCATGCATTCTAGATGCATAATGTCCTAACAAAGTTTTCACGGCAAGGCTCAATTTAAAGCCATCCCCAGCGGTATCATCATCTTCTTGAAGAGTGCCTACTAAATCTAGCCGTTGAAACAGACTCTCAAGTTTTTCTCGCATTCTTTGTTCATCTTTTGACTTCACAATGCTTCCATGCACTTGGCTGAACGCAAACGGGTTTTCAATATCCCATAGACGGGCAGTTACCAGAGATCGATGTTCAGCAAGAGCTATAAGTTGTCCGCATGTAAAGGCGTCACATCGGGTGCAGAGTAGTAGGGTATTAGGATGATTTCCGTTTGACGTTTCAAGATCATGATGGACAGGAGCTGGGTAAGAGCCATCAAAACTGGCACCTGATCCAATATAATTACCCCCACTGTGAGTCAGTCGCGTACCAGATATTACGCTGCGTTGATCGTTTCCGCGTACATTTGATCCGACGGCCATCACATCCGCGGTGGCAAAAAATGAACACAACAGGCTATCTTGGTTTGAGATATTATCTTCGTTGCTTTGGCCAAATAAAAGCCTTGAATAATCATTAATACCACTGAATCGATTTGGAATTTGACAATCCATCGCCATTATCATTTCAGATGGCGGAGGCCGACCGCCTTGATAGTTTAAACGATCATACATACCACACATACCACCATCGATCACCACACCTGATGGACCTACTCGTTTGTACGGATCACGAGTCCTCCCGATCGCCATACGAGAGCAAACATGAGCCTCTATAGTTGCGACAAAGGAAGGGTACGAAATAAAGCACTGCATGTGTGGTGTGACGATTCTCCCGACAGTACTTTTTCCCGGGTTTACCGAAGCCAAAAAGTGATCATTCCATATATCCGTCAAAGCCAAAAGGACTGGAAGGTTATGTCTTGGATTTGTTTCTACAAAATGAGAGTCCATATCATGCGCTCCATGTAATAACTCTTGGGTTATGGTCCACCCGAAAGCAAGAGATAATGGTAAAAGACCAGCTACACTTGTACTGTTAAATGCTTCATAACGAGCAAAGGATGGGATTAAGAATGAACATTCCGTCTTCGTCAAACTTTGCGTTTGATAGAATATATCTGATGCTGTGATTAGAAATATATGTTTGCCCCAGATGATATCATTCCGATTAGAATGTGCCTTTAACCCTTGGACAAACCATTTCTTCAAAGATTCCGTCAAATGTATTAAATCTGTTGAATCCTCGCCATTTAAGATAAGACTGACAACTATGGTTTCTTCAGGATTCCAATCACATATAACTGAATGAATAGCAACAGGATCTACTTGTGAAAGAAATCTCATACATCGTCCTTGAGGATTTGTCATTTTTCTCTCCGAGAGTCCCGATCGTAACGCTTGACTTCCATCTTCGTCATACCTTAAAGCCTCATAAACAAATTTACACGCAGAAAAAGCAACCCCTTTGCCAATCACTAAAATATTCTGAAGCATTTTACCACTTGCCCCCCTAACTTCCCCCCTTCTGATAGAGTTTGAAATCATCTCAATACGTTTGTTCATTTTGTGTATTTCATTCAAAGCATTCTCTCCCGTAGCCGTGAGCATTGTCAAATTACAATGAGACGGAGCACGAAGAGCCATGTGCATTGAAGGACACGATTGTAACTGACCTTTTGTCAGTTGGACTGATGGAGATTGGATGTATGGGAAGGATGAGATGGTATGATCGTCGGATTGAGCAAAGTTATCCGATTCAGCAGCGAACCGCGTTTGTTTACTGGCTACACTCCTAGCTGGACTCATGGGAAGATTGGTCGATTTATCATCAAATGTGAAATGATTACCGCTCAGAATATCCGCATTAGACTGCTTATGTGATGCGTAGAAGTTGTTTTGTCCCCAAGATAGAATCTTTATAAAACCTTTCATATCTACAGCTGAAGCTAACCCTAGGAGGTAATTCAATGTCTCCAATGTCATTCGTTGCCTCGATAAATCCGCCACCAATATTCGACTGTATCTACTTAATGGATGACCAGTAGCCTCAGAGCTCATTTCAATACGTTTCAAGGCCGTCTCAGATCCGTTGTGAACTGAAACTAATGCAGAAACTCTTTCTGAATCATTGACAAGAGCCGACAGACGGACCGATTGCATATCATCTCTTGCGTGCCGCATCAATATTGACCACACC
>Ga0213868_10004236_pt1 | contig 13115 bp, 9 predicted proteins | sample PICome_9_FD_160087 | JGI IMG/M metagenome (GOLD analysis project Ga0213868, IMG submission 160087) | Coastal seawater microbial communities near Pivers Island, North Carolina, United States - PICO127 | ecosystem: Environmental > Aquatic > Marine > Coastal | place: USA: North Carolina | collected...
TCCCATGCCGATGGATTTCCCAAAGGCCACCGAATACCCGCCCGATGTCAGACGCCCCGTGCGTTCCCCTTCGACATACAAGACCTCGCGGCCCCATGGGTCCGCGTCATCGGGCCCGTCGATCAAAAGCGTGACACATTTGGCGCGGATGCCGTGCTCTTGCATCTTCTCCTTGCCATTAAACTCTTTCGACAGATCAACAAAACGCGGCAGATCGGCCTCAAGCGGCGTCGCGTCACGGCCCAGTTCGGTGCCAAAGGCACGATAGGATTTTTCTTGCCGCAACCAGTTTTGCGCCCGTGCCCCCACCAGCTTCATTCCATGCTTTTCCCCGGCTTTCTCAAGCAGATCAAACAGGTAGTTCTGCATTTCGATCGGGTGATGCAATTCCCAGCCCAATTCCCCTGTATAGGCCACGCGGATCGCCCGCACCGGGCACATGCCCAATTCGATGTTGCGCATGGTCAGCCAGGGAAAGCGCTTGTTGGACAGGGCTGTCGCGGGATCGCCGTCCTTGATGATCTCGTTCAACACCGCGCGGGATTTCGGGCCCGCGATGGCAAAGACACCCCATTGGGTCGTCACATCATGGCATTCGATGTAACCAAACTCGGGCGCTTTGTCTTCAATCGCCTTGCGCAGGTAGTCGCTGTCATAAGCGGTCCAGGCCCCCGCGCTCACCAGATAATATTCATCCTGCGCGATCCGCACGATGGTATATTCGGTGCGCGTGGTGCCATGGCCGGTCAGCGCATAGGTCAGGTTGATGCGGCCCACAGAGGGCAGTTTGTTGCAGGTGAACCAATCCAGAAACTGCGTGGCCCCCGGCCCTTTGACGACATGTTTGGTAAAGGCGGTGGCATCGATCAGGCCTACATTCTCACGGATCGCCTTGGCCTCTTGCACCGCATATTGCCACCAGCCACCGCGCCGGAAGGACCGGCTGTCATGGTCGCTAAAGCCTTCGGGGGCGAAATAATTGGGCCGCTCCCAGCCGTTGACCCAACCAAATTGCGCGCCGCGTGCGGCCTGCCGGTCATAGGCCGGCGAGGTGCGCAAGGGCCGGCAGGCGGGGCGCTCTTCGTCGGGGTGGTGCAGGATATAGACGTGCTCGTAGGCTTCCTCGTTCTTGCGGGCGGCAAATTCGGTCGTCATCCAGTCGCCATAGCGCTTGGGGTCAAGTGAGGCCATGTCGATTTCGGCCTCCCCCTCAACCATCAGCTGGGCCAGGTAATAGCCCGTGCCACCAGCGGCCGTGATCCCAAAGGAGAACCCTTCCGCCAGCCACATGTTGCGCAGGCCCGGTGCCGGTCCAACCAGCGGGTTGCCATCGGGGGTATAACAGATCGGGCCGTTGAAGTCGTCTTTCAGGCCAGAGTCCTCGCAAGAGGGGACGCGGTGGATCATCGCCGCGTATTGGTCCTCGATCCGCTCCAGATCAAGCTGGAACAGATCCGCACGGAAACTGTCGGGCACGCCATATTCAAAACGCGCAGGCGCGTCTTTCTCATAGACACCCAGGATCCAGCCGCCGCGCTCTTCGCGGACATAGGATTGCGCGTCGGCGTCCCGGATCACGGGGTGTTCAGCATTGCCTTGCGACCGCCATTTGACCAATTCGGGGTCCTGATCCATCACGATGAACTGGTGCTCAACCGGGATCGCGGGCATCTTGATGCCTAACATCTTGGCGGTGCGCTGTGCGTGGTTGCCGCTTGCGGTCACGACATGTTCGGCGGTGATCACGATCTGCTCTTCGGTCGGCACCAGGTTGCCGCCCTTCTCCGCCATCTTGGTGCAGGTAACTTCCCAGGCCTGCCCGTTCCAGTGAAAGGCATCCGCCTGCCATTTACGTTCGATCATCACGCCGCGCTGGCGCGCGCCCTTGGCCATCGCCATCGTCACGTCGGCGGGGTTAATATAGCCATCCGTCTGGTGATACAGCGCACCTTTCAAATCCTCGGTCCGGATCAGCGGCCATTTCGCCTTGATCTCATCGGGGGTCATAAAGACATAGGGCACGCCGCAGGTCTCAGCGGTTGAGGCATAGAGCATGTATTCATCCATGCGCGCGTCCGTCTGCGCCATCCGCAGGTTGCCGACCACGGCAAAGCCCGCGTTCAGCCCGGTCTCTTCTTCCAGCGTTTTGTAAAACTTGATGGAATAGTCATGAATATGCGTGGTGGCATAGGACATGTTGAAATAGGGCAGCAGCCCCGCCGCATGCCATGTCGAACCAGAGGTCAGTTCATCACGCTCAAGCAGCATGACATCATCCCACCCCGCACGCGCCAGATGATAGGCAATCGAGGTTCCAACGGCACCGCCGCCGACAACCAATGCTTTGACGTTCGTTTTCATGTGCCGAATCCTTGTGACCACGTTGACCCCGTTTTAGGCAGCCCCGCGCAAGCGCGCAGGCAGCAGCCGACCCAACATATCAAAAAACCGACCTTGGCGCGTAAACAGGGCTGAAACGCGGCCCGGGTGCAGGATTACTCCGGCAATATCTTGCCCGGATTCATGATGTTGTCGGGGTCTAGGGCCTTTTTGATGGCCCCCATCACGCTCACGGTATCCGCCCCCAGTTCCCTGATCAGATAGGGCCGCTTGCCCTGGCCCACGCCATGTTCACCCGTGCAGGTCCCGTCCATGGAAATGGCCATATCGTTCAGCCAGCTGACAAATTCCTTGGCGCGTGCGATCTCTGACGGGTCGTCCATGTCGATCAACAAAGAGGCGTGGAAATTGCCGTCCCCTGCATGGCCCACGATCGGGGCGAACAGATCCAGTTCCGCAGCCTTCTCCTGCGCTGTGCTCACCGCTTCGGCCAGGCGCGATATCGGCACACAGACATCCGTGGTCACCGCCTTGCTGCCCGGACGCAGGGCCAGCATCGCCCAATAGGCGTCATGACGCGCCTGCCACAGCTTGTTGCGTTCTTCTTGGCTTGCCGTCGCCCGATAGCCGCTACCGCCCTCTTCCTCGGCCAGCATGCCAAAGGTCTCTGCCTGTTCGGCAACCGATGCCTCTGATCCGTGGAATTCCAGCAACAGCAATGGCCCCTCGGGCAAATCCAGCTTTGAATAGGCGTTCAGGGCCCGGACAACCATGGTGTCCAGCAGTTCAATCCGCGCAACGGGCAGACCATATTGGATCACCGCCATCACGGTTTTCGATGCCGCCTCAACCGAAGGAAAGGAACATCTGGCTGCAGACATCGCTTCGGGAATGCCCTGCAAACGCAGGGTGATTTCAGTGATGATCCCCAACGTGCCTTCCGATCCTACCATCAGCCGCGTCAAATCATATCCCGCGGAGGATTTGCGCGCGCGGCTGGCAGTTCTGATCACCGCGCCATCCGGCATGACCACCTCAAGGCTCAGCACATTGTCCTTCATCGTGCCATAACGCACCGCATTGGTGCCAGAGGCACGCGTGGCCGCCATCCCCCCAAGCGATGCATTGGCACCGGGATCAATCGGAAAAAACAGGCCCTGGTCGCGCAGATGCGTGTTCAGTGCCTCGCGCGTCACGCCCGGCTGCACCCGGCAGTCCAGATCACCGGCATTGACCGCGATCACCTTGTCCATCTGGCTGAGATCAATCGAAATGCCGCCCGCCGGCGCATTGACATGCCCCTCCAGCGATGTCCCCGTGCCAAAGGCAATGACCGGGACCTTATGGGTGGCACAGACCTTGATGATCTGGGACACGTCATCGGTTGACCGGGCAAATACCACGCCGTCCGGGGCCTGGTTGGCGATCCAGGTGGTGGTATGGCCGTGCTGTTCGCGCACGGCACTTCCCGTGTGGAAGCGTTCGCCAAACTGCTGTTTCAAGATCCCGACCGCTGCGGCAATCCCGTCTTCGTTGCGCATCAGCGCAGCCCCATCCGCCATGAACCGTTCCTTCCCATAGTACATAGGCCGCGCTCAGCGGCCAAATGCGATACCTTCCCGGCGCGGATCGGCACCGCCGCGCAAGTCATCCGAAATGGCAATCAAATGCAACCCCGAGGTCAAGGCCCTTGTCCCCACCTCAAAACCCATCGCCTCCAACCCGTCACGCAGGTCCGCCACCGCGGTCCCCTCTTCCAGATCATAGGCACCAAAGCGGTTGACCGCATGGGGCAGCCCTGCCGCCTGCTGCACGTCCAGCCCCCAATCGATGACCGCCACAATCGCCTGCGCGACATAGCCGATGATCCGCGATCCACCGGGGCTGCCCAGCGCCAGCACGGGTTTGCCATCCTTCAACACGATCGTCGGGGCCATGGACGACCTTGGCCGCTTGCCCGGCTCAACCCTGTTGGCAATCGGCACGCCGTCCACATGCGACCGAAAGGAAAAATCCGTCAGCTCATTGTTGAGCAGAAACCCTCCCACCATCAGGCGCGACCCAAATCCGTTCTCAATCGTGGTGGTCATGCTGGCCACATTGCCCGCCGCATCAACAATCGAAACATGCGAGGTCGACGGCAACTCGATGCTTTCATCATCCGCCCAAATCAACGCATGATCAAAGGCCGGATTGCCGGGGCTCACCTCTTCCAGCGCCCTGTCGGTTCCCAACAACATGGCCCGCTCGGCCATATAGGCCGGATCAAGCAATCCCTTGACCGGCACCGGAACATAATCGCTGTCCGCCAGGTAACGGCCCCGATCCGCAAAGGCCAAGCGCCCCGCATCCCCCATCAGCCGCCGCACGTTCAGGTCATTTGGTCCCGCACTCAGGTCATATCCCTCAAGTGCTGCCAGGATCTGCCCCACGGCCACGGCACCCGACGACGGGGGGCCCATGCCGCAAACCTCATGGCCGCGATAGGGCGCACAGACCGCCGCACGCTCCTTGACCCGGTAGATCGCCAGATCCACCTCTGACAAGACACCCGGATTACCCTTGGCCCCCTGCACTGTGGCCACGATATCACGGCCGATCGACCCGCCATAAAAGACCCCGGCACCTTCTGCTGCAAACCTGCGCAATGTCTCGGCATAAGCAGGATTTTTCAAAATAGTACCGGCTGTGACCGGCTGGCCACCGGGCAGAAAATACCCCTGCGTCACATCAGAGCTGGCCAGCCTTTCGGCATCCCCCTGCACCAATTGCGCCAACCGCGGCGAGACGGCAAAACCATCCTGCGCCATCTCGATTCCGGGCTGCAACAGGCGCGCCCATTCCTGGTTCCCCCAGCGCGCATGAACCTGCGCCAACAGCGCAGGCGTGCCGGGCGTGCCAACAGACCGCCCACCAACCACCGCATCAAAAAACTTCAGCGGCGCACCGGTATCATCCTGAAACAACTGCGGCGTTGCCGCCAAAGGCGCGGTCTCGCGACCATCCAGGGTGGTGATCTGCCCGCTGGCAGCATCATACCAAACCAGGAACGCACCGCCCCCCAAGCCAGAAGACTGCGGCTCAACCAGCCCCAAAACCACCTGCACAGCCACCAAAGCATCCGCAGCCGTCCCCCCCGCCGCCAGCACATCAGCCCCGGCCTTGACCGCATGCGGGTTCGCAGCGGCAACCATCCAATCGGCCGCAACAACGGGCTTGCCTGCATCCTTCAACCCCAAGGCGGCCGAAAACGCCGCCGGCAACCCCTCAAAGGCCCCCGCTCCCGCAGCCTCCGGTGCCACCGCATCCGCAGCCTGCTGCGCCGCCGCTCCGGTTGCCCAGACAACCGACAAGATACTCAGAACTTTCCACATGCCATGCTTCCTTTCTCTTTTTGGCCTAAAACACCTCGGGGTTTGGGGCAGCGCCCCAATCCACAAGATCACAGCATCGACGGGACAACCTGATCCGGTGGCCGATGCCCATCATCAAAGGTCTTGATGTTGATGATGACTTTTTCGCCCATCTCCAGGCGGCCCTCCAGCGTCGCAGATCCCATATGCGGCAGCAAAACGACATTCTGCAATTCGCGCAGCCTTGGGTTGATCTCCGTGCCATGCTCGTAGACATCCAGGCCGGCTCCCTTGATCTCATCGGCGCGCAACATCCGGGTCAGGGCATTCTCGTCGATGACTTCCCCCCGAGAGGTGTTCACGATCACCGCATCGGGCTTCATCAGCTTCAACCGGCGCGCGTTCATCAAATGAAAGGTCGACGGCGTATGCGGGCAATTCACGCTGATCACATCCATCCGCGCCACCATCTGGTCCAGACTTTCCCAATAGGTCGCCTCCAGCGCCGCCTCCGTATCAGGATGCAGCTTGCGCCGGTTATGGTAATGGATCTGCATGCCAAAGGCCGCCGCACGTCTGGCCACGGCCTGACCGATCCGGCCCATGCCCAGGATGCCCAGACGTCTGCCGCCGATCCGCCCGCCCAACAGGGCCGTCGGGGCCCAGCCTGACCATTCGCCCTTTTGCATCAGGGCCATGCCTTCTGACATGCGCCGGGTGACCGCAAGGATCAGCGCCATCGTCATATCCGCCGTATCGTCGGTCAGCACACCGGGCGTGTTGCTGACAAGGATACCGCGCTGGCGCGCTGTGGCCACGTCGATATGGTCCACCCCGGCACCGTAGTTGGCGATCAGCTTCAGCTTCTCGCCCGCCTGTGCGATCATGGCGGCATCGATCTCATCGGTGACCGTTGGCACCAGCACATCCGCATTTCGCATCGCCTCGGACAGCTCTGCCCGGGTCATAGGCACGTCGTCCAGCCGCAGCTTTACATCGAACAGTTCAGACAGCCGTGTCTCAACGGCATCCGGCAACCGTCGCGTGACTACAACACTCAACCGTTTCTTTGACATTTGCGTCCTCCCAGACTTGGCCTTATCGTCTCTTGGGCCCATGGTGTCTTATGCAGCGACGAGGCACAAGAACCCCGCGCCGCAAAAGAGCAAACAAATGACAGTGCAGGCAGCACCCATGTTCCGTTCCACAATCAAAAGCGCGCTTGCCGCGCTTGCAATGCTGGTTTCCCTTCCGCAGCCCTCCGCCTTTGCAGGCGAAGTGGGGCCTGTGACCAATCTGCCCTTGCCGCGATTTGTCTCCATGAAGGCATCTGAGGGCAATGTCAGGCGCGGCCCCAGCCTGACCCACCGCATCGACTGGGTCTTTCAGCGCCGTGACATGCCGTTGCAAATCACCGCAGAGCACGGCCATTGGCGCCGCGTCGAAGACCGCGATGGCATGGGCGGCTGGGTGCATTATTCGCTTTTGTCTGGGGTCCGCACGGTTCTGGTCGAACAAGACATGCTGAACCTGCATGTTCGCCCCGATCCAAATGCACCGGTTTCCGCAGCACTTGAACTGGGCGTGGTCGCGCGGCTGGGCGACTGCGACCTTGAATGGTGCGAACTGCGTACCGGTGGTTTCAAAGGCTGGGCACCCAAATCGCGCATCTGGGGCGTTGCCCCCAATGAGATCCGCGATTAGGGCGTCTCTCACGTGACTTGACTGGTCACCGACCCTGCAGACCCTTTATTGAACACCCTTCATAAAGGTTAAGCTATTGTTAATATGATATAATTCGTTGATTCAACCCATTGAATCGTGAATTGCCCATGGGCAATCTGCCCTTGGTGCTGTGCAGTCGTCGACGGTGGTACCTTTGATCGCTGGCCCAAACTCTTGGCCCAAATCCCTAGCCAGAACTCTTGGTCAGAATCATCAACCGCAATCTTCGCCATCGCGGGCGTTGAACCCTGCGTCATTCCTGCGCGGCAATTGCATGATCCATGCCTTTGGGTCAGGGTGCGGCAGGTTCACCCAGATAGGACAGGACAGCACCATGCAAGCGATCATCTATTCAGAATTGGGCACCGCACGTGATGTCCTGCGCCTCGAAACCCTTGACGATGTGCCCCCCCAAAAGGGCGAAGTCACCGTGCGCCTGCAGTTTTCGGGCGTGAACCCTTCAGATGTGAAATCACGCCGGGGTCGCCCTGGTCAGGCCAAACCCGCCTTTGACCGGATCATCCCGCACAGCGACGGTGCCGGCGTGATCGAGGCCGTGGGTGAGGGCGTGGACCCCGCCCGTATCGGACAGGCCGTGTGGATCTGGAACGGTCAATGGCAGCGCCCCTTCGGCACCGCCGCCACGCATATCACCCTGCCCACCGAGATGGCCGTGCCCCTGCCAGCCGGTGTCAGCCCCCAGACCGGCGCGATCCTTGGCATTCCGGGCCTCACGGCGGCGCAGGCCGTGTTTGGCGGCGGCGACATCAAGGGGCAAACCGTGGTGATCAGCGGCGGTGCGGGCACCGTCGGCCTCTTGGCGGTTCAGCTGGCGAAATGGGGCGGTGCAAAGGTGATCGCGACCTGCAGCCCGCGCGACAATGACCGCGTCAAAGCCGCCGGTGCCGATGCTGTGCTGGATTACAGCGCGCCTGATCTTGCCGCACAGATCCTTGCCGCCAACGACGGCGCGCTGATCCCGACAGTGATCGAGGTCGAGTTTGGCGTGAACATCGGGCTGGATGCAGAGGTGGTGGCCCCTAACGGGCGACTGGCGGTCTATGGTTCAGCCAAGCAGATGGAACCGACGCTGCCGTTCCTTCCGCTCTTGTTCAAGGCGGTGACCATCGACATCATCCTGATCTACCTGCTGCCAAAACCGGAACGCGACGCGATGATCGACAAGCTGCACGCGGCTTTGGCCGACGGGGCGCTGGTCTGTCCGGTGGAACATGTCTTTGCCCTGTCCCAGACCGTCACCGCCCATGAAGCCGTCGAGGCAGGTGGCCGCACCGGGGCCGTGCTGATCGATTGCGCATCATAACGCCATACCACCTGGCACCCTAACCCGGCCCTGACCCGACAGCGTGTTTGCCATGGTGCAAATCACGTCCTAGGCTGGGCCGGTTTACACCCAACCGGATGACCCCCATGCGCCTGCTTGCCCTTTTACTATGCCTGTTTCTGCCGCTCAGCGGTCATGCGCAAACCGCCGATCAGCCAACAGGCACGATTACGGTAGAGGACAACGCCAGCGCAGACGCCGCAATCGCCAACCGCATTCGCGACATCCTGTCGGAACTTGACGGATATGATGACATCAGCGTCACCGTGTCCTCCGGTATTGTCACCCTGCGCGGCACCATCTTGGATGCCGCGGCCGCCACCCGGCTGAATGACCTTGTGGGCCGGATGCAGGGGGTCGTGGCCATCGAAAACGATGTGGTGGAAACAACCGATGTGGTCGAACGGCTGAACCCCGCCTTCGACAGGTTCAAGGCCCGCGCCACACAATTGATCGCCCTGTCGCCACTGGCGCTGGTGGCCTTGGGCGTCTTTGTGCTGGTCATTGCCTTTGGCTTTTGGCTGGCCCGGCGCAAGCAACCATGGGACAGGTTGTCACCAAACGCCTTTATCGCAGACATCTACCGCCAGGTCATTCGGCTGATCTTTGTCATTGGCGGGCTGGTGGTGGCGCTGGACATTCTGGGGGCCACGGCGCTGTTGTCGGGCATTCTGGGGGCTGCCGGGATCGCAGGGCTTGCCATCGGTTTCGCGGTCCGCGACACGGTGGAAAATTTCATCGCCTCGGTCATGCTGTCGATCCGCCAGCCCTTTCGCCCCAATGATACGGTTGAAATCGACGGCGACACCGGCAAGGTGATCCGGCTGACGTCACGCGCCACGATCCTGCTCAGCTTTGATGGCAATCACATCCGCATTCCAAACGCGACCGTCTTCAAAAGCCGGATCGTCAATTTCTCGCGCAATGCAGAGCGGCGGTTCACATTTTCCCTGTCCGTGTCAGGCGAAACCGATCTGGCGCAGGCCCAGCATCTGGCGCAGCAGGTGCTGACGGATCTGCCCTTTGTCCTATCGGTGCCCGAAGCGTCGGTCTGGATAGAATCGGTGGACGATTCATCGGTCACCCTCAGCATGGCCGGCTGGATCAATCAAAACGAAACCAATATCGTGCTGGCCCGCTCAGAGGCAATCCGCCTGACCCAGGCCGCCTTTGACGCAGCAGGCATGGCGGCCCCCTTCCCGACCTACCGTCTGCAGACCTTTGCGGAAGCGCCTGCGGCACCACAGCCCCCCACAGCCGCCCCAGAGCCCGTCCCAACACCCCAGCCCGCCCCGGTACAGGATGTGGACGCCACAGCAGACAAGGAATTGGAGCAAATCGTCGATCAGGAACGCGCCGAACTGTCCCGCCATGACCTGCTGACCGAGAATGCTTCGGAAGAATAGACATTTTTGCCAAAACGGGTCTTGCGCTATGCGCGCAGGCCGCTTAATTAGCGGCTCACGTTGGGATGTAGCCAAGTGGTAAGGCAACTGTTTTTGGTACAGTGTACCGTAGGTTCGAATCCTACCATCCCAGCCACACACTCCTTACAGGGCAGACGGTGCAGGTGTCCTTTGAGATAGCCGGGCGTTATCCGTAGGTTATGACTGTTGTATCTCTGCCCAGACTGTCAGTGCGCCGCGCAACCGCACCTATATCCCCATGAGTCTGCAAACCGCATTTGCGCGGTAGCAGTGTCCGGTCTTTCGATGTCAGAGAGTCGCAATAAGGGCGCGCTGTTCTTGCCAGTCGCCAGGCAGAGAGTGCCTCTTGCACCAATCGGATGTAAATCCGAGAGGCTGGGTGCCTCCAAGAACCCTGTTCGTGATGTCGGGCGCGAGAAAGGCCAGTTCGATCATCTGTTGAACCCGGCGGGATGAGGTGCCGGATGCCTTAGCGATCCCTGACAACGTCTGGCCTGCTCTGATCAGTTCAAACCACTGATTTGCTGTCGCAATGTTTTTGATCAGGGTCTCATCACGCTCTGGGGGATCTTCCGCAAAAATCAGCTTTGTCTCAACACCGCGTTTGCGCAGCTGGAACGGCGCTGTGAGGGTCAGGTTCTTTTCGGTGAGCTCCTCCTGCGCTTGCTCAAACAGCTTCCTGAGCTCTTCCGCATTGATCCGGATGCAGAGTTCGCCGGGGGCCAGATCAATGCGCTCCAAGAGCTCTAGTACTGATTTGATGTCCTGGCTTGTGCTGATCGCTTTGATCTTAGCTTTGGCCGTTGCAACTGCTACAGCCGAAGCACCCTGAACCACGTTGCTGATGAACGTCGGTTTGTTGAGGTGCTGTTGCAAGAGATGTGCAACTTTTGTCTCCAACTCTTGCGCTGGCAACCGCCAGCCATCCTTGTTGAGTTCACCGCTGTGTTTGATGAGCCTGTGAGACACGTAGTAGCGCAACCGCACCCCTGCCTTGGTTTTCGAATGCGTTGGCGTGAGCCGGTCTCCCGTTTCATCAAAGAGTTTTCTGGAGAGCAAGGATCGCTGCTGTGTGGTCCTGCGCGCCCTCCCCTTTGTCGCGCCATCCCGCAGAGTATCCTGGATGCGATCCCAACGGTCTGGATCAATGATCGCCTCATGCTGTCCCGCGTGCATCTCATTGCGGTGCCGGATCTTGCCCGCATAAATCGGGTTCGTGAGGATGTGATGGATATGCCCCCGATCAAACAGGCCTCCCCCGGTTTGCTTGCCAGTACTCGTTTCGCGTCGACGCGTGCGCAGGTGCAGCTGTTCGGCCCGTGCTTTCACCTCACGAACCGTGCCATGCTCCTCATAGAGATCGTAAAGTTGTTCAATGATGGCGGCTTCTGGCGCATTGATCGTCAGCGTCCGCCCGTCTGGATCGTATCCCATGGGCACGCTGCCCCCCATCCAAAGACCCTTGCGCTTGGAGGCTGCGATCTTGTCACGGATGCGTTCAGCCGTCACTTCGCGTTCGAATTGCGCAAATGAGAGCAACATGTTCAGTGTTAGCCGTCCCATGCTGGTTGCGGTATTGAACGATTGGGTGACGGAGACAAAAGAGGCTTGGGCCGCATCCAAGGTGTCGACGATCTTGGAGAAGTCAGCGAGGGAGCGGGTCAAACGATCTATCTTGTAAACAACGATCTGATCGACACGTCCGTCCGCAATGTCCTGCAGGAGCTGTTGGAGCGCCGGCCGTTCCAGGGATCCGCCTGACAACCCGCCGTCGTCGTAGTGCTCAGGCTGCAGCACCCAGCCTTCGTGCTTCTGACTGGCGATATAGGCGGCACAGGCCTCGCGTTGTGCGTCCAGTGAGTTGAACTCTTGCTCCAGGCCATCCTCAGATGACTTGCGGGTGTAGATGGCACAGCGCAGCTTCTTCATGCCCGCTTTGCTTTGCTGTTCAGGCCGAAAAAGCGCGGGCCAGACCACGTCGCGCCTGTGATGTGTTTGGCAATGGCCGAGAGCGACGACCATGTTTTGCCATCCATCTCAAACCCACTCTCCGTTACTTGAACCTGATAGGTTCGACCATTCCATTCGCGTACGAGATGCGCCCCGGCGCTCAGCTTTGCCGGGGCTACCTTGGCGACAGCTTTCCCCTTCGCAATCTGTCGCAGCACCCGACGCGTTGTCGCGGGTAGCCCGCCCTGCGCCTTGCACTGCTGTTCATAGTGGATCGCCTTTTGCATGAAGGGCACCGACAGGTATGCTGGCGGAGGCGATCCAAAAACCGCCTCCCAGTGTTCCAGCGTGGCGGAACGTTCCGGACTGGGATCACGCCCCATCTGCTGACACCGCTGCTGCTGTGTCGTTTTGCTCAGCTGGCGCAGACAAGATGCGGAACTTTGACATGCCGCCCTTTGCAGGCCTCTCCCCTGCCACCTCGTAGCCCGCTTTCCGTAGCCCGCTCATGGCCGCTCGCGTCGTGTGCTGTTGCCACCCCAACTTGTCACTCAGTGTCTTGATGTCAGAGCCAAATTTAGTTCCCAGCAGCTTGATCAGCTGGGCCTTCTTGGTCGTGCGGGTGGTGGCACCAGGTTGGGTTCTTGATTTGCTCATATCCGTCTCCTCAGATGATCAGCGGAGAAATTCCGCTGCTACTGAGCAGAGCCCGATTGATGCGGGCAGCGCCTGCGAATGGGACATGGCGTGCGGACAGTACCGCTCTGGTGGCCAGCGAAGTCCAGTCAGATCAGCGGTGAAGCTCAAACTACCGCGATCAAGCGGCAGAAACGAGATACAGGAACGGCGGGAAGGAGACATTCGCTGCACCCGCAAAATAAAATGAGCACCCGAAGAAAGCGGACGCTGGGAGCCGCGCCCCAGTTTTTTCGATGTGCAAACGCAGCAAACGGCGGCAGTGAGCCGATTTCGTTG
>Ga0213868_10004238_pt1 | contig 13113 bp, 8 predicted proteins | sample PICome_9_FD_160087 | JGI IMG/M metagenome (GOLD analysis project Ga0213868, IMG submission 160087) | Coastal seawater microbial communities near Pivers Island, North Carolina, United States - PICO127 | ecosystem: Environmental > Aquatic > Marine > Coastal | place: USA: North Carolina | collected...
TAACCATCTCAACTCCACTAGGAAGTTCACATGCACCTGTTACGTCAGTAGTTCTAAAGTAGAACTGAGGTCTGTAGTTATTCATAAACGGAGTATGTCTTCCGCCTTCATCTTTACTTAAAACATAAATCTCAGCTTCAAATTTTGTATGTGGAGATATTGATCCAGGCTTAGCTAAAACTTGCCCTCTTTCAACAGCTTCTCTCTCGACACCTCTTAGTAAGACACCGCAGTTTTCTCCAGCTCTTCCTTCATCTAAAGATTTTCTAAACATCTCAACACCAGTACATGTAGTAGTAGATGTATCTTTAATACCAACAATTTCTAAAGCGTCACCAGTATTAACAATACCTGTTTCGATTCTTCCTGTTACAACAGTTCCTCTTCCTGAGATAGTGAAAACATCTTCAATAGGCATTAAGAATGCTCCATCTACTGGTCTTTCAGGCTCTGGGACGTATGTATCTAAAGTTTCTATAAGTTTTTGAACTGATGGAACACCTATTTCAGATGTGTCACCCTCTAAGGCTTTTAATGCACTACCAACAATAATTGGAGTATCATCCCCTGGGAAATCATATTCATTTAAGAGTTCTCTTATTTCCATTTCAACAAGCTCAATCATTTCTGGGTCATCATTCTGGTCAGCTTTATTCATATAAACAACAATATATGGAACTCCAACCTGTCTTGCTAATAAGATATGTTCTCTAGTTTGAGGCATTGGGCCGTCAGCAGCACTAACAACTAAAATTGCTCCATCCATCTGAGCAGCACCTGTAATCATATTTTTTACATAGTCTGCGTGACCTGGACAATCTACGTGAGCATAGTGTCTTGCAGTTGAAACATACTCAACGTGAGAAGTAGCAATTGTTATTCCTCTTTCTCTTTCTTCTGGAGCATTATCAATATTTGCAAAGTCAACAGCGTCACCGCCAAATACTTCAGCAGCAACTTTAGTTAGTGCAGCTGTAAGCGTTGTTTTACCATGGTCAACGTGACCAACTGTCCCTACGTTAACGTGGGGAAGCGTTCTTTCAAATTTTTCTCTTGCCATCTTTTTATGCCTCTCTGAAATAATTATTTTTATTAAAATGGAGCTCATAACCGGACTTGAACCGGTGACCTCTTACTTACCAAGCAAGTGCTCTACCACTGAGCTATATGAGCCCGAATATGTAGCGTCCTATTTTAAGGTGGCGTATTATCCCTCTAAAAAGTTATAAACTCAACCTTTTTTCAATTAAAAATTAGATTATTTTTTAAGCTTTTTTGATAAGAAAAGAGACATGGTGGAGAGGGTAGGATTCGAACCTACGTAGCCGAAGCGGCAGATTTACAGTCTGCTGGTATTAACCACTCACCCACCTCTCCATATCAAGCTAGCTATTTTTGTTCTAGAATGAATTTAAGTCAACAAGTTTTTTAAATTGAATACATTAAATAAACAAAAAATACTAAAAAATCTCCCTAAAGAGGTTGTTAACTTAGAGATATACAACACCATCGACTCAACAAATGAAGAATGCAAAAGATTGGAGCTTAAAAAAGATTTCCATGTGATTATTTCAGAGCACCAAACTATGGGAAGAGGCAGACTAGGTAAGACATGGTCCAGCCCAAGCTCAGGAAACATCTATATGTCCATTTATTCGAAAGAAACAATAAATACAGCTCCTCTAAGCTTAATTGTTGGCCTTATAAGTGCAAATGTCATAAATTCAATGATTCAAACCAAAGACGTTGGTCTTAAATGGCCAAATGACATTATTCTTGCAAAAAAGAAAATTGGGGGGATTTTGATTGAAAAAGAAGTTATGGGATCTAACATTAACAATATTGTTGGTATAGGTATTAACCTCAATCACCCCAATAAAGAGGAATGGTGGGGGGATTTATCCTCTTTTAACATTAGTACAATGAGAAATGAGCTAATAAATGGTATTTTGAAAAATTATATCGACTTTTGCGAATATGGAATGGATTCTTGGGAAGAAAAATGGCATGAACTATGTGTTCATATGAATTTAAATATTAAAATAAAGCACAACGAAAAGATTATTGAAACAGGTCTTTTTGATGGCATTAATTCTGACGGTAGTCTTAGACTAAGATTACCTAGCAATAAAATTATCAATTACGAACATGGGGAAATATCAATAGAAGGTATTTATTAAAATTATGAATCATTACTTAAATGGGATTGCTCTTAATTCAAAAACTCCTAATGAATATAAAGAAATTATATTTGGTGCTGGATGTTTTTGGGGTGTAGAGAGAAAATTTTGGCAATTAGATGGCGTATGGTTAACTTCAGTTGGTTATTCTGGTGGAGATAATGAAAATCCAACATATGAACAAGTTTGTTATGAGAATACAAACCATGCAGAAGTTGTAAAAGTTATTTACGATTCTAAACAAATATCAATATACGATTTATTAAAAGTTTTTTGGGAATGCCATGATCCAACCCAAGGGATGCGTCAAGGTAATGATAAAGGCACTCAATATAGGTCAGTGATTTATTGTTCATCTGAAAAAGATCTTAAAATTTGTGAAGATACAAAAAATAAATATCAGGATATTCTCCTTGCCGAAGATTTTAATGAGATAACAACTGAAATTATTTTAGCTCCAACTTATTATCTGGCTGAAGAATATCACCAACAATACTTAGCCAAAAATCCAAATGGGTATTGCGGCATTGGAGGAACAGGCTGTGCTATTGATATATAAAAAAGGGGTCAAATAGACCCCCTTTTTTATCCAACTAAAATTTATTAGTCTGGATTAAACATATTTAAACTTACCTCCATGTAAGATCTTTTAAATACACTAATTTCGTTAGCCTTCACAATATATTCTGCAAATTCAGATGACGCATACATACCATCAAGAAATGCTAGAGCAGCTTGTTGATTTGAAAAAGCAACCCATATCTCATGAGTAATGCCATTACCATTATTGCCAAGCATGTGTGATTGAAGCCCATACGCATTGCCTGACCAATCGTATTTATCAATGCTTTTAGCAAAAGCGGTCCAAAGTGGAATAAATTCAGAAGGATTTCGCACTTCTAAGCTCCATCTTAGACTTACTCCATTATCTGAAGTTGGACCACCTTGCGTAACTCCAACAGTATGAACAGTAAGATACTCAGAAACTGCTTCTAGATTATTCATCCTATTAGCCTTTCTTAAATCACGTCCTGCTTTTGAAGTTGCCCATACTTGATTTGATTTTGCATACTCATCAGCGTCTTTATAATAAAAAGCTATTCCATGAGTTGCGTCATCCCATCCATTATGCAATATTGCAAATATATCAGCCTCAAAGTTCTGACTTGAAACCTCAGGTGATTCCATATACTTATTAAACGCTTGTAAACACTTATTTGGCACGTCGCACTTAAATAAGAAGTTTGATTGATACTTCGAAAAATTTTCAGGCAGATGATTGTCAGCTGTTATTGAAAATGAAACAAGTAAGAATGTTGATAAAAATATTTTTTTCATAGTCTCTCCCACTACTTTTTAATTATATGTAAAAAATTACCATATCATCATTTGATTTAGTTTTAGACTATTTTAAAAATTATCGTTTAAAAATTTTATATATATTCTTGAAGGTGTTCCAAGGATGATTTAATTAATGTAAAATTCTTTCCGCGCCGGTATAGCTCAGTTGGTAGAGCAACTGATTTGTAATCAGTAGGTCCCGAGTTCGACTCTTGGTGCCGGCACCACTTTTTCTAATTTCTATAAGTATTAGGTTTTTCAAGATCCTTGGTATATCTATCCCTAAGTCTTATTGACCTTGTAGTTAGATCAGTTTCGATACCGTCTATAAATACTTTTTCTGGCATACTAGATGGCTCAAGTGGATCAGCCTCCCAAATAACGATATCCCCATGATTGCCAACTTTTATTGAGCCTCTTTTATCAATGTTAAATACTTTTGCTGCATTACTAGTTAATGCTTTTATTGCAGAACCATAGGAGAGACCATTTGCCACTGCTACACCTGCCCCTTGCCTAATTAAATGATAATTATGATCTCTTGAGACATTAAACATCATTGTAATTCCTTCTTTCTCTAATCTTTGAGCTAAATTTATATTTGACGCAAGCTCATCAAAAGAGTTGGGGATATTATTGATAGGATTAATTATTAAGGGAATATCATTTTTAGCAATTTCATCAACAACCAAAGATGCTTCTTGTGCTCCCATTATTATTAAATTTAAATCATATTTCTTTTTTAAATTAATTAAATTAATAATGTCTGATGCTCTATGGGATTTAATTATCAATGGTAAATTTTCGTCAAAAAGCCTAAATAAGGTTTTAACATCTCTTGTTTTTAGATCTAGATATGAGGCAATAGACGAGCTTTCAATGATTTCATCAATAGTTAAATCTGATCCAATATCTTTTTTACTAAGTGATGATCCAAAAGATAAAATATCATCCATTAAAGAAAGCATTTCAGCTCTAGATGACGATCCGCTTCCTCCCAATCTTCCAATAAGGACCATATCAGCATTACTATTAATATTCATTTTGCTATCTAGAATAAAAAAAGAACCTAAACCTCCTATTGGACTAGAGGTATTTCTAGGAAGAGTGATTGCTGATGTTATTCCATTTGATCTATTCCATGGAATCAAAGTTGAGTTAGGATTAAAAGCGCTATGAATGCTAAATCCAATATCATATATATTTGATTCATCGTCTCTTGTAACATTCAGTGCGCCTATTTCAACTATGCCAATTTCAGTATCAGGGGCTATTAATCCAGGAGTCACTATCTTTCCCTTTACATCAATAACTTTGTCACCTTGGATCATAGATGACTTTGAGATTTTTTTTATGTATCCATCTTCAATAAGGATATGTCCATTGTATGAACTATCCTCAATGCCATCAAAAATAGTCGCATTTTTAATGACTGTACTTTTAGCTTCTACAAGACTTGAGTTAAAAAATATAAGCGATAGAACTAATAAAATTTTATATTTAATCATTCCTCTATCCTCCTGTTGGATGGATTGATAATGCCAACATCAAAATCACTATTTGGTTCAAGGCCACTTGCCTTATCAAAAGCTAAGGCCCCATCGATATATACTTTTTCTGCAAGAGCATAAACACTAAATGGATTTTTAGACCACATAACTACATCAGCATTTTTACCAACCTTTAAAGAGCCAGTTTGATCATATATTCCAGCCGCCTTAGCTGGATTACTGGTGATCCATTTCATGGCTCGAGCTTTTGATATGTCATATCCTGCTTTAATGCCTGCCGATAATGCTTTTGATGCCTCTACATTTAAATGCTGAATTCCAATCTCATCATCTGAGTGAACTATTGCACAACCCGTTCCATTTCTAGCCTGATCTACAATTGCAACATTTGCTTGAACCATATCGTATGCTTCATGTTTAAAGCCCCACCAATCAGCCCAAAGAGCTGCGCATATATTATTTTCTGCTAAAAGATCAGCAATTTTGTATGCCTCAACTGCATGATGAAAGGCTGTAATTTTATAATCAAATTCTTTTGCTACATCTATCATCATTGCCATTTCATCTGCTCTATAGCAATGGTTATGCACAAGAATATCGCCCCTTAGAGCGCCTGCCAAAGTTTCTAACTCTAGATCTCTAGTTGGCTTGTATGACAGTTCCTTTGCCTCATCTGACTTAGCTTCATATTCATCTAATTTACTTAAATAGCTTTTTGCTCTTATCCATGACTTTCTATATCCAGCAATATTTCCCATTCTTGTTGATGGTGCCTGTCCTCTATTTCCATAAACTCTTTTTGGATTCTCTCCACAGGCCATTTTTAACGAATGTGGCGCATCAGGAAATTTCATTGAGTTTACTGTATTCCTTTGCAAGTTCTTTGCAGTAACTCCTCTTCCGCCAATTAAATTAGCTGAACCAGGTAAAACGTGAAAAGTTGTTACTCCTCCTTTAAGAGCCAAGGCAAATTGAGGATCTTGAGTCCATATGGAATGCTCTGCCCAAACATCAGCTGTAACAGGACTTGTTGCTTCATTTCCATCTGAACTTGTTTTAACACTGGGAGCTGGATATACCCCCATATGAGAATGAATATCAATTATTCCAGGTGTTATCCATTTACCAGTTGCATCAACTGTAATTAATTCATTAGATCGAGGAAGCTCCTTACCAATTGCGATAATTTTTCCATCCTGAATAATTATATCTGTCTCGATAAACTCCTTACCATCACCATCGTAAATATTAGCATTTTTAAATATTGTGTTTGTATAAGGCAACGGTTCGTATGAAGACTCATATGGTTCATAGTCTGCTGCTATTGTATTTATCGAAATTATAGAAATTAATATGTAAATTTTTTTCATATTAATAGTATAAATAAAAAAAATTAATACACTATAATTATGAATATTATTTAGGTAAATTTGTAACTATGAAATCATACAAAGTCGTAGCAAGTGGAGCTCCTCTCGAAGAGCATGAATCTGAGAGACCAGTACCTAAAGGAAAACAAGTATTAATAAAAACTATTGCATGCGGGGTTTGTCATACAGACATTCATATTCATGATGGCTACTTTGATTTAGGAAATGATAATCACATACCCTCAAGAATGAATGAAACATTAACCATGGGTCATGAAATATATGGTGAATTAGTTGAGGTTGGAGAAGATATCTCAGATGTAGAAATTGGAAAGAAGTATGTTGTATATCCTTGGATAGGTTGTGGAGACTGCCATGAGTGCAATAGAGATATGGAGCATTACTGCGCTCCTTTTACCGCAGAAAATCTGGGAGTTTCAGTAGATGGTGGTTACGGGGAGTATGTTCTCGTTAAGGACTCAAAATATCTTTTTGATGCGGGCAATACTCCGGACGAACTTGCAGGCAGTTACGCATGTCGAGGCCTTACAGCATATAGTGCATTAAAAAAAGCTAATCCTAAAAAAGGAGATAGCATAGTTATTATAAGTGCTGGGGGATTGGGCCTTCTTGCATTAAAAATTGCAATAGCAGCTTTTGAGGTTAAAGCTATCGTAGTTGATATCGATGATGAAAAGCTGGCTACTGCAAAAGACTTTGGCGCCTCAGAGGTAATAAACTCCAAAGACGAGGGAGCTGTTGCAAAAGTTATGGAGCTTTCAGGTGGCGCTGCATCAACCGTTTTAGATTTTGTAGGATCAGAAGCATCTGTTAATTTTGGCTATAGCCTATTTGGAATAAATAAAGGTGGTTTATACGTTTTAGTTGGATTGTTGGGTGGTAAATTTGATCTACCACTTCCCCTTCATACATTTACCGCAAGAACAATTTCTGGTACCTATGTTGGAAGTATGCAAGAGATGAAAGAATTAATGGATTTAGTAAGGGAAGGTAAGATTGAACCAATTGCAGTTGAGACTAGACCAGCATCTGAGGCTAGTGATACACTAGCTGACCTTAAGGCAGGCAAGATCAAAGGCTTGGTTTGTCTTAAGCATTAAATACAATGATAAATATTAAAAATAACATAGCATTTACTTTATTAGCAGGAATTTTGTTTGCTGCCTCTATAACTGCTGATCCATTTATTCATGATCATCACCATGAAGAGTCTGACACTTTAATAGAGTGTCAGCTTTGTGAAAACAAGACTTCTGATATTAAGAATGTTAAATCTTTAATAAATCAAAATATCCAATCATCCGATGTTAGTTTAGAAATTAATCAAGACCTATTTTCAACTAACACCAAAAACTTTCAATCAAGAGCTCCGCCAAAAAATTAAATTTCTAGTTTTTTAATTTAATTTTTTTAAGGAGTTCATATGAACAAATATTTTTTTTCGCTAATAGCATTTAGCGTATTTACTAATATTTCACTTGCTCAAGATATGGAAGAAGTTGTTGTAACATCTTCTTTAGTTGATACAAGCGAAATTACAAACCCTCTATATGTAATAGATGGAAATGAAATCAACGATGATATAACAACAAGTTTAGGTGATGCTGTTGATAGTTATTTGGGTGTATCTATTGCGGACTATGGCTCTGCTGTTGGACAGCCAATAATAAGAGGCATGTCAGGTCCAAGAGTAAAAATTCTTAAGAATGGCATGGTAAATCGAGATGTTTCTGGTCTTGGAGCCGATCATTTAAATGATGTTGATCTAAACAACATTGAACAAATTGAAATTGTAAAAGGTCCCTCTTCATTACTTTATGCTAATGGAACAATTGGTGGAATTATTAATGTTGTTGATGATTGTGTTGCGCCGAATGACTTTGATAAGCCTGAATTTCTAGTAGCGCTTGAAAATCAATCTGTTAATGATGGTGATACAAAAGCTGTCAATTATAAAAATAATATCAATGGTTTCAATGTAAATGTTGGTTACAAAGAATCTAAGTTTGGTAACTTTGATGTCCCAAATGGTGCAGTCATTCATGAAGAAGATCATGATGAGCATGAGGAAGAAGGCCATGATGAGCATGAGGAAAACTTAGGTTATATAAATAATTCTGATTATGCAGTTGAGGCTTCAAAGTTTGGTATTTCAAAAGTTGGAGACTGGGGTTATTTTGGTTTCTCTTTGGATAATCTTCAAAGTGTTTATGGCATCCCTTTTCATGGAGAGGAGCATGAAGAAGAAGAAGGACATGATGAGCATGGAGATGAAGAGGAAGAGCATGAAGAGGAAAGAATTTTCTCAACAACTGATTCAGAATCTTTTACTATCAAGGGTTTGTATAACCTAAATGGTAATACAATTAATTCAATTTCTTATACCTACAGAGATTCTGACTATTCTTTGACTGAGGCTCATGCTGAAGAAGAGGGACATGATGATCATGAAGAAGAGGAAGAGCATGAAGAACACGCTCCAACTGTATTTTCAAATAATGCTACTGAGTATGGAGCTATCTTTGATATTTCTAACGATAATATGACACAAAAAGTTGTTTTCAATTTTGTTGATGAAGATTCGTCAATAGTTGGCGAAGAAGCTTTTATGAATCCGGCAAATAATGAAGAATTTACTCTTGGATATTATATGAGTAAAGATCTTGAAGCATTTAAAGTTGATTTTGGAATGAGATTAGATCAAATCGATAGAACTGGAAGTGTTACAGATGAAGATCATGGAGATGTGGATTATTACAGCATTGATGATTCTACTAATAGTTTTGCAGTTAGCTTAGGCAGAGAACTTACTGATACTGTAAATATGAGTATTGGTTATGCAAGTGTTGAAAGACTTCCATCAGTTATTGAATTATTTATGAATGGTCCTCATATGGCAACAGGAAGACTTGAAACTGGTAATCCTAACCTTCAAAGTGAAACTTCAAATAATTTTGATATTACTTTTAACTTTGAAAGTGGCGAATATTACGGCTATGCAAGTTTTTATATTAATGATGTTGATAATTACATTACCTTAATGGATGAAGATGAAGATCATGATGAGCATGAAGATGAGCATCATGATGAAGATGAGCATCATGAAGATGAGGACGAAGATGATCATGCTGATGAGCATGACGATCATGGTCATGGAAACTTAATACATGCAGATTATGTTCAAGAAGATGCTGAATTTGATGGATATGAAATTGAGTTCGGTAGAACTATGAGTCTAGCTTCTGGTGAATTAACTTTATCTTTTGGAAGAGATGTTGTAAATGCTAAATTTGCTGATGGACATAATGTTCCTAGAATTAATCCAGCAAGAAATGTTTACTCTCTATCTTACAAGCAAGACGATATTGTCTTTAAGCTAAGCATGAAGGATGTTGATAAACACAATGATATTGGTGAAGGTGAAACTGCTACTGAAGCATATCAAATGCTAGATACTAGATTAACTAAAACTTTTGATTTAAGTGGAAAAAGTAAGTTGAAGGTATCATTATTTGGAAGAAACCTTCTTGATGAGGTGGCTAGAAACCATGCATCATTTGTTAAAAATGAAGTGCCGCTTCCTGGAAGAAATTATGGAATTAAATTTAATTTAACTTACTAAATTAAACTTTTTCATTTAATATAAGCCCCCGATTCCTTAATTAGGTTTTGGGGGTTTTTTATATTATGAAATCACAACTTACATCTGATAAATTTGCAATGTCGTTTTCGGCAATATGCCTTTTACATTGCTTATTTGCTCCATCTTTAATAATTCTTTCTTACAGTTCTCTAGCTCTAACAATAGAAAGTGAGCTCATTCATAAAGTAATTCTTTTACTAACAATCCCGGTAAGCATCTTTGCAATAAGCTTAGGTTATAAAAATCATTCAAATAATTCAATTATCTATACGGGTATTGCTGGTTTAACAATACTAATCTCAGCACTTCTTATCGGAGAAAACATTGGTGAAAATGCTGAATTAGTCTTAACGATGATAGGTTCATTAACGGTCATTTATTGCCACTACAGAAATTATAAAATCTGTAAAGAAGTAAATTGTGACTGTCATGAAGCTTCAAGTGCCTAACATAGTCTAATTCTATAAACTTCGATTAATTACTTTAAGTGCTAATTTATTGTAGAATGCGCTTTTTTGCACCGAAGACATGATCAAATATAAAAAGCTTATTTATTTACTTTTAGTAAGTCCTATTATTAATGCAAATGCTGGTATAGAAGAAATTGTTACTACAGGCTCGCTTGTAAATAATCCCGAACAAGACGCATCACCGGTTGATGTGATTACTCAAAAAGATTTTGAAAATTTTAATATCTCTAATTTTGGAGAAATTAGTAAATATATAACTTCTTCATCTGGATCACATTTTCAAACAAATGCACTTGAGGGAGTCGATCAAGGAATGGCTTCTATCACTCTTAGAGGTTTAGATCATGCTTCTACACTTCTTCTTGTTAACTCCAAAAGACATACATTTGCTGGCACCCCATCAAATCAAGGTGAGGGATATATAGATGTTAATATCATCCCTGAAATAGCTATCAAGCAGATTGAAATTCTTAAAGAGGGTGCAACTTCTTTATATGGATCTGATGCTGTTGCTGGTGTTGTAAATGTTTTAACCCAGAAAGATTTTGAGGGATTTAAAGTTCGTGTAAGTGATTATGGAACAACAAACTATAATCAAAATGACAAGTCATTAGGTATGCTAATAGGATCAAATTACAAAAATGGTAATTACATTCTTGGTATTAACCTATTAGATAGATCCTCTCTTTCTGCATCTGAAATTCCTGGGATAGCGGAGCTTGGTTTAAGCACTTTAGGAAAATCATTTAAAACTTCTGCTGCTGATACTATTGATGATGGGCTTTATGCGGGTAGTTACGAGGCAAATCAGTGGGTGCCTGATCCTCAATGTGAAAACAATGGTGGTGTTATAGCTGGATCTTTTTGTAAATTTTTATACGGTAATAGGTTCAACATAGTTAATGATGAAGATCATGCTAAAGCTTATGCTAATTTAACATTTCAAAAAAATAATTTTAATTATGAGATGACGTTTATGACGTCTAGAGTTGAGGTTAATGATAATCCACAGTCGCCTTCATACCCTGCTCTTCCATTTCTTTCTAGAAAAATACAACCCAATCAAGGCGGAAGTCCATTTAATGTTCCAGTAACTTGGTATGGGCGTCCTCTTGGATCAGAGTTTGCTTCACCTTTCTCCCCAAAAGATATAAAACAATACAATCTCAGTCAAACAATTGAAAAAAATATTACCAAAGATACTCAATTAGAGGCTTCTTTAACCATAAGTAATCATTCTAACGAGCATTACAGGCCTGATATTATTGATTCAAGATTCTTAGAATCTCTAAATGGAACTACCATGGGACAACCCAATGGAACCGTTTTGTATTGGAATATATTTGATTCATCAAACAATTCTCAAGAATTAATTGACTATGTGAGAGGCGCCGAAGTTTCGTCCAAAGAGGCTTCTTTAAAAACATTAGATCTTATATTTAGAACTAATCAAGATAGCTATGAAATAGCATACGGTCTTCAGCTAAATGATGAAGAATTAAAAATTTCATACGATGACGTTAGCAGGGCTGAATTTGATCCAAATGGAAGAATTATTAAGTCAGCAGACTTGTTCTTTTTGGGAGGTGGCATCAATGTATCAAAAAATAGAAATAAGTATGCAGGCTTCTTTGAAATTCAACCAAAGCCTAATAAAAATCTAGATATTAGAATTGCAGGAAGGTTTGAAGAGTTTGAAAATGATTCATCATTCGATCCTAAAGTTTCTTTTAAGTATTCTATGTCAAACAAGATAACTTTAAGAGCATCTAAAAGCTCATCTTTTTCCATGCCATCAATGGCACAAATGTTTTCAAGTGATATTAACCTTGGGAGTGTAAGAGATTATAACGGAGACTCTCCATTCGTAAGACAGGCAAGAATTGGCAATCCTAGTCTTAAGCCTGCAGCCTCAGATAATATTAATATTGGTCTTATTTTTGAAGATCAAGGACAGAGACTAAGTATTGATTACTGGAATATAAAATATAAAGATAGAATTGAAGCTCAAAGTGCTCAAGTTATTCTAAATACAGATCCAAATGGACCAAGTATTACAAGAAATACTAATAATGATTTAATTGGTGTTACTACAACCTATTTCAATGAAGAATCTACAGAGGTTTCAGGAGTTGATTACAGTTACGATTCTTTATTGGCGTCTTCAAGCAAATTTGGAGATATAAAACTATCAATAAATGCTACGGTTTTAATTGAGTTTCTAACCCCGGCTTTGGCAAATGAAGGCCTGGAAAGTATGGTAAATAGGGTTGGCAAATTTAACTATGATACTAATACACACTCGCTTCCAAAAAAGAAAATTAATGCTTTTCTAGAATGGAACCATCTAGATTATGAAATAAATTTAAATGCTAGACATATTGACGGTTATAAAAATCAAAGACCTGTCACGGGCTTGGGACTTTCATATGGATATACAAATACTATTGATTCATTCTTAGTTTTTGATTTGTCTCTTAAAAGAACTTTCATTCTTAAAAGTGGTGAAATTGATTTAAAACTATCTATTATTAATTTATTCGATGAGTCTGCCCCAAGACTATATGATGCTCCAGA
>Ga0213868_10004239_pt1 | contig 13111 bp, 9 predicted proteins | sample PICome_9_FD_160087 | JGI IMG/M metagenome (GOLD analysis project Ga0213868, IMG submission 160087) | Coastal seawater microbial communities near Pivers Island, North Carolina, United States - PICO127 | ecosystem: Environmental > Aquatic > Marine > Coastal | place: USA: North Carolina | collected...
AGCAGTTAGAACCTTTGATGAACGAGGAGCTTCAAGAATAAATCCTCTAGCTATTACACAGCTGATGCCTAATTCAAGTACAGGTCAAGTTGCTATTAAGTACGGTATAGAGGGACCCTCTCTAACAGTTACAACTGCTTGTGCAGCTTCTGCAAATGCAGTCGGTGAAGCTAAAAATATGATACAAAATGGAATTGTGGACATGGTCATAGCTGGAGGAACTGAATCTGGAACTACTGCCATGACAATAGGGGCGTTCGCTCAAATTCGAGCACTCTCGACTTACAATGAAAACCCGAAAGAAGCTTGTAAGCCTTTTGATAAAGATAGAGATGGTTTTGTTATGGGAGAGGGATCAACAGTTTTAGTAATGGAAAGTGAGGAGTCTGCAATTAACAGAGGTGCTGAAATATATGGATATGTTGCTGGTTATGGCGCAACTACTGATGCATTTCATATCACAGCTCCTGCTGAAGGTGGAAAAGGTGCGGTAGTTGCTATGCAAAAAGCAATTGCTGATGCAGGTTTAACAATAGATGACATTGACTACATTAATGCGCATGGCACATCAACACCGGCCAATGATAAAAATGAAACTGCAGCAATAAAAACTGTTTTTGGAGAACAGGCTTATGAAATAGATATTTCATCTACAAAATCTATGACCGGTCATCTGCTTGGTGGAGGAGGAGCATTTGAATCCATGGTATCTATTTTGGCACTTAAAAATGGAATAATTCCCCCTACTATTAATTTACATAATCCGGATGAAGAATGTGATCTAAATTACACTCCAAATATTGCAGTAAAAAAAGAATTATCTTCAGCAATGTCTAATTCTTTTGGATTTGGTGGACACAATGGAGTTCTTGTTTTTAAAAAGAATTAAAACTTCTCAATTTTTTTGAAAGATGTCTATCTGTTAATAGCCACAATTGGCTAGTGCCTCATCTATTAATCCGTAGGTCCCATCAGTATAATTTGTAACGTTAAAAGCGACCTCTGAACCATTTACTGCAGCATCTGGAAAGCCTTGTAAGGCGGTATCATAATCTCTAACGCATTCAATAATTTTATTTGCTTCTTTTTCTGTACCCGGGAAAATCAAAAAAATATTATCTTCGCCAGTTAATTCATCATCTGGTTCATAACATCTTCCCTCTGAGTCTTTTTGATCTTCAGCACATGTAATTAAACCATCTTCGTTAATGTTGACGTCTTCTTGTGCAGAGCAAAAAGAAAACAAAAGTAAAAAAATAATAATTTCTTTTTTTATGATCCCCCCTTTATTTGAATTCTAATGTATTTATATAAAGTTTTAAATTGTAAAATTAATTAAAAATCATCAGTTTTATAAAGTTATTTTTTGTTATTAAACTTGAAATTATGAGGGGGAAAATATCTTTAATACTAGTTTTGATTCTTCTCTTTTCTTCATGTTCAAGCAATCAAACATCCATAGAAGAAGAAACGACCGATGCTGAAAATATAAGTACTGATAATGAATCATCTGCAGATGAGGAATGTTTAACTGATGAACAAATAAAATCAATAACAAAAGAAATAGAACAGTTAACTTCAGAATTAGTTGACAAAGAATCAACAATTACAAGTTCTGGAGATGGAAACACCTATACACAAGAAGATATCGATATTCTTTATGAGGAATTAGATGCTCTTGAAGAAGCTGTAGAACAAGAATACGATCAAGGATATGTTGATGAACTTAAATCAGAAATTACATTTTTAAAAGAACAGACAGGTGAAAATTACGATAACGTAGATTTTGAAAATTTCGGCCAAGATCAAATTTACGCTGAAATCCTTGATGGAGTAATTTTTCCATTAGAACAAAAGTCTAACTTATCTACAGAAGAACAAAATGAACTTGATCAAGCAAGGTTAAAAATTAGATTACTAGAAATGACCCTTGATCTATATAGGTCTGGGTCTAATTATGATGAAAGCCAACAAGAAGCAATCGAGGAACTTAAAACAGAGATTGCAATCGCTGAAGGTTCTATTGTTGGAGAGTTAGAAAGTGAAAACCAAGAATTACAAAATGAAATAAATGATAAATACGCATACTTATCAAGTGTGGTACCTTGTGACACAGTTAGCTCGTATGAAAAAGCCAAAGAAATTGGGCAAAACTTAAGTTTTGAAGGATGTCTAAGCTTATCAAATTTTGTAGAAGAAACAGAAATACTAAATGAACTAAATAATTGGGCATTGAATATTGAAAATTCAATCATAATAAGATCCGATGAGATAAGCGAGGAAGAGAAAGTAGGTTATGTAGAATCAGAGATCAACGGTGATTTTATTGATTTAATTGAGTGGGGTGATGGCTCAATCAACACAATACAAAAATTAAGAGAAAAAATTAAAAAAAACATCCGTTTTGACAGATTAAATCCTTCAGAACAAACTCTTGAAAAAATACAATTGTATTTATCTCAAGTAAGGTCAAAAGCAAACTCACAGAGAGCTGCCTTACTTCCTTTGTGTGAACTTTACGAAGTTACTAATAATATAAACTTAGAAGATAAAAAAAGTTCTTTCACTGAGGAAGCTGTTAGAGACATAGATATAAATCGATTTTGCGATATTGTAGATGGAAATTTAGACTGTCCCGAAAATAAACTTTTCACTCCTCAAAATGTATCAACCTGTGATGCCTCGATAGTTGATCCAAGTATGACACGCTATGAATTAATTGACAAATTTTTTGCACAAAGCATATATAACCCTAGATGGATGAGGTCTTCTTTTGGAACAAGATATGTTAATGGAGCAGGAGGATCAAACTCTCCAGATTTTTATAAAGCATATTTAAATCCTGAAATAATTTTTCCTGACGAAGCTGTCCAGATTATTGTTAAAAATAATTTAGGTTTTAATAGAGGTGAGACCAAAATGCTTTATAACGACAACTGGGTTTCTGCACACAATGGTGGTTCTGAACAACCTTATCTATATGATGATGGAACACATGGAGATAATATTGCAGGTGATGGTTTATATACAAATAATTGTATGGCCCTCAGTAGGGTGCCAAACTTTTTTAATAAACCTCATCAATTCAATGGAGATGTTCATATCTTAGATCCAAAATTAAAGGAGTCTGTTGAGATATACCATATTAGCGAAAACACATGGACAACTGATAAGAGTATGTTTATGAATATAGGATATGATTACACTCAATACGAAAATAATAATTACCCTATAGTTTTTAGTCCTAATTTGGATTCACAAGTTTATAGAAAAGTATTTGAATTATTTGATGACAATATAAATATTATAACTCTTGGAGCTAGAGAGTATTATCACGGCGGTCATATGATGAGGCTTGCCGACCATGTTCGTGGGACTGGATTTTTTCATGAATACTATTTAAACACTGGCAATCCTGCTCCTGCCCAAGATAATAAAATAAAATACGGACCATGGCCAGATGGTAAAACTCACTTGGAATTACAAGCTGTTTTAATGTTAGGTGATCCGAAGTGGAGATCTTTTGTGCATGAGTTTGAGCACAGTATTCTTGGTCAAACAGGTGGGGGGAAATATGGATTTCCTAGACCAGGATTTATTGGTGAAGGATCTCTTAGTGATGATGGCATGCACCTCACTGGTCATTCAACCGCAAATAATTCACTGCAAGGAACTTTAAGAATATTTGATTCAACAAGCGGAGAGTATCTTCCGGTAATGTTCTCTTACAAAGGAGACTTATGGCCAACGAGAATTGAAAAAGATGGTGATAAATTTAAAGCTGTAAGAAGAGTTGCGAAACCAGATAGTGAAATATTTCTATATTCGGCTGGCTTGATAGGTCATGAAGAGGTAAATGAGACATACTATCAACTAATTGATGTAACTGTAGAGGGCTGTATTAAAACCATAGCCGAGTATGTGTGTAGTGAAAATAATGAGGTAAAAGCTGAAGAAATCATCTCCTGGAATATTGATGATTATATAAACCATTACGGATCAAGATCTTATGCTTATGGCGAAGAACCTGAAAAATTAAATACTGCCTTCATAATTGTTAGTGAAAGAAATCCAACCGAAGCAGAGTTAATTTTTAGTCATAGATCAGCAATAGAGGCTGTTGATGGAGATGAAGAGTGGAAAGAAAAAGAGTCAGACTATTCACTAAATGACCAATGGAAGGGACTCAGTAATGTAAATTACAACATAAAAGATTTACTTATAAAATCTGAAAGTTATATTTCACTTAATAAAGTTAATCAAAGTAATGTAAATTACGGGGACATAAGAATTCAAGATATTGATATTTACAAAGAATTAATATATATAGGGCTTGAAAAAAATTCAAATGACTTTATAAAACAAGCAATAAATTTAATTCCTAGCTTACCTCTTGGATATATGGCACTAGCTTACCAAAGTACTTCAGACCAAGAAAAATATAATAATTATGTTAAAGCATACGATATTGCGATTGAAGAGATCGGTGAAATATCTAATATTACAGAATTTGGTTTAATTTCAAATTTATTGGAAAAGAAAGTACTTCTGAATAGTAAAAATAATTATGATAAAAACCAATTAGTAAAAGACCAGGAAATGCTTGCTAAGTACACGAACAATGCGGGCTGGTTAGCAATTGAAAAAGCTAAAGAGGGAATCGATGCAGCAGCAAGCCGAATATGTAGAGCCGATCAAGAGCAGTACGATATTGATATTTATGACTGTGCAGATCTTATAAATATTAAACAACATCCTATTTTACTACGAGAAGTAGATCAAAAGAATCCAATATGGTTTGATCAATCTCTAGATGATTTACTATCAGGGTACCGTGCTTTAGGTGGAGGATATAAAGCTTTGGGTCAACTTTTAGCAGAAAAGAAAGATACTGAAAGAGAATCTTTGCAATTGTATTTAAAAGCTATCGAAACTTTTAGAGCGGGGGTCAGTCAAGATCCAAAAGAAGAGACTATTGATATAAAATTTTTAATTAGAGAAATAGCATATACTTATTCTGATTTATCACAGCATCCTGCGGTAACAGAAATAGAATCCCAAGTCTTTTCATCAATGGCTACTTATTATTTTGCACTTGAATATCCCCTCCAGCAAAAAGCTTGTGAAAAATATGGAAACACATACAGGGGTGGAGGTCAAGTTGGTGATGAAAATGGAAATGTATATTTTGCAGATTATTTCTGCGGAAGACCCCCCGTTTATGAACCTGAGGGTCCGGGTACTTACATATTTGATTATAATAATTGGGAATTTGTTAAGGTTTAATAAATTTGAAACTAAATAGTTTAAATTTAAGAAATTCAGTTATCGCTTTAAACTCATTTGACCTATCGACAGATAATTAAAAAAACTGAACCTAGTAAGAATCATCTTGATAGGATTGATGTATGAAAAAATATTTTGTCGTCGTCCTTGCATTCTTTACTTTCTGCTCAAATGATGCGGATATATCTACAGACTTAAGTGAAATAGAAAAAGATATTATACAAACAGAAGAAAAAATAGAAGATCTAGAAAGTAAGGACTCACTTACTCCCGAGGAAGAGCAGGAATTAGAAAACCTTGAGGAGCAATTCGAGGAACTCGAAGAAGATTTAGACGAGGCGGAAGAGGAACTCGAAGAAGATTTAGACGAGGCTGAAGAGGACTCAGAAGTAGCTGAAGAAGAAACTACTACAATTCCTGTATATCAAAAAGGTGAAATCATTGATGTTCTTACTATTCAAGCTTATGACAAAGACCGTATTGCTGAAATACCTAGTGAATTCTTCAAACGTGAAGTAACTATTAATGGAGTCAGAATTATGGCGACAGGAAATGTTGGAGGACAAAGTGCCGTCCCAGATGCTTTTATAGAAAAAGTTGCACGGATGGTTGAACTATTTACTGATCCAAATGGTGAAGATATAGATGCTACTAAACAAAAGACTTTTATCAAAACATTAAGAGGTGACAGTGGTACCTATCATGCGGGAATGCCGACGCTACAGAAAGTAGCACGTGGCGGTGGAGATGATTACAGTCCAAACTTTCTATATTCTCCGGAGAGTTATGATTTAGATTATTTATTTGATTCACACTATGACAACGACATGGTCTGGTATCTAAATTCATCTGGTGATGGTATAGGAAATGGTGATGTTGATGCAGCAGAAGTTATTGAACACGTATTTCATACAATTCACATGAGCGGTTTAGACGCTATAGCTTTAAAACAGTATTCTGAATTTTCATCAGATTGGGCAAGTGGACCGACATATGCCGCAATGAAGGAAGCTTATGATGGGGGGCTTTGGGATTCAGAAGGATATGGTGGTGATGCTTGGAAGTCTGATCCATTCATGTTTGAAGTTGCCCAGAAAGAATATTTGTACTTGCTTAACTTCAGTATGTTTGAATACACAAGTTTATGGGAAAATGGAACGCTTTCTCCTGAATGGAATGACAGTATGCGTACACCATCAGGGATTCTTACAAATAATCCATTAGGTTATGAGTTATATAACACATATATAGCACCTGTTATCAGTAAACCAGATTTAAGTACTATAAGGGATATATTTCAAGATGGAGATGTAGGAGATCCTACAGTGGCAGGCTCTTCAGGTTACTAAGGTAACATTATTAAGGAAGCATCGTTCCGCCGACAGAGTGTGCTCCACCATCAGCATGAATTATTTCACCAGATACTGCTTCTGAAAATTCTGATAGTAAAAAGTTAACTACTTTAGCAACTGGTATTGCATTTTTTGAATCCCATCCAAGTGGAGCTCTTTGATTCCACTCATCATCCATATCTGCAAATCCAGGGATATTCTTTGCTGCAGTTGTAGCAAGAGGACCTGCTGCAACAGCATTTACTCTTACTCCATCTTTACCCATATAGAAAGCAAGGTATCGAACAATAGATTGGAGACTTGATTTTGCAACTCCCTGCCAATCATAACCTGGCCAAGCTTGTGAGTTATCAAAATCTAATGCGACTATTGATGCAGGTTTGTTAAGTATTGGAGCAAAATGTTGAGATAAAGTTTTTAATGAAAAAGCTGAAACCTCGAAAGAAGTTCTAGCATCTTCAATACTTGTATTCATAAAATTACCACCCATTGCCTCTGTTGGAGAAAATGCAATGGCATGCAAAATACCGTCAAGGGTGCCGAAATTATCTTTAATATTGTTTACAGTTTGAGTAACTTGTTCTTCATTCTGTATATCCATCTCATATACCTGAATATCTCCAGAGAGTCTTTTTACTGCTCGTTCGGTAATGCGCAGACCTTTCCCAAAGCCAGTTGCAACAACTTCTGCACCATTTTCTAAAGCAACTTGTGCTGTTGCATAAGCAATACTTTTATCAGTTAAAATGCCTGTAATCAATAATTTTTTATCTTTTAAGATCATATTTTTATCCTACTAACTAAGACTCTAAAAAGTCTTAATATGTATCAATAAAATAAAATTATTTAACAATTTCTGCTTGTGCAGCAGCTAATCGCGCAGTTGGAATCCTAAATGGTGAACAGGAGATGTAGTCAATATCTAAGGTATTTAGAAATAATATTGAATTTGCTTCTCCAGCATGTTCTCCGCAAACACCTATTTTTATATCCTTATTTCTCTTTCTGCCACCCTGAACTGACATTTCTACTAATTTTCCAACTGTATCAACATCAATAGAAACAAAAGGATCTATGCCAAAAATATTTCGTTCTATATATTCGTTTAAAAATTTTGAAGCGTCATCTCTTGAAAGACCTAGTGTTGTTTGAGTTAAGTCATTTGTACCGAATGAGAAAAAATCTGCGTGTTCAGCAATAGCTTCTGAGTTTAGAGCAGCACTTGGTAGCTCTATCATGGTGCCAATAGAGTAGGTAAATTCAAAACCTAGTTTCTTTTCAAGCTTCTTAATTTTTCGAACTAAAATCTCTTTCATTTGTTGTAACTCTTTGGGATTCATAACTAAAGGAATCATTATTTCTGGAGTTACTTTTACACCATCTTCCTCGTAAAGGTTATAAGCCGCTCTAAGAATTGCCTCTACTTGCATTTTATAAATTTCTGGATAGCTTAACCCAAGTCGTACTCCTCTATGCCCTAGCATTGGATTGCTTTCTGAGAGTTTGAGTAACATTTCGCGAACATATCCTGGAGAGACACCAATTGCTGATGCTAAATCTGACATTTCAAGATCACTCTTAGGTAAAAATTCATGCATTGGTGGGTCGAGTAATCTAACGGTTATTGGTTTTTCTTTCAGCAGCTTAAAGAGTGATTCAAAATCTGAAATCTGATATCCGATTAGTTTCGATAGAGCTCTTTTCCGCCCCTGTGTTGAATCAGACATAATCATTTCACGCATTGGAGTAATTCTTTCTCCTTCAAAAAACATATGTTCTGTTCTGCATAAGCCAATACCCTCAGCGCCAAACTCAAGAGCCTTAGTTGTATCTTGAGCTGTTTCCGCATTAGCTCTGACTTTCATCCTTTTAAAATTATTTGCCCACTCCATAAGAGTATTAAATTCACTAGATGGCTTTGGAGGTTCTGATTCAAGTTCACCAACATAGACTTCTCCTAGGGTTCCATCTAAAGAGATTAAATCTCCTTCATGTAACACTGTTGTCCCGTTAGAGATTGTTTTTTCTTCAAAATCTATTATTAAATTCTCTGCACCTACAACGCAGGGTTTACCCATTCCACGTGCCACAACTGCAGCATGACTTGTCATGCCACCCTTTGTCGTCAGGATCCCTACAGATGAGTGCATTCCATGAATATCCTCAGGACTTGTTTCATCTCTGACTAAAATTACGTCTCTTCCTTTAGTAGCTTCTTCTTCAGCTTTATCGGCATCAAAAACAATTTCTCCAACCGCAGCTCCGGGTGAAGCGTTTAATGCTTTGTCGAAAAAATCTCGCTCCTGGGATTCAATAAACTGTGGATGAAGAAGATTCGTAATGTTGTTTGCATCAACCATCAATATTGCATCTTCTTTTGAAACAATACCTTCAGCTTCCATATCTATTGCTATTTTTACACTTGCCTGTGCTGTTCTCTTTGCTTTTCTAGTTTGAAGTAAATATATTTGTTCATCTTCAATTGTAAATTCAATGTCTTGTACCTCTTTGAAGTGATTTTCTAATTTACCAGCTGTCTCAAGGATCTCTTTATATGCAGTAGGAAAGTTCTCCTCTAATGAATTCTTGTTTCCTTTTTCGTCGTTTGTAATTGGTAAGGGTGTTCTCAAACCAGCAACTACGTCTTCTCCCTGAGCATTCATCAAATATTCTCCATAAAGCTCTTTATCCCCAGTAGATGGATTTCTAGTAAAGGCAACTCCTGTTCCAGATTTCTCATTCAGATTTCCAAAAACCATTGTCTGGATTGTTGCGCCTGTACCCCATGTATCAGGTATGTTATTAATTTTCCTATAAGTTACTGCTCTGTTGTTGAGCCAGCTACTAAATACTGCTTCAACTGCGCCTAGTAATTGTTCATAAGGATCTTGTGGAAAAGGTGCGTTTGAAAATCTCTCAACTGTGTTCTTGTAAGCATCGATAATCCAATTTAGTTGTTCTACATTGAAATCAGCATCTGATTCAACATTATCCATTCGTTTCTTATTCGCGATTACTGCTTCAAACCTCTCATGTTCTAATCCCAGTACTACATTCGAATACATTTGGATTAATCTTCTATATGAATCTAAAGCAAATCTCTCATCATCGAAGGCCTCTGCTAGATTCTGTACATTTTCATCATTCAAACCTATGTTCAAAATAGAGTCCATCATCCCAGGCATTGATATTTTTCCTCCTGATCGAACAGAGAGTAATAAGGGCACTCCCTCATTGCCAAATGTTTTACTGGAAAGGGCTTCAAGTTCTTTAACAGAAGATCTGATTTCATCCTCAAGTCCATCAGGCAGGCTTGCATGTTCAATAAAGTAGTTACAAACTTCAGTAGTTATTGTGAACCCTGGTGGTACGTTGATACCCATATTGCTCATCTCAGCTAAGTTAGCGCCTTTGCCTCCAAGTAAATCAACAAGAGAAGCATCTCCGTCTGTATTGTGTTGAGAAAATTTGTAAATGGGGTGTGTATTCATAATTTTTGTTATTCTAATATTATATTGAGTAAAAACATTTTAGTCGTGGGAACTGGAACAATTGGTGAACCTCTTATTGGTTTACTTGCTGAACATAAACCAGCACTAGGTATTGACAACGTCTACTTTTTCAAAAGAACTCCTTTAACTGAGGAAAGAGGAAAAGTAGAAGCACTCCAGAGAAAAGGTGCTGAGTTAGTTACCAAAACAGAAACTATTGCAGATTTTAAAACATTAGGTTTTGATGCTGGTGATGTTGCGAACGCATATATAGATTCTCAAGTAATTATTGACTGTACACCAACTGGAAATGACAATTGGGATAGGGTGTATTCTAAATTAGATCCTGGTAAGCGCTATCTTGCTCAGGGTTCAGAGCATGGCTTTGGCCCCTTCTTTGCCTGGGGAATAAATAATGATGTATTGACCACTGATATTAATAAATATCTTGTTGCTTCATGCAATACCCACAACATGGCCTCAATTGTTAAAACTTTTACTCAAGACGCAGGTCGAGAATTGAGTGATGGAAGATTTGTTTGTCTTCGTAGGGCAAATGATGTCTCGCAAAATGACTCTTTTGCTCCATCTCCGACTATTACCAAGCATGACAACCAGGATTTCGGCACGCATCATGCAAGAGATGTTTATGAATTATTCAAACAAGATGGTCTGGAGTTAGATCTATTTTCCTCAGCGATAAAACTACCAACCCAATACATGCATACGCTTTGGTTCAACTTAACATTTGAAAATAGTTTAGAGCTTAATACCGTCCTGGAAGAGTTAGATAGTAGTGAGCATCTTATGTCTACTGAGAAACTCTCCTCCAATAAAGTCTTCTCTTTCGGTCGAGACCATGGATACCACGGAAGAATTCTCTCACATGGTGTTGTCGCAGTTGATTCACTACACGTAAAAGGTAATCAGTTGACGGGTTATTGTTTTACCCCGCAAGATGGAAATGCCTTATTGTCATCTGTTGCTGCATCTGTACATTATTTTTATGAAGACACTTGGGTTGAAAAAATGAAAGTGTTTAATAAATATATTTTCAAAAATATTTAGTCACACAAGGTACCATTTTAATCGATATAACTTTCACAATCAACTTAGCCTTGTGAAAATATTGGCTTTTATAAGAAACCGCTTAATGTTCTTGATACTCTTAAAGTATCTACTTAGGGGGAAATTGGATTATCAGGAAAAGTGCTATTGAGTACGGATAGCACGGTAAACAGTATCTTATAGAACCAGCCCAAAATCCAGCAAAGACCAAATTTGAAAAAGGGATTTTCGGAGCTGGTTCTATTTTTTTGTCTAAGATCCTATAGAAAAGGGAGCATAAGCTCCCTATCTATCAACCTACCTATTCTGTGGGAACAAGTAAGTTAGTCCATAAGCTAACAACTATACAACCTATGTAGGTTTATCTACTTGAAGAGTTTTAAACTTTATATAAAAATAGAAACTTCTCTTTTCATATGCTTTTTATATTGTTAGATTGTTAACTGGTCAACTTTTAATGCGGTTGTTAAAAGTTTGGCTTTGAAGAAGGGGTTCACGCCCCTTTTTCTTTTATAACTTGGAAATTATGTAACTTGGAAAAACTACAAAGAATAATATTACCAAACATAGATTGCAGCTGAAATAAGCCAAATAGCTGTTGTTGCACCCCAAATTTTTCCAATCTTTTTTCCAGCTATTTGATAAATAATCGCATTCATCCCAGTAAGTATGAGTGGGAAAGTTACTAGAGGTGTGGTTAGAACTTCAACTATCTTATTCATATTTACGAGAGTACTAGAAAAAACAGACATCTACATCAATATGTTTATACAATAAAATAATGAGAGAAGTTATCGCAATTGCAATACCCGTCTTATTTGTAGTTGGTATTGTGTGGCTGATTATTTCATCAAATAAAAGAATAAATAATGCACTTACACTTGCTTCTGAGGCTCTAGGTTTTACATCTGTACTTTCAAAAAATATATTTAGGAAGAAAAAGATATTTGGTGAACTTGATGGATACAACTGTGAAGTTGAAGTGTACACAAGAAGCCATGGAAAGTCTTCAACAACGTATGTCTCTTTCTTTGCTTACTTTCCAGAGAGTTTTGACATGGGATTGAAAATAAACTGGAGAGGGGAGTTCGACGGTGATGATGAATACCTGACAGATCTCTTTATCAAAAGAAATCTAGAAATCGTGGAGGCTTCTAAGAAAAAACTCAGAAGACTAAAAATAGAGGATACCTTTGTAAATTCAAGAAAAATCCTCTTCAAAAGATATTACAAATCTGAGGAGATTATAAAAACAATGAGAGACGTACTTCACCTAGCAAAAGAACTGAAATAAATTTACTCCCTTTTTAATTATGAATATATAGCTTATAAAAAATTCTAAGCTATAATATTCAATGTGTATGTTTATGAATTAGCTAAAGAATTAAAAATTTCTACTGTTGAATTAATTGCCCTGTTGAAAAGCATAGATATAGATGTTGAACTTCCTAATCCAAGACTAACTGAAGACCAAGTAAAAAAAATAAGGTCAAATTCTAAAACTTCTAAAAAAGTATTAAATAATTTAAGTAACTTTTTTAGCTAACTCTCTTCTTGAGAAATAAATAATAATAGGCGTTCCAACAATTGTTGGGGCTACCCAGTTAAGCCAAAGAATAGAAAATGGGTCTATAGTAACAATAAACGCAGTTGTGGTTGCAATACTTCCGCCAAGCATGAGGTTTAAATGCAGATTAGTTCTGTCATAAAAATTTGGTCGCTCGACTATTTTCATACGACGAAAATCATTAATGCCAAAAACTAATGCCAAAGTTCCAAAAATTATTGAAGTAATCCACATGGAATCTTCTATTAAATATGCATTTACAGCCAATGTATAAAAAAGAATACTTGTAGCAGTAATGAATACACCTAATGCTTTATCTATTTGCTCACGTGCACCATTTCTATCTC
>Ga0213868_10004242_pt1 | contig 13107 bp, 8 predicted proteins | sample PICome_9_FD_160087 | JGI IMG/M metagenome (GOLD analysis project Ga0213868, IMG submission 160087) | Coastal seawater microbial communities near Pivers Island, North Carolina, United States - PICO127 | ecosystem: Environmental > Aquatic > Marine > Coastal | place: USA: North Carolina | collected...
ATTTTTCATCCCTTCAGGTGATGTTACTTCGCGATAGCGCGTTACGAGCTGATCAAACGGAACTTGCTCAGCGGGGATAGGATCGAAGGAATGATAGGACCATTCAGCATTGCGAAGGTCGGAGAACATCTTCCAGCCGAATTCGTTGAATCCAGCTCGGTCATAAAGAGCTGCGAGTCCATCGATGACATCCCCTTTTCCGCCGGGGCGGGCGGACTGGATTTCGGCGTTGGCAAGTTGTCGAAGTCTTAGTCGGTTTTTTCCAACGAACTCAGGAACCAATTCGTCCATAATGATGGGCTTAATGGCGGCCTTGAGTTTTGGGCCGAATTTACTGGAGTCGGCAGCGAGGAAGAATTCTTTGTAAGGAAGAATTTCATTAGGTTTGCGCTGCTTCGCAATTTCGTAGAGAGCATCGAGGCCACCGGGAACATCAGCGAGTGATTCAGCGATGGCCTCGAGGTGGAACTCGTAGGTGGGTTTGAGGTTTTGGCCACTGAGCGAGGTTATCTTCCCGGCGTATCCAGTATAGGTTTCGCGAAGAGTCTTGGTGGCGAGAGCTTGCACTTCAGGGCCTGCGTTTTTAATTTGGGCGCGGATCACTGGAGCAAATCCATGAGTTACCGAGACCCGTTGGTTAGTGCGAACGAGGTTCCCAATAGCAGGGAGGATTTTTTCGAAGCACTTTTCGTGACCGGCGACTGGAGCAAGTGCGGCGAGAGCCGAATTGCGAAGCCACGCTTCCTCATGTTTTAGGTAGGGGAGGAGGGCGTCGACGAGAGGGAGGATCTGGGTGGGAGTTCCTTTACTGATGATTTGCAAAGCGACATCTTTGATCGACCAAGACTCCTTGGGATTCTTTACTGCTTCTGCGGCGAAATCGTAGATTTCGTCAGTGACTCCTCCAGTTTGGGCGATGGCTTTGAAGATGATTTGCCGGACCCGTGGATCTTTGTGATGTAGGAATTCCATGACGAGCTCTGAACGCACCTTGCCGCCGGGTTTACGCCAGCCAATGTATCCGCTGTTGATCCCGACAGTTTTCATGGCAGCCACGAAGCGAATACAATAGTCGGAATGATGGATGTAGTGGCGGATCTCATCGTCGCTCGGTTGTTCCTCACCATGAAAGCGGCGGAGGAAGTGCAGGCTTGAATCATGGGCCAAGGTCTGTTTCGTGAGATCTTGTTTCTTGCCGTTGGCGTCAGGCACCGCTTCGAGCGATACGAAGGCATTGTCTGCCTCCGTTCCCCACGGTTGTTTTGGGAGTTCATAGCGCTTTGAATATTTGGTGGGAGGGGCTCCAGTGATGCGGAGAGTTTTGCGGGGCATGGTGTAGGTCAGGGGATAGGCGATACCCCAGAGTTCTTTATCGTATCCGCCTCCGCCGATGATGCCAAAAGAGCCATCGAAGCGGCGCGAGAGATCATAGTGCCACTTTCGGTTGTCCATGAAGTCTCGGTATTGCGTGGGTTTTTTTTCGTAAAGCAGACCCATCGCAGCGCTGCGCCAGATCTCACCAATGCCTCCTCCGGTATGGCCGTGAAGCATGAAAGTGGTGGTGTAAAAACTTTGCATGGCGCAAAGATCGCGGCCTTTGGCGTAAAGTGAGTCCTCACCTGCCATCGCTGCGGCGGCCGCCATGGCAAAGGCGAGCTTGGCGTTCTTACCATTGTCGACGAAACCGACTTCGGGGCGATCGTCACCGTAAGGATTATTGCCGCGACCGACGTAGCGATAGAAATGTCGGAAGGCTCTGTTTAAGCTGTGATCGGGAACTTTGGCTCCGCACTCTTTAGCGAGGAGGAGAAAGGTCACCACACAAGTGCCGGAGGCATTTAGATGACCCTGTCCGTAGCTGGTGAGAGCGGATCCTCGCCCAGCCCATGCGTCATTGTGTTGTGCTTTAGCGGCGCTATCGACCCATGCTTGAATATTCTTAAGGATTTCAGGATCACCCGTGCGAAGGTAACATTCGGTGAGCGGAATGCCACCGTAGCCGAGATACCACGGATACGAGTGGGCCTTCGCCTTACGAGCCCAATTACGAACGATCTCCAAGTCTTTTTTGTTCCCTGTTGAAAGGAGAAAGAGCATGCCGATATCACCAAGACCTTTGGTGGTTTCTTCTTGTGAGAGGTAGTCGGCGACCCGACGAACAATTTTATCGGATTTTGGACAATTGAGTGGCCAGGTGTTACTGTAAGCGCCGAGGATGGGAATGTTGGCAGTAATGGGTTTACTTTTTCCTTTGATGGCAAATGTTACAGATCCATCGGAGGCTTCTGCGGCGGCAAGGATATTGCCGAGTTGAATACGCGGATCAATGTCCGCGAGCTTCTGGCCATTAATAGATTCGATGATCTGCCCCTTGCTTAAAAGGCCTGTTTCAGCAGCAGGCGAACCTTCCTCGATATTTTTAATACGCATCGTGAAGGCAGGTTGAATTAGCTCGATGCCAATTCCAACCGGTCCAAAGCGGTCAATCGTTTGTAATGATTTTTCCTCGCTTGGTCGGGTCGAAAAAAGGCCGTAGGGATTCTTGTAGAAACTCTCAGCTTTGGCAGGCGCGACTAGACCCCCAAAAGCAAAAGCGAAAAAAATTGAACGATTAATAAGTCGCGAAGGCAAAACTCTCATATTTCCGCCGTCAGGATCCCTGATTTGATTCCTTGCGTCGAGAGAACAGTCTCGTCGATTCGAGAAATTAATCCGAGGCTATACGGTCATTCATTGATCGTAATGCCATCTGGATCGTCTGACGAAATCAGGCGATCAACGACGAAATGGGGCCGCGTTGCGGAAGTCCCTCGCGTTCGAGAGAGAAATCTGGATCGCCGAAATGATCAATAGGATCTCCGTAGGCATTAAGAAAAGAGGTGTAGAGGTTTCCGATGGTGCCGTGACCGGATTGCCCATAGTCGGGCATTCGCAAGTAGTTTCCAGGAAGAGTAAGGTGTCCTCCACATCCACCCACGATGAGGAAAGGCCATTCGTGCAGAGCTCCATGATGGGCTTCGCCAGCATCGCTTAGGTATACGATCATGGTGTTGTCGAGCATCGTGCCGTTTCCTTCTGGGACAGAGCTTAATTTTTCCGCGAGGCGGGCCATGAGGCTAATGTGATAGCTTCGAATGACATCACGGCATTCCTCGGCAGATTTCCCATTGGAGCCGGTGCCATGGCCAATTGCGTGCACGTTCTGTTCGGTCAGTCCAAGTCCGGTGTAAACATGTTCGAGGTTATCCATGCGGATTGTGACGCCATTACTAAGTCCCGTAATGAGACAGGATGCGGCGAGCTCGAAGTGGGAGGCAAGCCGGTCAATCCCGAGCTGGGAAGAAAATTTCTCTGTCAATTTTGGGGCGCCATTACGGATAGCCTCACTCATAGTGAGCAGCTTCTTGCGTCGTTCTTGGAGGTCTTCAAAAGCAAGGAGGTAGTGGTTGAGTTTATCCTGTTCGGCACTCGGAACTTTCTTTCGCAGTTGTTTGATATCGTCTGAAAGAAAATCGAGCATCCCGGTCTCAAGGTTGTAGCGCTTACGACCTTTTTTTGATCCGATGGCCGAGCCAAAGAGTTGGTCAAAGGCTTGGTCTGGGCTTGCCTGATAGGGAAGCTCACGCCCCGGAGCTAGTGCTGAGAGACCGGGATAGAGAGTGCCTTGTGGGATGGGATCGCCGGCCCCGCCTACCGCCCGTCCCCTCAGTGCAAGTCCGACATGTCCGAATGGGCTTGAGTGCTGTGATGAAAGCCGAGTGTCGATAGTTGCTCGGAGTGGACGACCGCTGGAGGTTTCACTTGGGGAAGCATGAACGCCCATCGCTCCAAAGTATGAAGTGTGGCCGGCCAAGCACATCTTACCAGAGAATCCTTGAACGATAGCGAGTTGGTCTTTGAATGATTCCAAGGCACGGAGGGAGTCGGGAAGAGTGATTCCTTTTAAAGATACGCGTAAAGGGGCGCTTCCAGTGGCTTTTTTGCCACGTAGTAATTCCGGCGTAATTGCCTTTGGTGTGAGGCCGCTAGATTTGACCAAGAAGACAAAGCGTTGAGGGAAGGCGCTAGCGGTCCCGTCCGCAGCCGATGCGAGTTGCCCAAGTAACGGCGACAAGAGGGCTCCTCCGCTTCCGAAAGAAAAGTGTTTTAGGAAGGCGCGTCTTGAGGTGGATTGAGAGTTCATTGTTTGGCCCTTCCTTTTCGGAAAATAAATGAATCGGATGAGAGAAGAGATACGAGCATGGCTTGGAAACTACCGCCACTTTTCACATAGGCTTCATCGGCTGCGATCAGAGTTGCTGAATCACTTAACATTTCATTCCTTCCCATCCAATACCGGAAAGCATGGCGAATGAAGGATTGTCTGACGCGATCGGACTGCCCGAGCCGCTTCATCAGGTCAACGGCGTTTTCAACCTTGCCGTCGAGCGATGCGACACCGGTTGAATCGAGTTGGCCGCTGGAATCGATCGGGTTTCCGCTTATCTTATCGATAGTCCTGAATCGGCCAAAATCATCATAGACTTCAAAGGTCATTCCAAGTGGGTTCATCTTTTTGTGGCAGCGCCAGCATTCTTGCTGACGGGTTGCTCGAAAGCGTTCTCTTAAGGTCTTGTGTGGATCTTCTGGGACGACCGCATCAACTGTGATGGGGACATCTGGGACGTGACCTGCGAGAAGGCGTTCCCGGATCCATTTACCCCGTGTGATTGGGTTAGTATCGGTATTTTTAGAGTGTGCAATTAGCCAAGAAGGGTGGGTCAGAAGCCCGACCCGTTGTTCTTTGTTTAATTCGAAAGGCTGTTCGATCGGGCAATCGAATTGATCGACAGAAAGATTGTAGGCGCTCAGAAAGAATCGTTGATCGTGGGCGGAGGTGAGATTGCGCTCACGCTCGCCTTCCATAAGGATGAACTGAGCGAGCATGGGGCGGAGCCCGTTTTCATAACAAATGGTAAGATAAGGCATGTAATCCTTAATCAGGCCTCCACTCATCCGATGCTTCATGGGTTGGACTTCAAAGTAGGGGTGAAGTCGTTCAATTTCCGTGCGGACCTTGGCCTCAAGCTCGTATTTTAGCTTTTTCCACGGCTTTTCTTTCCAATAATCGTAGAGTCGCCTGAGGGCAATTAGGCGCTGCTCAAGATTTTTTGGATCTGCCTCAAGCCCGATGTGACCGACAAAATATTTTTCGGTGGTGATTAACTGCCGCAGAACATCCCGATCCTGTTTCAGGGTGTGTAAGACCAAGAGGTCGGCTTCGTGGACCAATTGATTAGCGACGATTCCCCAGTCGTAGTTCTTAAAACGTTTGGCATCTTTGAAGACTCGCGGAGCGCGGTGGTAACCGAAAAATTCGCGGAAAAAACGTAGGAGTTTGGGCTTGGCAATTTTTGGATTTCTCAGGATACGCTCCAGTTGAGCCTGAATTTGTTCAGGATTACCCAAATTTCCGCTTCGTGCAGCCGACCAAAGGGTTTGGTCTGGTGGATCATCGGTAAGCGAGAATGCAATCGCGAACGCCAGTTCATTGTCTGACAAGATCGTCCTGCCATGATCATCCTGCAACCCGAGACCGAGCTCCATACGATAAACTGCTTCCGGGTTCAGGGCGATGGCCTTAAGACAAACTTCAAGGCCTGCCCGAACGTCGCCGCCGGATTCTTTAATCGATTGTAAAAAGTAGTCCCGGTAGCGGGCTAATTCCTTCGCGCTGGGAGGGCGGAGAACTAGTGTTTTAAACTGAAATCGCACCGCGGCTTCAGCTTGCTCCGGGGTGGGAGGTCCGTCGGATTCGAGAATTGTCCGAAAAATTAAGGGGATATCGCGGTTCAGCTGGTGTTCGACAATGCCGCGGGCATTCAGCAAGAGCGTTTCGAGCGTTGCTGAGTCGGCAAAAAGGCCCTCCGAGTAATCATTAATTCCGGGTCGTTGTTCTAAAGAAAAAGGCTGACGAGCTTTCCGCAATTCCATCCAGTGATCTTTAAAGATTCTTTTCTTGGTTCGATCGTAAATGTTGGGATTCATCCGCCACAAGCGGGGTGGCGAAAAAGGGAGTTCTTTGATTTCTCCGGAAAAAAGAGCGTCATGGTCAACTTGATTTCCGAAGGAAAACTGACCTAAGAGGTGCCGCCCACGTGGTGAGGATCGTGCCTTTTCTAACTCTTTGCCAAGCCAAGAGATTATCGATGCACGCTGTGCCTCATCGGGCTGGTGCTTGGCGTCCTCTGGCGGCATTTCGCGTTGTGCAAGCTGGTCATAGATTTCGTTCCAAGTTTCAAAGTCTAGCCCTTGGGAAATTCGGCTATCGAGGTGGTCGAGTCGAATGCTCCCCTTTGCCTTCTTGGGCCCGTGACAGCCGACACAATGATTGTCAAAGAATTGCTGGGGGTTTGCAGGCAGGGCAAACTCTTGGGCAAAAAGCGAGGAAGAGCCTGCCAGCCCAAGAGAAAGGAGGTGGGTAAGAAAGTAAAAGGGCCGAATGAAGGTGATGGCCTGACACTAAACGCCTAGGGTGACCTTCGGCAAGCTGAAGCAATTTGAGGAAAATTGGATAAGGCGGCTTGCTTGACCTGCTTCTTTACAGCTCTGGGCTTGAGGTGCGGTTAGGGTTGCCAATCTAACAGTTTAATCATGGCATCTGCTTCGGAATTTCATGTTGCATTCATGTTTCCTCCTCCATTGTTCGAAAAATCCTTCTGAGCAGGAAAATGTAACGAAAGCGCCCGATCGGCGTCTTACCTGTATAAGGGCTTAATTTACCCGTTACCTTAATAATGAGTCATGACAGTTCACCTCAGCCAGTCAATCCAGAGCTTATCGCTCGGGCGGTCGACCGGGATGAGAGGGCCTGCTCACAAATGGTGGAAACCCTTTACCCCTTGGTTATTGGAATCGTGCGGAGGAATCTTCCGCGCCATCAGGCGGCTGAGGACCTCACTCAGGAAATCTTTGTTAAGCTGTTCACGAGTCTTGAAAAGTTTCGCGGGGAGAGTCCGTTTGAACACTGGGTTAGTCGTATTGCGACTCTCACTTGTTACGAGTCACTCCGCCGCCAAAAGTCTCGACCGATACTTGAGTTTTCTGAATTGGACATGGACCATTCCCAAGATGCTTCAGAGTCCTTTGATCCCAATGCGGTCGACGTCCAGCCTGCCCAGTCTTCTCTTGAACTTCTGCAAAAATTGCTTGCGACTCTCAAGCCTCGCGATCAAATGGTCATCCGCCTTCTCCATCTTGAGGAGAAATCAGTCGCGGAAATTGCCTCCGAAACAGGATGGAGCCACTCTAAAATTAAAGTTACTGCGATGCGTGCTCGGGAGAAAATGAAAAAAGCTCTCCGGAATCTCGAATCACAAATCCCTCAATCAATCCGACATGAATCAAAATCAGCAGCAAACAGAGCCACTAGACCTGGTTCTGGACGAGTTGTTGGAGACAGCCCGGTCTAATCCTGAGCCTCCACCTCCATCTGCCCCGCCCCGCAGTCTTGCGGCGGCGGTCTTTGCTGATCTCCGTTCAAAAGACCGAGAGATCCGTTTGGCTCGTTGGCGGCAGATTTCTATTGTTCTTGGCTTGATTTCGCTGGCCATCACTCTCCTGATCTATTTCTTTTCGCATGGGGAGCCAACCGTTTTACCTGTCCCTGAACTCAATCTTCCCGAACTTGCATCATGAAAAAAATCAATCGATTTCCCACCCGCCGGATCCGTGACTGGGTTTTGATTGCTTTGGGGTTTGCCGTGATCTTTGGATCCGGGTTTGCTGCATCGAAGATCCTCAAAACCCCTCGGGTTGAGCCCCAGAAGGTCTCTCTCAATCAATGGGAAGAGCGGGCGCTGAGCAGTTTGCGAGATCAAATTCAAATTCGCCCCGAACAGGAGATTGAAATCGGCAGAGTTCTTGCTGAGACCCAAGTTGAGATCAAGGAGGCGGGAGAAAGAGCCTCTCTTGAATTTCATCTCCGACTTTTGGAGTCTCACGCTAAAATGTCCCCCCATCTTGATGCCGAACAACGCCAAATTATGCGAAGAAGCAGCGAGGCGTTGGCTAAAAAAATTAGAGAGAAGTTTTCTGATCTGCTGAAAGAGCAGAACGAGTTAGAGCAGGGGATCCTGGTTGATGATGATCTCCTGAAACATATTACACCTTAATCCATGAAATTCATTTATTCAGCAACACTAGCAGGCGCTCTCATTGCGGCGGCGGGCGTAGTTATTTTCCAGAAATTTGGCTCTGAACAAAATTCTATCAGCGAACGGGGCCTTTCATCGGGTTCTGCGTATGGGCAAAAACCTCGATCTTCAGCGACCAGGTCAACAGAATCTTCCCGGCAACAGGCTACTAATGACCGTGTAGGATCCTCAGAGATCGAGACCTTGCTTGTCGATCGTTTCCCGTTGTCAATGGGAAGCAATACTCCTTCACACGAACTTCGTGAGAGACTGAATTTGCTTCGTGCCGAATCAACCGAACGCCTGAATCGGTTATCGCATCAACTTAGCTTAACCCCGGATCAACAGCAAAAGGCTTACCCTCTCTTGCTGAGATCGTCACCCTTCTTCGGCGCAAATATTCTCATTGATGGACAGACGTTTCCGCCAGTTACGGCCAACATGGTCAATGAAGAATTGCTGAATACTCTCGATTCCGTTCAACAAAACGACATGATTGAGGATTTGGTGGATGAGCGTGAGTGGTGGAGCGAGCTTGTGGCGGATTTCGAGGCAGAACTTGAAGAAGATCAGGCCTTGGCTGAGGGGCTTCCTTTGCAGCCTACTGAGATGCAGGATGAAGAGCAGCAATCAGCCTTTAACCTGTTCAATAACGCCGAAGAGTGATATTTAGGGAAAAATGTAACCACCACTGCTTTTTGAGCAACATAGAGGTTAGATGGGGGTTCCCCCCGACCCACAACAACAAAAAACAAGACTATGAAACTAAAACTGATTACAAGCGGCCTAATTTTGGCTTCTTTGGCTGTCGCATCTGCTGACAAGCCTAAGAAAACCTTTGGAGACGGAACTCTCCCTGAATTCCTTGCTCCTTATGATGTTAACGAGGACGGAAAGCTCGACGCCGAGGAGCGTCAGGCCGCTCGCGCTGCTCGAAAGGAAGCTCGTGAGGCTAAGCGTGCCTCAATTCTCGAAACCTTTGATGCGGACGGAGACGGAAAGCTCAACGAAGAAGAGAGAGAAGCGGCCCGCGCAGATGCTAAAGCTAAGATCGAAGAAAAACGAGTCGAGCGCTTCAACGAAGTAGATACCGACGGAGATGGCGGAATTTCCTTGGAAGAATTCTCCGCGATTCCTTCGATCGCCGCATTGGAAGAGCGTCGGCCTGAATCAGCTGCAAAAATCTTTGCCAAAATGGATCAAGACGAGAGCGGAGCCGTTGACCAAGATGAATTCTTGGATCGTATCCGACGTTCTCATCGTGGTGGACATGGCAAGCCAGGACCTAAGCCAGGACCTAAGCCAGGCACTCGTCCTGAGCCTAAGCCTCGCCCTGAGCCTAAGCCTCGCCCCGAGCCTAAGCCTCGCCCCGAGCCTAAGCCTCGCCCTATCTTTCGGAAATAACCCGATGTTGAGGGTGTAGCTTCCCGATTTTAAATTCAGGCTGACCGGATCGTAATCGCTCCGGTCAGCCTTTTTTGTTGGTTCTTCCTCTTCCTTTCTGGTCCCTTTTACTTATGAAATTCGCCCTTCTCTTGATCCTTCTTTGCTGTCCTTTTTGTGAGGGACAGACGATTTATGCTACGGAGTTTGAGGAGTATGAAGATGGAGCGGAGAACTTGGATGATTGGATTGGGAACAGTCCCGGGACAGGTTCCTACGGGCTTGATTATGAGTTGGTTTCCGGCCTCCAGAATTCCGCTTTTATCGGATTTGAACGTCCAGCCCAGTCGCTCGTAACTCTCGTTAAAGCTCATGACTTTGATCCGGTCGCGGCAGGAACTCCTACTGTGATCCTTGAGTCGCTTTTGGGAGTTGAGGACTCTACAAACGGGCGTCGAGATACCTTTTCGATTGTTTTCCTGAACACCTCAGGGGATCTCCTGGCTTCGATTCAATTTCGTAATGACGATGATGTTTTTGGGCTTTGGTATTCAGACGGGGTGACGATTAGGGATAGCGGTTTGGATTTTGTGCGGGGTGAACTACAGCTTTTGACGATCGAGATCGATTTCGCCATCAATCGATGGTCCGTCCAACTCGATGGAATTGATATCATCCGGAACGTTGTCTTTTACGCTGGCAATAAGGAGATTGATCTTGGTTTCACCGGGGCGCAATGGGATCTTACCAGTAACGTTACTGTGGGATATGGTGATAATTATCTACTAATCGCGGATTGGTTTGTCCGAGCGGTTCCGACAACAGCATTCAAGGTTTTGGGCTTCTCTAGGGCTGGTATCGTGAATGAAATCTTATTTGAGCCAGAGGCAGGGTTTTCTTATCAGCTGCAAACTAGCCGAGACCTTTCCACTGATTTTCAAGATGAAGATTCTGAAATGAGAGAAAATGGGCTTCGTTATTCCGATTCTAGGCGGATGTCCTTTAGCCGGGTTGTCAGGAGATATGCTACTCCGGCTTCGGAGTAGATAAGAGCAAAGAACCTGATCTAAAAGGGCTTCTCACGCTTCTCTTTTCATTGCTGGTATCTTCTTTGCTAGGGCTGCTTCTTTTGACGACGGCTCCTAGTTTTAGTCCGGTTGGTTCGGGGAGGAGGAGACGGGGTGGCGATAGGGTCAGATATTGACTTGCCTGGCGTTTCTCGGTGTTTGCTCAATCCGGAGCGAGAGTCGCAAGATATCTACCCCGGGAAATGCGAGCTCGATTGGGTGCTAACGTGTAGTTGGTAGCAAGAAAAGGCCGTTACTCTCGACTTTTCCTTGCGGTATAATTTTTAGTCAAAATTATAGTGTCTAATAATTTTTTCTCGGTAGAGTCTATAAACCTTGCCTATAAATGATATATGATTGAGTGGTGGACAAATCTTGAGCCCGAGGGAATGAAGACCTTCGTAGGAATCGGTATGGTTTCTAGTGCGATCCTTTTTATCCAGATGCTGATCGTCCTCGCTGGTGGTTATCTGGATGTGCCGGATTTGGATTTTGATATTGCTGAAGCGGGTGAGGGAGGTGCGACTGGGATGTTTTCCATCCGTGGGATTGGTTCCTTCTTTACCGGATTTGGTTGGACTGGTGCTTCTGTGTTGGATGCAGGCGGCTCTTTGTGGCTTGCGATTGCGGCTGCGATTGTTGTAGGTCTGTGTGTTCTCTTTGGCTTTGTTTCCATGATGCGCTGGTTGCAAAGCCTTCGCGAGGAAGGGAATATAAATTATAAAAATGCGATTGGTCAGGTTGGTAGTGTCTACGTTCCCATTCCTCCTAACCGCGAAGGGCTTGGGCAAATTGAGGTCAAGGTCCAGAGCAGAGTTTCTACGGTTCGGGCGATTTCCGATCATTCGGAGAGGCTTGAAAATCGTGTGGCTGTGCGCGTGACAGAGCTTGTGGACGATAGAACACTCCTCGTCGAAAAACTCAAATGATATCAAAGAAATTAAATTATTATTAAAACTATGAATATGTTAAATATTATTGCCGCTGGAAATCCCTTTACCTTGGTCTTGGTGTGCTCACTGCTCATCGTCGCCCTTGGAACTCTCGTCTTTTTCTTCTCTCGTTATCGGCGTTGTCCGTCCGCTAAGATTCTTGTCATCTATGGTAAGACTGGAGGTGATGGAAGATCGTCGAAATGTATCCATGGCGGAGCTGCCTTCGTCTGGCCTATTTTCCAGGATTTTCAGTATCTTGACCTGACCCCCATTCCGATTGATATCAAGTTGGAGGGTGCTCTTTCTAAACAAAACATCCGGGTTAACACACCTTCGACCTTTACGGTGGGTGTTGCCACGGAAGAAGGGGTAATGGAAAATGCCGCGGAACGTATGTTAGGTCTGGATCTCAACCAGATCAGAATGCTTGGGCAGGACATTATCTTCGGTCAGATGCGTGTCGTAATCGCCACCATGGATATTGAGTCAATTAACGCAGACCGAGATCTTTTGATTGAAAAAATCACCGCGGGAGTTGAGGTGGAATTGACCAAGGTCGGGCTCAGGCTCATTAACGTGAATATTCAAGATATCACGGATGAATCTGGCTATATTCAAGCCTTGGGTAAAGAAGCTGCTGCTAGGGCAATCAATGAAGCGAAGGTGAGTGTTGCTCAGCAAGAAAGAGATGGTGAAATCGGAAAGAACGACGCCGAAAGAGAGCAGCGGGTTCAGGTTGCCGATGCTCAGGCGATTGCGGTGGAGGGTGAGAACCTCGCTAAGATTAAGGTTGCTGAGTCTGATGCATCTCGTCGTGAGCGTGAGGCCGAGGCCGAGCGTCTTGCCATTGCTGCTGAAAAAGTTAAGACGGCGCAAGCCTTAGAGGAAGCTTATGCATCAGAGCAAAAAGCCGAAACCGCTCGTTCACTTCGCGAGAAGGCGACTCAGTATGCAAATATTGTGGTTCCCGCGGAAATTGAAAAAGCAAAGATCGAAACCTTGGCGGAGGCTGATGCTGAAAAAACTCGTCGTCTCAAGAAGGGTGAGGCTGATGGTATCCGATCTGTGATGGAGGCTGAGGCTAAAGGAATTTTAGCGACGTTAGAGAGTAAGGCAGAAGGATTTGGAAGAATTGTGAGTGCCGCTGGGGGATCGGCAGATGATGCGACCCTTTTGTTAGTGACCGAACAGCTTCCGGCCCTCGTCGAAGAGCAGGTTAAAGCGATCGCGAATCTGAAGATCGATTCAGTGACCGTGTGGGATTCAGGAAAAGGCAAAGATGGTAAGAATGATACGGCCGGCTTTGTTTCTGGACTAGCCGGGGCGCTCCCACCACTGCACCACCTTACAAAAAATGTTGGAATAGAATTACCCGAATTCCTTGGTAAGCTTACAGACAACGCTAAAAATTCAACACCTGCTGAACAGGCAGCACCTGCCGAACAGGCGGCACCTGCTGAACAGGCGGCACCTGCCGAACAGGCAGCACCTGCTGAACAGGCGGCACCTGCTAAGAAGCAAACACCGCCAGATTTACCTGATGCTGAC
>Ga0213868_10004244_pt1 | contig 13104 bp, 11 predicted proteins | sample PICome_9_FD_160087 | JGI IMG/M metagenome (GOLD analysis project Ga0213868, IMG submission 160087) | Coastal seawater microbial communities near Pivers Island, North Carolina, United States - PICO127 | ecosystem: Environmental > Aquatic > Marine > Coastal | place: USA: North Carolina...
CCGATTTCCGTCTGATCCCGAGTTCCCTTGCCACTGACCTGAGAGAACGACGAGGGTAGCGAGTCCAGCGGCCCCAATGAAGTTGGCTAGATAGACAACACCCAGATTCCGCAGCATTTGTGACAGTGTGATCTCGCGGGAAACCCAAGCCATGACCATGAGATTGTTTCCTGTAAACAGCTCTGCGCCAGCCACCACGACGAGGATCAGCCCGAGTGAGAATACGAGCCCTCCGAGGAGTCGTGCTGTCGCGTAGCCGAGCGATGGGTCGCTGGTGACGACATTGTAGAAGTTCGCACCGAGTCCAATGAAGCCTCCTGCAAGGACGCCCAACGCAATCAGGGAGAGCAAGGGAAGACGCGCCTTGGTCACACCGACTGACCTAACCCGTTCCGCGATCTGTTTGGGTGAGTAGGCGTCAGCGCCGAAGATTTCAGCCATTGGAATTGATCTTATGCAGTGAAAACATGGAGGTGTCCAACGCTCTCTCGATTGTTCTGACAATGCGCGCAAAGGGTGGCGTCTGGCGCGGCGTTGAGGCGAGCGCGGTCGATCGGCTCATTGCAGGTCTCACAGTTCCCGTAGGCTTCTGAGATGAGGCGATGGAGCGCTTCGTCAATGGCATGCAGATGGCGATCTTCAATGGCGGCTATTCTTTCCTCGATTCGAATTTCATTCCGCTCATGGGCCATGTCCAACCAATTACAGGGCTCCGATTCTACGGACGCGTCGCTTACTCCGCTGTGAGCTAATAGGCGTCTAGCGACCTCTTCCTTCTCGTCAAGGAGGCGCTGTCGGTGTGCGTTGAAATCGATGGGACTGTCCATGCATAGAGTCTAGCTTGCCGGCTGGCGCACACTCCGCAGGAGTTGCTTCAAATCTCGCTCTGTTTGCGGAACCAGGTTTGCGCAGCGTCGGGCAAGCGATGCATAGCGCCCGGCGCCCTGATTGCGGATTCTGTCAGCCGCTATGCCCGACCGACCTTCTGCCGATCTTGAAGCGAGTCATATACCCGCGACGATACGGGAGCGTTTGTCTGGGAGCTATGAAGCCGAGAGCTATGTCAGTGATTTCATCTACGGAGCAATCGATGGTACGGTAACGACGTTTGCTGTGGTCGCTGGTGTGGCCGGGGCGGGGCTTGATGAGAGGATTATTATCTTGTTGGGCGTCGCCAATCTTGCAGCGGATGGCTTCAGCATGGCTGCTAGCAATTTCTTGGGCACACGAGCCGAGGATCACGCTCGAGAGAAAGCGAGGAAACAAGAGGCCGATCACATTGCGCGTTATCCAGAGGGAGAACGGGAGGAGATCCGCCAGATCTTTTGGGAGAAGGGCTTTCGTGACGATGACCTTCAGAGGATTGTGGAGGTTATTACTGGAGACGAGAAACGCTGGATCGAGACGATGCTACGAGAAGAGTATGGCTATAGCGCCCATCAACGATCAGCAACGAGAGCAGCCATCGTGACTTTTGCAGCCTTTCTCATCGTTGGCGCGATTCCATTGATCAGCTTCCTTCTCAACTGGCTTACGCCAGTCTCAATGGCAGATCCCTTTGCTTGGAGCTGTTGGCTAACCGGAGGGGCTTTTGTTGTCATTGGTGCCATGAAGAGCCGGTTCTCTCTCCAACATTGGTTCGTCTCTGCGACCGAGACCTTGGTCCTGGGGGGCTTGGCAGCCACGATTGCTTATGTGCTTGGAGAAGCCTTGAAGAACCTTGTGTAAGAGGCTAGCTGATCTTGGATTTCCGCCGCTTTGATGGTGTCGGCGGTTGTTTCATGACAAAGCGATGCTCCTCTACGAGGCGGAGCAAGTCGTAAGAGCTTATGATTCCAACGACCTTCTTCTCTTCAGTGACGATTAGATGATGCAGTTGGTGGTTCCTCATGACCCGTGCTGCAATGTGTGGGCCGTCGTAGCGGGGAACAGTGAATACCTTTGGCGTGGGAAACTGCGACAGCCGCATGTCATCGCTGACAATGTCGCTGAGGAGATCCGTGGACGTGACGATGCCAATCGGGTGGTGGTCGTTGTCAACGATCGGAACGGCGTGAATGCCTTTGCTAAGCATTTCATTCCTCACCTCACCCAACGTCTGCTCAGGATAGGCCACTAACACGTGAGGGGTCATCAATTCATCTATCGTGATGTTCATGCGATATCCTAGGCTTGCTCGTCTATGTATTCCTTGCGTCAATTGCTACTGTGCGCGCAAGAATTGGTTGCCACCTAATTACTGTGCTAGAAGCAGCGGTTTGTGGCCGTATTTGATGAGGCTCTTTGTGAGGCTCCCGACGAAGAAGTCTTTGACGGGATGTCGACCGTGGATTCCAAGAGCGACAAGATCTACTTTGTCGAGAAGGTCTTCTTGGACGGTCTCGATGATGCGGGCCTCGGTGTCTACGAGCACGATATCTTCGAGATGATGTGATCGCAAATAGGCGGCCGCGTGCTGGAGTAGAAAGCTGCGTGTGCCTGGATCTGGATCAGACGTGACGATATAGGCTTTCTCAAAGGGCATGGCTTGATGCATGGACGCTGTTGCATGGAGTGCCCGAGTCGCGTGATGACTTCCGTCATAAGCTAGTAGGACGGTTCTGGGAAACTCGGGAAAGTACTTTGGCAGAGCAAGGGTCGTTGTGGCAGACCGATTGATCACATCTTCGAGCGAAGTGCCTTCGGTCGTTGGCTTTCGGAAATACGTGCGTAGTCCCATGACGACAAGATCTACATAGGCTGCACAATCGAGAATTCCGTTTGCTGAGATGCCTTGGAGGTGATGCTCTTTGTGATCGACGTTATCGCGTTCACAAACCTCGCGAAAGTAGGAGAGGGCGTATTGAATGCGCTCGGTTGCATCGAATTCTGCTTGGTGAAGGCGTTCGTGATACGCTTTGAGCCCAACGGCATCTATAGGAGCAATCTCGCCAGTTGCTCCTAATAGATCGAGGATGGTGAGTCCAACGACCTCCGCTTCAGTTCTTTGGGCGATCAGACAGGCTGCGCGTGTCGCTGTGCGCGAAAACTCGGAGCTATCAAGCGGGACGAGGATGCGTTTGATCATAGATGAGGATCAATGATCGGGGCCGTGACCGCCTCGCACATCTTGTGTCTCCTTAGGCCCTGATTGCCGCACCGTAGGCCAAGAATGGCGTAGTCGATCGCAACATTGCGTTGGCGAGTGGACCACTATGCTGGGAGTTTCAGGGTTTCTGTTCGTCAATAATGAAGCTCCCTCCAACCTTTGAGATCGCCTCGCTTGTGTTGATCTTCGGCTTACTTTTGGTGGCCTATTCTTTGCTCACTAAGATACTATCAAGGTGGCGATTGCCGGTGGTGATTGCCGGAATTGCTATTGGCATTCTGGCTCACGAGGTAAGCGCCGCGTTTCCGATGCTAATGGCGGAAAGGGGTGAGGGCCTTCTTGAGTTTCTGGGCACGGTTGGAATTGTCTGTCTGCTTTTTCGGGTAGGTCTGGAGGCGGATGTGGCGTCGCTGCGCAAGCAGTTCCGAAGCGCTGCCTTCCTATGGATCGCGAACGTGTCTGCGAGTGCGCTTGCGGGATTCGCAGCTGCTCGTTGGCTACTTGAGTTTGATCTCATCACGTCCCTGGTCATCGCGGTAGCGCTTAGTGCGACGAGCGTGGCGATTCCAGTAGAGGTTTGGCGGAGTTCTGGCCAGTTGAAGAGTGCAAATGGCCAACGATTTCTTGAGGTTGCCGAGCTCGATGATATTTCAGCGGTGCTCTTGATGGCCCTGCTCTTTGCGGTGATGCCAGAGATGGTAACGCCTCAGTCCGAGAGCCTTTGGCCAACGATCTGGACCACGTTGGGGGTGTTCACGATCAAACTAACGTGTTTCTTGGGCTTTTGTCGTTTCTTTGCGAAGTGTGTGGAGAAGCCGGTCACGGATCTCTTCCAACATTCGCATCCTGTAGTCGTCGTGGCGGGCATAGGATTTATTATCGCCGCCTTCGCTGGGATGTTAGGGTTCTCGGTTGCCGTTGGCGCTTTCTTTGCTGGGCTGGCCTACAGCCGTGACCCTCGGGCGGTGAAGATAGATGGCCAATTTGAGTCTCTCTATGAGTTCTTCACGCCATTCTTCTTTATCTATTTGGGTTTTCAGGTTCCTCTCCACGTGCTGGGGAGTGGGCTCGTCGTTGGTGGCGTTCTTGTGGTGGTAGCGGTTTTCGGCAAGCTTGCTGGAACCGTCCTTCCTGCGCGCCGATCCTCCTCCTGGAGGGATAGTGTCACGTTTGGTGTGAGCATGGTTCCCCGTGCGGAGATAGCGCTCCTTATTGTGGCGACCGCTGGCACCATGGGTGCGTATCGGCTGCCTGAAACGGTATTTCCCGGAATGATTTTAGTGACGCTAGTGACTTCATCTGTTGTGCCGTGTGTGTTGCACAAACTGTTGGCCAAACCTCATTGCCTCGTTCATGCACCCGCTTCTTGAAACGCTTGGGGGTATCGGGCTCTTTCTTTATGGCATGGCAGCCATGACGTCCGGCTTGCAAAAGCTTTCGGGCGAAAGGCTGCGACATTGGCTCTCTCGTTCAACCCGGACGCCCATCAAGGGAGTGCTGACCGGAGCGGCGACGACGGCAGTGGTGCAAAGCTCTAGTGCGACGACCGTGGCCGTGGTAGGGTTTGTTAGTGCTGGCTTATTGACATTTGAGCAGACGCTGGGAATAATCTTTGGAGCCAACATAGGCACGACGATTACGGGATGGATGGTGGCGATGATAGGATTCAAGCTGAAGCTATCGGTGATTGCCTTGCCGCTTCTGTTTCTTGCCGCCGTTCTCTACCTCGTCAAGTCACGTCCACGCGTGCGTGGTGCTGGGGGCGCTCTGGCTGGTTTCTGTCTGATCTTTCTTGGGATCAGTTATCTTCAACAGGGCTTAGCTGAGTATCGAGGAGTGATCGACCTTGGACGCTGGCAAGCCGATCATCTGGGGCACCGGTTGTTGCTAGTCTTAGTGGGTGGTGTTCTGACATTGATCACGCAGTCTTCAAGTGCCTCTGTGGCCACTGCATTGACGGCCTTGAATGCATCCGTGCTGACGTTGCCGCAAGCGGCGGCAGTGATCATCGGCGCTGACATTGGCACGACGATTACGGCTGCATTTGCGACGATCGGCGGGAGCACTGCTTCCAGGCGTACGGGATTCGCTCATGTGATCTACAACGTGATCACCGGCGTGGTGGCGTTCCTTGCCCTGCCGTTTTACGTGTGGGCAGTCGGGGAATGGTTCCCTGAGGCTCTTAACAGTTCACGGGAAGTGGTGGCTGTTGCCTTTCATACAATCTTCAATACGGCTGGGGTGGTGCTTGCTCTGCCCCTGACGCGCCCTTTCGCACGACTGATCATACGCCTGTTCCCAGAGCGGACGCCAACTCTTGTCGCCCCGTTTGACAAGAAGCTTCAGGACGATCCTGAGGCTGCAGTTGAAGCGCTGGTCCGAGGCACTCGCACGTTGGCTGCGGCGGCCGTTGGCCAGGCGGCTGAAACCTTGAGTAAGGATAAAGAATGGCAAGGTCGTGAACGTATTGAAGAAATGCTCTTAGCAGTAGAGACGGCGCGCGGGTTTGCCATACAGATCGGTAGCCGAAGTGGTGTTGCCGGTTTTCCCACTCAACGTATCTTTGCCGCGCTTCACATTCTAGATCATGTCGAAAGGCTAGTGGATCGCATCAGGGATGAGCCCCGCGCAAAACATGCTCGCGAAGAAAGTGCGTTTATCGCGCTAGTTGATGAGATGGAAGCTGAGTTCGCTCTACTGGTCGGCATCTTGGAGGACAGGACGACATCTGTGAAGACAGTCGGTCAGCTTGAGGCTTACGCGAAGCGCCTTGAAGACGACAAAGAGGGGTTCCGAGCGGATCTGCTTTCGAAAGCGGCGTCTGGCGCACTCACCGCAGATCAGTTAGACCTGGGACTCGATTGTCGCCGCTGGTGTCGGCGCCTTGTCTACCACGTGTGGAGAATCTCTTACTATTGCCAGGAAGCAATGGATCCAAACTCTAGAACGCCCAACACCGATGGTGGAACCCCGCCCATTGTTGACCCATGAACTCGCCTCGATTACCTTAAAAAGTGGAGCCGACACTCAGAACGTATCTGAGCCGCATGTCAGCGACGCCCTTACTCACACCTTCTGAGGAGATGCGCCTGGCAATGCGAGTGCAGAACGGTGACGAAGGAGCGCGGGATCATATGATCCGAGCGAACCTTCGTCTCGTTGCGAAGGTTGCTTACGACTATGTCAATCTTGGCCTTCCTTTGGATGATCTCATTTCAGAGGGGAACCTTGGCTTAATGAAAGCGATTGATCGGTTTGATCCCACCAAGGGAGCAAAGCTAAGTACCTATGCGGTCTGGTGGATTAAGCAGCACATTCGGAGGGCCCTGAATCAGCAAGTCCGTACCATTCGTCTCCCCGTCCATCTTACGGATAAGCTCTCTTTAATGCGGCGCATTGAGGAGGGGCTGGGTGATGAGTTAGGCCGTGAACCGACAACCGAGGAAGTGGCTAACGTGACCGGCGTTAGCTCTAGGAAGATTGAATTTCTCAAGGATTCCTCGCGACCAGCAAACTCGTTGGACGCTCCGCTTGGGGACGATGAGCGGGGCGGTTACACGCGAGGTGATTTGGTCGCGGACGAAAGAGCCTCGATGCCTGACAGCATGGTCTCTGAGCAGGATGCACTGGGCCAATTGAGCGGATTATTAAAGGTGCTCGAGGAGCGCGAGCGAAGGATCATTGAACAGCGCTTTGGTCTATGCGGCGGGAAACGGAAGACACTATCCGAAGTGGGCATCGAGTTCGGAGTTACCCGTGAACGCATTCGGCAGGTTCAAAACATCGCCCTTGAGAAGTTGCGCCGGGCGTTGAAGCGACTGGATAATCCGGCCGTGCAAGCACGCTTTCGAGCGCCGATGAATGACGAGATCGGAGACAACTGATTCAGAGCCGCTTTACGTCTAACAGGAAACCGATCGGTTTTAGTTGCTGGCGCTCGCTTTCATGGTTAGCCTTGTCTATCAATGGTTCGTTTTCTGACAGCCGTATCGGCATTGCTTATTGGCGTCCTTGGCGCTGATTGGCAGTCCGCGTCGAATGGCTCTGGAAAGCTTTTACTGAAGTCGGCTAAGGCTGCCTCTTCTTCTGTGGGGTTTTATGGGGGTGGTTCCCCAGATCCTCAGGCAGCTCAAGATGAGCCCGTCGTCATCGTTGTGGGGGCGGCGAACTACGAGACCCTTGTTCTGGTCGATGGCGCAAACGCGTCCTATCCTAGCCTGCGAGGCGCTAGCCTGTATGCGCCGCAGCGAAGTGGGTATCCGCCACTTTTCGTCTAACGTTTCCTTATTCTGAACGTTAGGCTAATGACTCTGTTATCCTAGAGTTGTGTCTTTGTCCTGAGTGCTGACTCGGTGCGATTGAGTGCGTCGACCGATTGCGGCGAATTCTGGCAGGCATCTAGCCTCTCTATTTGTCCGTGCTTTGCCGACGCGTGTTGGCCATGCACACACGTGTAATTTTATCTAACTGTTTAACTAAAATTCTTATTTTTCATGATCTTATCTTCACTTCCATCTCATCTATTTCACTCACGCAACGATCGTCGTCTCCGGAAATGGCGGACGGCTCTCAAGCACACTCACACAAGGGAGAAATCCTTTGAATCTCTCGAAGAGCATCAGTTTGCCGAACAAACCATGCGCTGGCAGGCGGAACTTTCAGAGGTCGAGGACCAGTCGACGTTGAGGAGACGGCTGACTCAGCTGGCACCTGAAGCGTTTGCTCTCGTTCTTCAAGCGTCCCGGCGACTGGTTGGTCGAACACTCAGTCAGCAAGGGGACCAGCGAGTGTGGGACATGGCGTTTCACGATGTCCAGTTGATCGGTGGTCAGGCGATGCAGGAAGGGGCCATTGCCGAAATGGGAACGGGCGAGGGAAAGACGCTCACCGCAACACTGCCCGCCTACTTGATGGCCTTGGCCGGCAAAGGCGTGCACATCGTGACGGTGAACGACTACCTTGCCAAGCGGGACGCCGAATGGGTGGGGCACGTCTACTCGCTCTTGGGGCTAACTGTAGGCTGTTTGCAAAGTGACGGTGACTTTGCCAGTCGTCAGGCTGCTTACCGGGCAGATGTAACCTACGGAACGGCGAGTGAGTTCGGTTTTGACTACTTGCGCGACCACTGTCTGACGAACTCGGCGGATCAGCAGGTGCAGCGATCACCATTCTTTGCGCTGATAGATGAGATTGATTCTGTCCTCATCGATGAAGCTCGAGCGCCGCTGATCATCTCGGTTCCTGCAGTCTATGATCGAAGTGCGTCCTATACGGAAATGGCGTCAGGTGTTGGCCGATTGGTCGAAGCCCAACGCAAGGACTGTGACCAGCGGCTTGATGAAGCGAGGCTCTTGTTAGGCGCAGGAGAGGAAAGGGAAGCAGTGTTGCTTCTGCTTCAGGTGCAGCTGGCCATGACCAAACATCCAGGACTGCGGAAGATGTTCGAAGATCCATCATTGTTACGTATGCTGGAGAGAACACATGTGGCGATGCATGTTGACCACAAACGATCCGAGCTGGCTGCCTTGAAAGAGGAATTGTATTTCAGCCTGAATTCTCCACGCCGACAGGTGGATTTAACCGAGCGTGGCTGCCGTTTGCTTTCACCTCATGATCCGGAAGCCTTTGTCCTCCCGCCTTGGGAGGAAGGCGGGCAAGAGGTCGGTGCGGAACTATCTGACAGAGCTGCAAGGATTCACGCGGTCAATCAGTTGCTGCGGGCCTATACTCTATACGAACGTGATCAGGACTATCATGTCGTCGAAGGCCAAGTGGAGATCATTGATTCCGAGCAGGGACGGCCAATGGCCGGTCGTCGCTGGAGCGATGGCCTCCATCAAGCGATGGAGGCGAAGGAAGGTGTGGACTTGCAGCCCGAGAACACGACGTTGGCGACCATCACCTTGCAGAACTATCTCCGTTTGTATCCACTGCTCGCGGGAATGACGGGCACGGCGCTACCGGAGGAAACGGAATTCAACGAGGCCTTTGGTCTTAATGTTGCGGCTATTCCTCCGCACAAGCCGTGCTGTCGAGAAGATGCTGGGGATCGAGTTTACTTGACCCATCGCGAGAAGATTGGCGCCGTCGTCAGAGAAATCCAAGAGGCCCATTCACGCAAGTAGCCTGTCCTCGTCGGAACGGCTCACGTCGACATTTCCGAAGTGCTCAGTCGACGACTTCGTCGTGAAGGAATCCCTCACAGAGTGCTCAATGCGAAGCGGTCGGCAGAGGAAGCTGAGATCATTGCTAACGCGGGGCAACCTGGTGCGGTCACCGTCTCCACGAACATGGCGGGGCGCGGGACGGACATTCGTCTTGCTGAGGGTGTCGCTGAGCTCGGCGGGCTCTACGTGATTGGAACAGAGAGGCATCAATCTAGCCGAGTCGATTTGCAGTTGCGTGGTCGTAGCGGGCGACAAGGCGATGCCGGGGTGACCAAATTCTTTGTTAGTTTAGAGGATAGCCTCTTCAAGCGATTTGGCCATTCGGATCGGCTGATGGGGTGGCTGCAGCGTCTCGGCCATCGAGAGGGGGAGGCGTTGGAGCATGGCATGCTCAGTTGGACATTTGCACGAGCGCAGGGTCAGTTGGAGCAGGCCCATTCTGAAGAGCGACGGAATCTTCTGAAGTATGATGATATTCTTCATTCGCAGAGAACGTCAGTTTATGAATGGCGGCAGGATCTTCTGAAGCTTCCCTGTTCCGATTTGGTCGCCGCTCTGATCGATCAATGCCAGGACAGTGAAACTACCATTAAATCTTGGGAAGGATTCCTCGAACGTTGGTCATCTGTGGATTCAGGGGTCAGGCAAAGCCTTGAGCGTCAGATGCTCTTGCGTGTTCTCGATACTCGTTGGGCTGGGCACCTGGAGTGGCTCCAAGATCTGCGTGAGGACGTTAGCCTGGAACGGTTTGCCCAGCGTGATCCGCTGATGGAGTATCGGCGCCGAGCCGTGGACCGTTTCGCTGACTTGGAGAAAGAAATCTGTGAGGCATCGATCACGCAGGTGTGTGCATTGCAGCCTCCCGAGACGCGTCCAGAGATCGTCTTTCCAAAGCCCGCTCGACCGGAAGTGTCCAGGAATGCGCCTTGTCCCTGTGGGCGCGCACGCAAATACAAGCGCTGCTGCTCCCAGCGCTTGCAGTCTTAGGAATACCCTTGAGAATGCCAGAGTGCCATTAGACGACTCTTTTCAACGTGATCCCAATGGGCGTTCCGAGCGAATTATCTACTGGGCGTTCATGATTCTGATCTTAGGGCTTTTTGTGGCTGCGTATGTAGAGAACACGAGTCCCAGGAAACTGTCAGTGCCTTTCTTTCTCTTCTCGTGGATGGTCCTGGTTGCCATCCACGAGTTTGGGCATGCTCTGATGGCTTGGATAGTGGGCTGGGGCGTGCATCGCATTGTTGTTGGTTTTGGGAAACCGGTTTTCCGGTTTCAGATTCGTGGCGTTCCCGTGGAGTTTTGTGTCTTTCCAATCTCAGGATATGTCGAGCCGCATCAGAAGGATCTGGTCGCGCCAAGATTTAAGGACGCCTTGATTTATGCCGCTGGCCCGGGCATTGAGATTGTAATCGCTTTCGTATTAGTGACGATCGTTGGTTTCACGACAATGTTCACGCGGACTGACCATCTGGGCATCTTATTCATACAGTCCTTTGCAGTGGCGGCGCTTGCCGGAGCGATTCTCAATCTCATTCCAATGCCGATTCAGGCGAATGGTGGATGGATTGCGAACGATGGGTTGGGGATTATTCAGTCGCTGAGGCGATCGGACGCCGATTACAGAAAGTCCTTTGACCCTAATAGCTAGCCGCTCAATCCCAGGGTCTCTTCCCAGAATTTCCATTGGAACTGAAGTCCCAACCATACTTAATAGTATTATGTTAGTGTATTCGGGCCCCGGTTAATTGGAAGGGATACACGTATTGTGCTTTTCAAGGGCATGGTGATGGCTTTGACTTTACCTATGTATCGCCCTGTTCTTTTCTTACTGGCCACTTGCTTCGTTGGATCGTTCCAAGCTCTCGCTAAGCCTAACATCGTTTTCGTGATCACGGATGATCAGGGGTATGGTGATGTTGCTGCACACGGAAACTCTGTGATCAAGACGCCTCACATTGACAAGCTGGCAGGCGAATCGCTCACGTTACAAGATTATCATGTGGCGCCAACGTGTTCGCCGACCCGAGCCGCTCTTCTTACGGGGCACTGGACGAACCGCACGGGGGTCTGGCACACGATTAACGGGCGTTCCATGCTCCGCGCCAATGAGGTGACGCTAGGAACACTGCTCCAGAAAGCGGGTTACACGACGGGCATGTTTGGCAAATGGCACCTGGGCGACAACTACCCTTACCGGCCTGAAGATCGTGGCTTTGAAGAGGTCTATCGTCATGGAGGTGGTGGAGTTGGCCAGACGCCGGATGTATGGGACAATTCCTATTTCGATGGGAGTTATTTCCACAATGGCAAGATCGAGTCTGCGAAGGGGTTCTGCACGGACGTGTTCTTTGAGCAGGCGAACGCGTTCATCCGTCGTTCTGCGGCAACGGACAGGCCCTTCTTTGCCTACATCTGTACGAATGCGCCTCATGGTCCATTACACTGTCCGCAGAAGTATCTCGATCTTTACAAAGACCAGCCCAAAGGGATTGCGGCCTTCTTTGGCATGATCACGAATATCGATGACAATGTAGGTAAGACGCGGGCGTTGTTGAAGGAACTCGGTCAGTATGAAGACACGTTATTCATTTTTACGACAGACAATGGCACGGCAACGGGTGACAAGATTTTCAACGCGGGCATGCGTGGCAAGAAAGGTTCCGCCTATGATGGTGGGCATCGAGTCCCCTTCATGGCGCATTGGCCTAAACGTGGCATGAATTTCCATCGTGAGATCAAGACGCTGACCCATGCTGTCGATATTGTGCCGACCTTGCTCGACTATGCAGGAGGCTCCGCGCTTGATGGGTTGAAGTTCGATGGCCGTTCGCTCAAGCCGCTCTTTGAAGGTGCGGCATGGCCAGACCGCTTTCTGGTGACGGATTCCCAGCGGGTGCGCGATCCGATCAAATGGAAATCTTCCTCCGTGATGTCTGAAGAGTTTCGCCTTATCAATGGGAAAGAACTCTATCATATTGACAAGGATCCTGGTCAAAAAGAGGACGTGGCGAAAGAGTTTCCTGAGCAGGTGGCCAAGATGCGGGCATTCTATGAGGGCTGGTGGAAAGAGCTGGAGCCAACATTTGCTGAAACGACTGAGATTGTGTTAGGTCATGTGGATCATCCTGTCGTCTCCATGACAGCACACGATTGGATTCAGAAAGCGGGCCCACCGTGGAATCAGCGTCAGATTCGCGATGGCATGAAGTCGAAATTGAAGAGGCGTGGCGCTAACGCGAAACCTTTGAAGCACGAGGGGCACTGGGCAGTGAAGGTCGTGACTGCGGGCAAGTATCGTGTCTCTGTCAGCCGCTGGCCTCAGGAAGCGGGGCAGCCGATTACCGCAGTAGTCCCTGCGGGAGCTGATGTGCCTGGTGCTACGCGTGCCTTCCGAACGAATCCTGGAGAACCGATTGCTGCGACGAAGGCCACGCTCCGGGTTGATGACCAAGTGATCGAATCGAAGCCAGTTTCAGCCGATGCAAAGGCGATCTCTTTCGAAACGAACCTAACAGAGGGTTCTCACCGAATCTCGCCGATCTTTGAAACCGAGCACGGCGAAGTGGGGGCGTATTACACCGTAGTGACCAAGCTTCCCTAAACCTTACGGTTTTACTAGGGGCACGGCGCGATCAACGAGACCGGCGGGGCGGACACCCTTTCCCGTTTGGTATTTGTCACCTAGGTCGTCGCGAGCGATGGCGGCGGGTTCGAGGATTTCCTGCACGAGATCGGGATTCTTCGCTGCTAGGAGTCTGTCGGAGTTAGACTGACGGCTCCGAGTGATTTGGTTGTGACGGGTGATTCCAAGGACGTCTTCGGAGGCCGTGCTGATTGATGCCCTTG
>Ga0213868_10004246_pt1 | contig 13100 bp, 10 predicted proteins | sample PICome_9_FD_160087 | JGI IMG/M metagenome (GOLD analysis project Ga0213868, IMG submission 160087) | Coastal seawater microbial communities near Pivers Island, North Carolina, United States - PICO127 | ecosystem: Environmental > Aquatic > Marine > Coastal | place: USA: North Carolina...
GGATTCTTTTCCCGGAGTCACTCGCGCGCGATCGCCGAGGTCTGCGAACAGTTTTACTTTCGACGAAGAGGGGAACATTTTGAGGAGGATGTTCCGCAGTTTTTTAGACGATGTTTTTTCTTCTTTACGACTAAAAACAATCTATTACTAACTGTATAAGCTATTATTATTACCCGCTTTACACCAGATCCGCCCACCCGTTAGACGGAACGTCGCTCTCTTCTTCTTGTCCCACTTCTTGTTCTTCGTGGTCTTGTTCATCTACTTCTTCTTTACTGTCTTCGGTCGCGGCGTCCCCCTCTTCTTCCGCGTCGGCGTCTTTGTCGTTGTTGTCTTCTTCTCCTCCTTCTCCTCTTTCAGACGAAGCAGACGATGTCGATTTCGGAAAAGCGTCGTTACGAAAGTGCAAGTTACCACAGTTCATGGTCGTTTCCTCTCCGTCGTCGCAGTAGACCACTTTTTTTTCTCTGGCTAACGCTCGGAAAATAGCCACTTCTACGTCCATGCCGGTACTCACGATTTCCCTCGTCGGCGGGTACCGACCTTTCCCAGAATCAAAGTATCTGTACTTTTCCAGCTTTGAACCATCGGAGTGCGTTCGACCGAATCCATACAACGATACTCGATCGCACACTTGCATTAACGCGAACGCGGCGACAAATCCAACCGACGGCTGCGTGCCTTTCGTTTTCAAAGTAAAACCCATCTTCTCGAGCTTCCATCTGTACAATTGGAAAAAATCTCTCGCCGCCGCTTCCATTCTCGGCGTGACCACGATTAATTGCACGTCCGTTCGCCGCCATTTCTCCCTCAACGCTTGCGCCAGTCCGACTGATTGTAACGTGATACCTTTTGTCGCGCCGGTTAAAATTAAATTCGCCCCCCACTCCAACGGCAAATCCGCCGGCGATAACCCGCCTTTTTCTGGAAGCGAATACTTGTGGATCCACGGCTTCGATAAGGCTCTGAAATTAGACCGCTCTCCGACATCCTTCGTCTGAGTATGTTTATCCCCATTACCTTTCAACGGTGAATCCGCCCGCGCTTGGTTCAATCGCACGACCGAATCGTGCGACTCAATCGCGCTCGCAAAATTTCTCCCCACCACGTTTCCGCTCGACCCGACTAAAGCACAACTCGAATCCGATAACTTTGAATCCACATCTTTAAACCTTAACTTGATCGCATCAAAATCAATCGCTAAATACCTCTTTGGCAACGTTTCGAACCGAAATTTCTTCGCGTTCGATTGCGTGATAAACGCGTCGCGTTTGTGTAATCCAGTAGGTAAAATTTTCGGATCGATATCTATTCGCGGGAGCGCGTCCAAGGTAACTTTCACGTCGAGAATAGTACCTTTGATGGTTTCGTCTACATCTGGTTCGGTGAGGTTATACATTCGTCTGTATATCCCTCCATCCGAGGCTCTTTGCTCGCTATTGTTCGAACTACTACTACTGCTGCTACTGCTTCCACTGCTACTACTACTAGATTTTTTACCGCTGCCGCTCGAAGAAGACGCTCGTCGAGGGGTCGTCGTCGTCGTAGGCCTCGTCCTCCCTTCGCTATCTCTTTCGTGCTGCGGCGCCAAACTCTTTTGTTGCTCCTGCTGCTCTGATAATACGTTCTCGTTCTCGTTCCTACTCCTAAAAGAGAGGTCGTCCTCGGTTGTTCTCAACAAGACGTTCGGCAACGCGAACAGGATGAGACTGAACAAGAACAAACCGAGCGTGATTAAAGTGTCCCTCGATAGTCCTCCAAGTAATGCAGCTTTTCGTCGTCCACGCGGTTGGTGTTGGTGTTGTTTCGGGGAGAAGAGTCTGCCTCTCATCGTCGTCATCTCTTTCTTCTCTTTGCGCAGAAGAGTTTCGATGCTTGTTGTGTGTGTGTGTTCTGATACTCTATGAAGCCGTTTTGAAATAAGAATGTGTGATGAACTCACATCCCCTAAAGCTAATAACAAGAATAGACTGCAGACTTCACACGGACAAAATGAGTATGCGCGCTGCTTTTAATGTGGGCATTATTCCCACCGATACTAAAACGTCTTCCTCTTCTTCGAGCTTCGCTCGTGGTGGTGCTGCTGCTGCTTCTCTCGCGAGACACAAAGAACAACACCATCCCATCACCGTCGTCAAACATCACCGTCGTCATCATCATCATCTTCTTCGCGCGACGAAGAAGGGGGGCCCACAGAAGACAGAAGACACCAACAAAAGTAGCGGCAAAAGTACTAATTTCATCAAATACCAATCGAAACCGTACACGGATAAAGACGGCGACAATCCTCGTCCGTGGTACATCGACGAAGCTTCGGGCAAAGCGAACGGAATCGTCGTTATCGTCGTCTTTTTAGCCTCGCAAGTGTTCATAGGAACGGTGTTGCAACCGTTGGCGGTGTTTATCAATCAGCTGTGGGAACCCATCGTCGGTGGGAATTTGTATTTAGACAACATATATTGATATATTGATATATAAGTCCGATGTCCCTCCATATCGCGCGCTGATGCGTTGATGAAACACATGAGTATTCCCCAGAACACATCCTCACAAATAACAAACACCTACAGACTCTCTCTTCCGCTTGCTTTATATGTTCTGAAAAGAGTGAATGACCACCACCAAAACCAAAAGATACGTTCGCGAAGACGGTCGCTTACTCGACACGCTCCGCGAACAAACGTCGGTGTTAAACACCATCACTCGATCGACGTCTTCGTGCGAGTGGCACTCCGACGAGACGAAAGTTGTCTGCTCGATTCAAGGCCCGAGAGAACTCCAATTCTCCTCGCTCTCTCAGAGCAAAGAAGACGGAGAACGGCTGGTCGTGGAAAGTTACTGCAAGTTACTTCCTTCGAAAAATGACGACGAGGACGACGGGTCGTCCTTCGACGACCCTTTGAAGGAGGAAAAAGAGAAGGAAAGAACGACGGAACAGTTTGTGAAATCCTGCGCAAAGGCGGCGATTGAGTTGGAGAAAAACGCCTCGTTTGGTCTCATTGTGAGCGTGCAAGAGCTGAAAAACGACGGGAGTTTTCTCTCCTGCGCGTTAAATGCGGTCGGGTTAGCGTTGATTTTATCTGGAGTCGAAACGAAAGGATGGATGTGCAGCTCGACCGCGTGTTTGATGGAAATTAGCAGTGGGAAAGGGGAGGGGGAGACACCCACATTCGCGCTCGCGCTCGACCCGACGAGAGAGGAAGAGATGAAAGCGAAAGCGACGATGACGTGCGCGTTTTTAATCAACGAAGAGACAGAGGATAAAACGATACTGCTAGGCACGAAGATGCGTGGAAAAATGACCGAGACGGAAGTGTTTGAATGCGTGGCGTTGTGTAGAGATGCGGCGACGAGCGTGTGTACGTATTTCGATCGAGTGTTGACGCTTCGCGAGAGAGAGTTCGAAGAGAGATATCGAATCACCGACGAGAAGGTGGAAAAGTGGAAGAAGATGATGGAGAGCATCGCGGAGGAGACAAAAACCAAGGCGGTATGATAGAGATATTTAGGTAGATGATAGATTTAGTGATAGTTTCAGGATATTTAGTTAATAGTATGGTATGACACAATATGAATGAATTTTGTTTGTAATGTTCCATGAATGAAATCGTCTCTTCCTCTCTCTCTCTCTTTCTCTCTCTCTTTTATATTGTAATTAAAGCGTTCCTTCTTTACGCGTGGTAGCCCAAATCGCCGTGCGCTTGTATATTTTGCGCCGCCTCGGCTTGCGCCTTCGCAATATCGTCTTGCCGCGATCGCCCACTTTTCTGGTCTCTGAACGCCGCTGCTTTTTTCTTCTTCTCTTCCACTTGAGCTTTTACTTCTCGCACGCGTTGCAACAACTCTGCGTTCATGTAACTCACTCGAAATGTGAACCCAGGAGGTCGGCTCGCGGCCAACGTCAAGTTACGCCACTTATCCTTCAAATCTACTCCTGTTCTTTCCGATTGCCCGAACGATTGCGTTAAAATTTCCGACCACTTTCCTAAGCCGTACGCGGCGACGCCATCGATCAACGCTTTCACCTCTTCTTCGGTAAATCTTTCGCGATCTTTCGCTTTACCGTCGGCGTTGCGGTACGGTTTCTTTTGTTGCGATTTCACTTTATCCTCCGGGTCGATGTCGTCTACGACGTCGACTGCAACGCCTACCATTTGTAAGGCAGCGCGGACCTCCTCTTGCGTCATGTCTCGCTCGTCTGAAAGAGACACCTTAAATTTAGCTAAATCCTCTTTCAACGTCAATATGATTTGAACGTTGTTTTTAATTCCGGCTTGCCTTACGGTCATGGATCTCTTACACACGTTTGCACCCAGGGTTAAAATCATATCGTTCAAAGCCAACTTCCCGCCTGTCCTATCCGATATCTTCTTCTTCAACGCGGTTATCGCCGCATCCTTCTCAATATCTAATTGCAACGGAATGTTAATATCTTTACCCATCATACACATAACGGAGAATTGGTACTTTTTGTTCGCGTCTGCCTCATCGTCCGGCGAGAACGCGTACGGGTCCAACGGTATGTTGTTGCGAGCAGCGATGGGTTGTTGCGGGCGAGGGACGAGTTGTTGTTGCTGTTGGTGGATTTGGATGTGCGGCTTTTTCTCTTCTTCGTTGGCATCGTCGTCGGAGGAATCCGCCTGGGGTCGTTGTTTCTTCACCGGCGCTTTCTTTGCCGGCGCTTTCTTTGCCACGGCAGCCTGTTTTGTCGTATTTTTTATTGTTCGAACGAGAATAACACATTGTTGTCAGTTTTCTCTCACTTGTCTCTTGAATATCTCGTCGAATTGGGAACGAAAGTGCCAATTCAAAAAAATTGCCTCGAAACACATTAGAGGAGTACTCTTCTTACCTTTTTCTTCGCCGGTACGGCCTTTAAAGTACCTTTACTGACGACACCTGATTTCGAGGAAAGAGAGAGCGTAATATTTTGTCAGTCTTTGTTCAAACGTATTCTTGTTGTTCGACGAGAGAGAGAAATGGAAATATCCGACACGACGAAAGAGAATTCAAATCGGGAGAGACCGCCGGGAGGGGAAGCAGAGCGCTTCGTGTGTGTGTCGAGTGAGCAGAGCGTCACTGCCCCGCTTTAAGATTCTCTCTCTCTTTCTCTTTTCACATCCTCACCTTTTTTCTTCTTCGGCGCAGCCATCTCTCTTGTATCGTAACCGAGGGGGGGGGAGTTCGTTAGTATATAATAAACTTTGCGTGAGAGTGGATGAATGCAATGGGGTTTAGCGCTAAACCCCAATCAAAAACGGGATCCAAAATTCTCCTTTTTTTTGTTTTTTGTTTGTTTTTTTTCCTTTCTTTTTGAAAGAAAAGTTCCTTTTTTTTGGTCCTCGCGAAAAAAAAGAGGCCACACAAAGTCGTCAATAACAACCTCTTCTTCTTCGTATACGCGAACAGAATATTATACATATATAATCTTTATTAAAGCAGATATACTACTTTCCATTTCATTTCCGGCGAGTGCTATACTACGACGACGACGACGACGACTTGTGGTGGTGTCACGAAACGTAAGAGCAACAACACGCGAGGAGAAGAGAGAGACAAAAAAGCGTTCGATCATCAGTCTGAGTCTGAGAAGAAACAATCAAATCTCAAATAAGAGCGAAGACTTTTGCACGCGCGTAGTTTTATTTTGTGGAGAAAGAAAGAAGAAAGATGAACATTCAAATCGAGGATATTCTCGGGCAAACCTCGAACGCGTCTTCCATCCACCCGGCCTCGAGTTCCAACAACAACAACGATAACTTGTTGAGATGTAAAACCAAAATTGTTTGCACGTTAGGACCGAAATCGAGAGAGTTGCACGTGTTGGAGGAACTTTTGCGAAGCGGCATGTCTGTCGCGCGATTTAATTTTTCGCACGGGTCGCACGAGTACCATCAAGAGACGTTGGACGTTTTGAGACAGGCGTGCGCGAACACTCGGTTAATGTGTGCGGTTTTATTAGACACGAAAGGACCGGAAATTAGAACTGGGATGTTGGAAGACTCGAAGCCGGTGTTGTTAACCGCCGGGAGACAAGTGACGTTGACGACGGATTATAGCGCGTTCGGGAACGAAAATATGATCGCGTTGTCGTATAAGAAATTAGCCGAAGACGTTGTTCCTGGGGCACAAATATTGATCGGCGACGGGTCGATTGTTTTGGAGGTGATTTCCTGCGACATCGCAAACGGGACGGTGCAAGCGATGTGCACAAACACGGCGACGCTCGGGGAGAGAAAGAATGTGAATTTACCCGGGGTGGTTGTCGATTTACCGACGATCACGGAGAAAGATCGCATAGATATCGTAGAGTGGGGGATGAAAAATAAAGTGGACTTTATTGCGGCAAGTTTTGTCAGGAAAGGCTCGGACGTGAGAAACATTCGAGAGGTGTTGGGCGAGGAAGGGAGAGAGATTCAAATCATCTCTAAAGTTGAAAACCAGGAAGGTTTAGTAAATTTTGACGATATTTTAGCCGCCTCAGACGCGATTATGGTCGCCAGAGGTGATTTAGGCATGGAGATTCCGACCGAGAAGATTTTCTTGGCGCAGAAATTGATGATTGAAAAGTGCAACGCAGCTGGGAAACCAGTCGTCACCGCGACACAAATGTTAGAATCGATGGTGCAAAACCCACGACCGACGAGAGCGGAAGCTACCGATGTCGCGAATGCGGTTTTAGACGGCACAGATTGCGTGATGTTGTCCGGTGAAACTGCCGCGGGGTCTTACCCAGTAGATGCGGTGAAAGTCATGTCGAAGATTTGTAACGAAGCGGAGGCGTCCATCGACCATTACATCTTGTTCAAAGCTATTTTAGCGCAAGTGGAGAAACCGATGATGCCGTTAGAATCTTTGGCTTCATCCGCGGTTCGCACAGCGCAGAAAGTTCGAGCGGCTTTGATTGTAGTCTTGACGCACGGAGGGAGCACGGCGAGGCTCGTGGCAAAGTACAGACCGAAAGTGCCGGTGTTGACGGTTTTTGTGCCAACGTTGACGACAGATTCTTTGACGTGGACGTGTTCCGGCGAGACGCCGGCAAAGCAAGCGCAGTTGACGAGGGGTTTGATTCCACTCTTGGCAGAAGGTTCCGCACGAGCGACGGATACTGACACGACGGATGAGATATTGTCTGCGGCGGTATCTTACGCGAAAGTCGCTGGATACTGCGAAAAAGGAGACGCCATCGTCGCGTTGCATAGAATCGGGAACGCGTCTGTGATTAAAATCCTGAACGTTGGTGAATGAAAAAGAAGAAGAAGAAAAAGAAGAAACATATACAATTATACATGATACTCTCTTGTTGTAAAAAGAATATTTTCACTAATACACATATACATGATAACTTTTTACCATGGTACAATCGAAGAATCTATACACACAAACAAACTAATCTACTTTCTTTAAGGACGGGGTATTTAACAAACCGACGACATCTTTCATCGGAAACGCGAAATTTTCCAGCTCCACCCTCTCTCTCGAAATCGTCAACGGGTTCGCACACATCGATGAATCTCTCATGTTCAGCGTCTCCCTCAGTAACTTTCCAAATCTTCGTCTTTTCTTCCCCCGAACCCTGGCGCTGTTACTCGCGTGATCGTCGTCCTCTTTCACCAACTCAGAAAACTGCTTCGCGAACACTCTCGTCGTGACGAGAAACCACATCGAACCAAACATCAACCCAATCGCGGCACCCGCGACGACTTGCTCGATCGTGTGGTACCCTAACTCGACTCTAGAATACCCCACGATTACTGCTATTGGAACAGTCATCAACGAAAGCACAGAAGATGACACATCCACTCCCGCTTTTTCTCCCTCTCCTCGATATTTCTTCGCGTGTTTCCACCTCCTCAACAACACCAAAACCGACATCGCGCTGTTAAAAAACGCCAACTGCGCGTGCGAACTCGGCATCCCGTGCGTGTCGCAAAAATCCACTCTCTGACACGATTTCGGTCTCTCCTGTTGCAAGTAGTGTTTTAACAGCTGCGCTAAGCATTCGTTTAAGAATATTCCAACCACTAAGGTGAAATCGAACAGTTCTCGTTGGGAACAGAAACTGGCGATGGTGTGCGCGACCGTGAAGATTGGAGATAAAGAAGCGATGGCTAAGAATTTGCCTTTGAAATAATAGGAGTCGTCAATTATTGGGTATCTCACGTACGTCAATGAGAACGGTTTCGTCGTCGTTTTCATCGTCAAGTCAAGTCTCTCGCAGACTAAACTTGAGAGAAGTAATTTTGGGGAAGAAAAGCGAAGCGTCGTCGTTACTTTTTTTGTTCGTTAAAACGGAACAAATAACAACAACGATCGACTCTCACGCGCCGGCTTCGAATACGGGGCGGCCGCCACGCGCCGACAAAGAGAAGGAGGAGGAGAAAAGAGTTTTTGAGAGGAACGTGTCGTCTTCCTCGCTTTCCTCTCTGACGAAACGAACGAGACGCGCGAATTCGTCTTTCGTATCTTTAGAGATTTTGAGCGGAGAAGAGGAAAGCGAAAGCGTTTTCCCCCCGCAGCAAACTTCTCCTCGACGACGACAAAAAAGCCGGAAAAATAACGATAGGATGCGGAATACTAATTTTAACGCGTTGACTGTAATGAACGAGCGGTATCGAGTCGCGTTTGACATCGCGCTTCTTTTGATTTTATTATCCATCGGCTTCTCTTTAGAGTTTGCCGAGCCTTACGAAAAATTTCTCAACGAGAATTTGATTTATCGACTGCGATATCCGATGAAGAAAAATTCTGTTCCAACGGCCGTTCTGCCATTTATCAGCATCGTGTTTCCTTTACTGTGCATATTTCTGTGCTCGAAAATGGATACATCGGGGAGAAGAGCGAGAAGCACGGCGGCGAGTTTGGGTTTACTGTTATCCGTCGCGATATCGTTTGTGTTCGTGAACAGCGTGAAACAGGCATGCGGAAACTATAGACCGGATTTTGCGGCGAGATGTTGGGGTAGCGCTACAGCTGACCCGGTATGGAAAGAGTACGGTAAACCAGATTGTGGAAATTTGGAGAATGAGAGCTTATTGAACGACGTGAGGCAAGGAAGAAGATCGTTTCCGAGCGGGCACACGAGCATGTCTTTTTCAGGATTGTTTTACTTGAGCTTGTATTTAATGTATTATTTGAAATGTTTTGGCGGTTCTAGAACCAACACCGAGCGAACAGAAGCGTTCGTTTGGAAAGTTTTGATTAGCTTAGCGCCGCTTTCTGTGGCAGTCGGAGTTGCCATCACGCGAATTCGCGATATGTGGCATCATCCGGAGGATGTGATTGTAGGTTCTTTACTTGGCGCCGGGACGTCAGCGTTTGCTTTCTCGCTGCAAGGATTTAGCGTTTCAGACACGAACACTTCTTCGAATCTCTCCAAGTATCAAAGGTTGAACGCCGAGGGAGTCAACGACGCCTCTCTCGAGGACGATAACGAGGAAGACGAACGGACAAATATGGCGGTTCGTCCAAGTTCGATGTTAAATTTGAACGAAATGTGAATAAAATGATGATGCTTTCATTAGCGAGCGTGCTACTACTACTGTAAAATGGCTACATCTACTGTAAAGGCTATAATTCGATTGGTCGCACGCTAACTTTCTTTCCTCCCTCGTTTGGATCTTCAAAACTCACATTCTTCTCCCCGAAATTCATAGCAAGCGAAAATCGCTCTCGGTGCGAAGCTACCACTCCGTGCAATAACTTGGGCTCGAACAAGACGAGTTTTCCTCGTTGAGGACGAATGATTACGTACTCGCACCACTCTCCCATATTCTCATTCTTCCGCATTGCGGCCGAAGCCGTCCTCAAGAGCAGATCACCAGGCTTTGGTTCCTGCGCCGCTGCGGAGTCAACATCGGCTTCGTAGTCGTCGAAATAAAACACTCCGCTAAGCTTAGCGCTCGCGTGGTTATGCAAGCCGTTGCTGTTATTTGTACCGAGCCTGTTTATCCAAGACGTGGTCATTGGAGGACGAGTGCGTTTCAACGACGGGAACGATTCGAGTTGCATACTCACAAAACGCAGGAACTGAGGGAGAAATTTCGACGACATCTCACCCTTCTTCGCTTCTTCCTCATCATCATCTGCTACTGTCAGTCTCTGTAGAAAATCTGGCGTGGAGTGGTAACCACCGTCTTCGTTCGATACGCGAATGCCTTTTCGTGTCGTGACTTCTTCTTTCGAGCGAGTGCACAGAGCCTCTCTTATTTCCTCATCAAACTCTTCCAGCATAACTGTTTTCACAGCCCATTCGTGTCCGAATTCGTTGGCTGATATGTCATCGACTGGATACGTCCTCAGTTGATTGAATTCATCAATCTTCGTCTCACCTCCTTCTTTTGGTCGCGCTTGTCTGTACTCTTTGAATGGGCCGAGAATCTGTCTCAGAAGAACATCATGAGACATTATTTTTGTAAAGCAATTGTAGGAAAATTCAGGAAATAAAACTAAGTATTTGTCGATTGTCGAGACGATAGATACATACTATTGCGCCACTGATACTCGCTCTCATTATTAATTTTATGTTGTACTTAGATATATTATTATGATACCCGTATATTGTTCTTACTTGTTGTTAGCCTATGATGACATGTTTTATCGATATAGTGTTAGAAAGTTTATGCTTATTTAGCTGCGGCGGGAGGTGGTGTCTCCGCGCCGCGTTTCCTTTGATACTTCTCCAATTCCGCCGCCGCTTTCGCTGCTCTCTCCTCATCTTTACTGCGATACTCTTTGACTTGTTCTTTGAGCGTTTCCGACGCAGATTCTAACGTTTGCTTTCTCTCGACTAAATCGAAGCACTCGATGATGTCGCCTTCCTTGAAATCGGGCCATTCTGGATCGCCGCCGATGCCGCACTCTTCGCCAGAGTCGACTTTTTTCACCGCATCTTTAAATCTACGCAAAGAACCAACTTTACCATTGTACATTTCTTTTCTGTTCGGTCCTCGAACAACGCGCATGAACGTTCCTTTTTTAATGCTACCTTCGAGAACTAACGAACCTGCAACTTTAGAGGAACCGCCGCCAAAGACCGCTTTCACTTCCGCCTTGCCAACCGGAACTTCATCCTTTACTTCGGACAGTTTACCTTCCATGGCGTCTCGGATTTCGTCAATCAATCCATAAATAACATCGTACGATCTTATTTCGACTCCCGCGCGTTTAGCAACGTCCTCAACGCGATCAGAGGCTGGCGTGTTGAACGCCAGGATGATGCCACCAGACGCGGCTGCTAAATCAACGTCTGACTCGGACACTTCGCCCACAGAAGACAAAAGAAATCTCAATTGCACGCGATCTTGAGGTAATTGCATTAACGCAGCTTTAATAGCTTCGGTCGAACCGGAAACATCCGCTTTTAGAATCAAGTTAATCGTTTGCAGAGAATCCTCCACGACACCGGAAATATTCGTCAAACTCGCCACGTTACCGGCGACGGCTCCGAGACGAGAAGATCTCGCTTCTTCCGTAGCTTTTTCGGCTCTTTCTCTCGCATCTTGCTCGGACTCGCAGACTGCAAACTCGTCTCCGGCGACTGGAACACCATTCAAACCCAGAACACTGACTGGCATGGATGGTCCGGCGAATTCAATCTTCTCTCCTGTGGCGGACTCCATGGCGCGAATCTTGCCATGGACTTCTCCGACGGAAATCGGATCACCGACTTTCAAAGTACCAGCTTGGACTAACAAAGTTGCAATTGAACCTCTCTGTTTATCCAGTTGCGCTTCGATGACGGAACCTAACGCTAGTTTATTCGGATTGGCGGAGAGTTCGGAAATTTCAGATTGTAAGGCGATAGTTTCCAACAAATCATCAATGCCTTCTCCAGTCTTCGCGGAAATTGGAATCATGGCTGTTTCTCCACCCCATTCTTCACAGGTCAAACCAACTTTGGCCATTTCTCCGCGCACAAACTCAATATCCGCAGCCGGTTTATCGATTTTGTTGATGGCGACGATAATTGGCACTTCCGCCGCTTGCGCGTGCGCTACGGCTTCCTCTGTTTGCGGTCTCAACCCGTCGTCCGCAGCGACGATGATAATGGCAATATCCGTCACCCTCGCGCCTCGCGCACGCATAGCTGAGAACGCTTCGTGACCTGGAGTATCTAAAAATGTAATTGTCGTTTCTTCTTCGTCTTCTCCAACTGGAGTTGTGATTTGATAGGCGCCGATGCCTTGGGTTATTCCTCCGGCTTCTCCGGCGGCAACTTTCGACTTTCGAATGTAATCTAAAAGCGACGTCTTCCCGTGATCGACGTGACCCATGATTGTCACCACTGCCGGTCTAGGTTCTAAGAACTCTTCATCTTCTTCCGTGTTGAACTTTGTGGTTTTCCTCGCTTCGTGCGTGACGCCTTTTTCGTCTTCGTCGATCCACTCCACCGCCATATCCTCGGCAACGGCAACGACAGTATCTCTGTCTAGCATTTGACCCATTTGCACGGCAATACCCTTCATGAATAAAACTTTGATGATATTTGCCTGAGTAGTGGCCAATTCAGCCATGAGCTCTTCGATCATGAAACCATCTTTCGGCACAACTAACAGCTCCACCGCGACATCCTTCTCCTCCTCGGCTTGGATTCTTCTCATCTGAACTCTCTGCGCTTTACTTTTTCTGCCCTTCTTCAAACGGTCAGTCCCCCCGGCGCCGCCGAACGCGGCATTTTTCGGACGACCACCTCGGCCGGTACCGTCTTGCACGCGTCGATCAAACTTATTTCCGGCGCCTCTACCCGCGCCTCTACCGGCGCCTCTACCGGCGGCAGACCCTCTTCCTCCTCTTCCGCCGCCTGGCCCCGAGGGTGCAAATCGGCCGCCACCACCACCCGGTCCAGCTCTCGGGCCGTCTCTGCTTTGAAATCCTCCTCCTCTTCCACCGCCTCGACCGCCTTCAAAGTCACCTCGACCTCTCCCTCGGCCGGCTCCCCGACCTCCTCCCCGGCCTCCTCTTCCACCGCCATCTCCAGGTCCTCGACCGCCCCCTCCATCACCCGGCGTCGTCGTCCCGTCGCGTCTGATCAACTTCCCATCCGGGCCTCTCACGAACCTAGATTTTCTCTTCGGTTCCTCCTCGTCGTCCGTGGCGGC
>Ga0213868_10004247_pt1 | contig 13100 bp, 10 predicted proteins | sample PICome_9_FD_160087 | JGI IMG/M metagenome (GOLD analysis project Ga0213868, IMG submission 160087) | Coastal seawater microbial communities near Pivers Island, North Carolina, United States - PICO127 | ecosystem: Environmental > Aquatic > Marine > Coastal | place: USA: North Carolina...
TGGACAATCAACTTCGGTGCCATGCGGAATCAAGAACATGGCCCTGGATCCTTGCAGTAAGGCGGTGGTTGAAATGGTATCGTTTATTGAAAGCATTGTTTCGGTTTGTGGTGAGAGAATCGATACGGCTTTGATCTAGAGTCAAGTTCTATCTTTATCTTATTAGTTAGGCAGAGAAAGGTGATATTGATAGTCTGAGAGGTCGGCCTTTATTTAAATAAAGGCTGTGCGATCCGCCTGGAAGAGAGCTGTTTCGTTATGTGATGCGAGGGTGTTGTCAGCATTACGAACTCAGAAGCGCTGAGATTGTTCACCCGGAGCTGAGAAATAGAAGTAGCTTTCGAACGCTTCCTCGGCTGGAGATCGATTGCCTTGCCACAGTTGAATGGAATCACTCGATCCAGGATCGCTTGCGCTTTGAAAGCCGGTTGATTGGTTAGAGAAGCGCTGGTTTGGCGTCTGTGCTATTGGGTAAACCTGCGCGACGAGATGATGTCCCTTGGCGAAACGTTGCTGGAAGAGATTGTCGCGAACATGGCCTACGATGCTCACCTCGTGGGGTTCGCCGTCGGACTGGCAAAGAAAGATGCCGTGTCCTGGCGCGATGACTTCGAGGTCGTCGCTTTTTAGTGAGTCGTCTCCGAGCTCGGTCCAATAGGGGCGGTTAGGGTGTGCGAGGCTATAGAAAGTGCGGTAGCATCCGTCTTCAAAGAGGAGAATTTGGGCAGCGCTGGCAGGATCACGATTTGGTGTCGAGTCTGTAGCTGGGTACGCTGTTTGAAGTGTCCAGTGCGGTCGAACGATAATAAAGGCGCCGATAATTTCGTTTGAGAGTTTTGCTAGGGTAGATCCAGTGGCGGTTCCTTGGAGAAGGGCTGTATCCTCGTTGTTTGTGATCCCTTGGAGTTCGATGCGATGTCCTTCGTAGGCTTCGTCGATGATCTCCATGTAGGCGGGACCGAGATTTGTTAGGTCCATGGGATTGGATACTGTTGCCTGTAGAGTTCCGTTGAGAGAAATGATGCGACCAGTCCCAAATGCGGCCCGATTGAGACTGAGGCCGTGTGTTTGGAATCCCTGGTGGCAGGTGGTGCAATACCAACCTACGGCCTTGGTGGTTGTGGTCTCGCCGGTAGCAGGAACCGTGACTCGAATCCGTGCAAAGCCGCGTTGGCGGAGATCGGGTTGCATGGAATCGACGCCTTCGAGGCGAATTGTTTCCAGGGGGCTCGTCTGGATGGCGATGGGTGTCCAAGTGACGAGGTCTGGGCTGAGCTCGAGCGCATAGCCTAATAAGGCATCGAGCCCGACAGGGCGGTCGAAGAAGAGATCGACGCCCTTGCTGGTCTCCGTTACATCCAGTCCTGCGGGATAGGTGTCTGCGCTGAAGGCAAAGTAGCCGAGTTGGTCCAGGAGTGGATTGGGGGAATCCGAATCGACGGCTAGGAGTTCGCTAGCCACCGTGGCAGGAGAAATAGCCTCGACGGCGTTGCTTTCGGGCCCGAGTATTTCAACCTCTGCGAGGCTGAGAGCGCCCGTTCCTTTTTGCTGGAGTCGGATGTAGCGGGCGGAAAGATCGACTCCCACACGACTACCCATTGAGAGGGATTCGAAACTTCGGATCGTGGTCGCCCCAGAACTCGTTTCGAGTGCCGTCTAGCGTCTGGTCTGCAAACGGCTGATTGGAGAAGAACAACACGAGATCGTTTAGAGGAGATGCTAAAGCATCGGTCCGCTGCCATAGAAGAAGCTCGTTCACATTGCGGATCGCCCCGAGGTCGATGTGGATCCACGCTTCTTCTTCGATTCCGGTGTGACTTACTCTTTGGTCCCAAATGTTTCCGTTGGTATTGCCATCGTTCAGGTGATCGGCTGTAGTGTGAGCGTTTAGAGTGGAAGATTGGGAGATGGTGACTCCGGATTGACGAGAGAGATTGGTTAGCATTGGAGCCCTGTGCGTGAAGGTGAGATCTCCTAGAGCCATGGACCAGGTTTGCATTCCCGTTTGAAAGGCTGCGGGATCGGGATGGCCTGCGCGGTTGATAAAGGTAAGGACGACTCGATCGACTGCTTCTGTGAATCTTGCTTGGCAGGAGCCGTCATTACTCATGTGTTGGCCGGAAATCCCATCATCGATTTGATGGGCGAAGTCTCCGACGAGGCGACTGCCGACTTGCTTGATGGCGCGTCCTTTGTCTGTGTAGGTAGGACTGTCAACGGCCAGGCCGTATCTCGTGGCACTGACCTCTACTTCATCACCTGAATTGAATCCGCTCGTCGGCTTGAGGAACCCGTGATGCCATGCATCGGGAGATTGAGATCGTGCACTGGATGATCAAAGTCTAGAATGATGTGGTAGCAGGTGAAGTCGTCGATAGCGGCTGTTTCTCCTGGGCCACCCCAGTAACCCCAGAGGCCTAGCACGACACTGTTTGCTGAATCGGTGACGATTTGCCATGATCCCGGTGCAAAGAACTCTCCCGTTGGATCACCCCATTGATCGATTTCCCATTTGGAGTAAGTGGTTAGGTTAGGAGTAGATTGATCGTGTTGAAGTGTGAGGGCTGCGCGAGCGCGTCCGTCTTTTGAAAGGGCGGTGGTGGTGGCCGTATCGTTGTTATATCCAGGCCTTGAAAGCTGTTCTTTGCGCGAGAGCCATTCGATTGCCGTGGCGTTGAGTGTTGGGTCCACCTGTTCGTTCTTGAATCTAAGATCGCCGAGGGAAAGTGACCATGTATGCTGGCCGTTTTGAAAGGTGGCGTTGGTCAGATCAACTGCCCGATTTGTGAGGCGTAAGACGAGTTTATCTAGCTTCTCAGTTGCGACGATACGCGCGCTACCTTCATCAAAGGTGCTAGAGGTCGATCCGAATGGACTGTTAGTATTTCCAGCGAGTCCAGGTGCTTGCTGCGTCACTCCGTGACCTAACGCCTTGAAACGGATGATGTTGATTGGCTGATCGTTCAGGAACCCTTGTGCGTTCAACTCATCGACACAATTGTATCCGCTGTTAGTGATGAGAGCATTGATGCCATGAAGGGGCAGTTCTAGTTTAGTGACCGGTCGATCAAATTCGAGCGAGATTTCGTAGGTGGTGGTCTCGTTTGGAGCGACTCGTGGCGTTTCTGGGGCACCATCTCAACCCCAGACGCCTAGAACAACATCATTGGTTGCGCTAGAAACGACCTGCCAGGATCCTTTGTTGGCAGTGAGGTGGCCTTCCGGATCTCCCCAGCGATCAATCTCCCATTTCGAGAACGTGAAGAGATCACGTGAGGTGCCCTGGTGGGTGAGGGTGACGGTCACTCGGTTTGCGCCCGAGTCAGAGTAGATGGCGTGCGATGCAGTGTTGTTTGAGTAGCCTGCTTTGGAGAGGCTTCCGCGCTTGTCGGCCCATGAAATGCGACCGGCCGAGGCACAATCCGACCAACCGAGAAGGGCTCCGATGGCCAGGAACAGGGGGAGTAAATGACCGTTAGTCTTCATTCTGTTTGATGCTTTTCATAATTAATATAATTATCAAGATGGATTCTCAATTTATCTTTTCTTGATCCGCCCGCTCCTCTCCTGTGGGTTCGCAGTTGTGAGCGGGTCGTTTTCCCGTTAGCCTGGACTCCTTTCCGAGGAGGCAATCATGGTAGATTACGGCGACAGCTTAGGACCCAAAGGGGATGCTCGATTTGCGACGACGCATTGGAGCATGGTGCTGGAGGCGAGAGATGGTCAGAATGCTGATGCCGATGCGGCGCTTGAGGCTCTTTGTTCTGCCTATTGGTATCCTTTATATGCGTACGGTCGGCGCAGTGGCATCGCGCCGGATGAGGCGAAAGATCTGACTCAGCAGTTCTTTCAGCAGCTCCTGGAGAAGCAGTTCCTCGATTCGGTTCATCCGAGCAAAGGCAAATTCCGAAGCTTTCTGCTGGCGACTTTCAAAAATCTCGTGAAGACCGAATGGCGGCGTGCCAATGCTCAGAAGCGGGGCGGGGGACAGGTGATTCTATCGATAGATGAGCAGGACCCCGAAGGACGCTACAAATGTGAGCCTCAGGACGATACGACACCGGATCAGTTGTACGAACGTCAGTGGGCGCAGACTTTGGTTGGACGTTCAATTGGTCGATTGAAGGATGAGTGGGAATCACAGGGCAAGCCGTTTGAGAAGTTGAAGGTTTATTTGTTAGGCCAGAAAGGCGATTCACCCTTTGCGGAAATGGCGTCTGAGTTGGGGACGACTGAGAATGCCTTGAAAGCGTCGGTGCATCGTATGCGAAGAAGATACGGAGAGATCTTTCGTTCGGAGGTGGCATTGACGGTGAACGACCCTAACGAGGTGGATGAGGAACTGCAGCACCTGCTAGGTGCTTTGAGTGGTTAGGCGATCATGAGTTCGGCAGAAGAGCAGTCTGCGTGTCCAACTTGTGGTGGGGCTCTGGCTGCCGATGCCCCAGAAGGGCTCTGTGCCAAGTGCATCGTCGAAGTGATGATGAACTTTGCCGAAGCGGATGAGGGAAGTTTCGACGACGACGAGGAAGTCACTCTGCTCGCGGCAGCGGCCCAGATTGGGCAAGTTGGGGACTACGAGATCTTGGAGAAGATTGCTGCTGGTGGCATGGGCGTTGTTTATCGGGCCCGTCAAAAGCGCTTGGGACGTGTGGTGGCGCTCAAGCTCGTGGCCGAGGGGAAACTAGCTGCGGATTCGGACAAGGAGCGTTTCTTGCTTGAGGCCCGAGCTGCTGGTGAGCTTGATCATCCTAATATCGTGCCTATTTATGAGGTGGGTGAAGATGATGGGCAGTACTTCTTTAGTATGCCCTTGGTGACTGGAGGGAGCCTTTCAGATTGGCTGGATGAGCAGGCCATTTCCGATGGAGGCAAGAGCGGCAGTAGCCTGGGAGCGAATTTCCGTGATCGGCAGAGTGCTGCGGCCAAGTTACTTCAGAAGATTGCCAAGGCCGTGCACTACGCGCATGAGCAGGGGATTCTTCACCGTGACCTCAAACCGGCGAACATTCTGATTGATCATCATGGCGAACCTCAGATCAGTGACTTTGGTTTGGCAAAGCGCGTTGCTGATGACTCCCATCTCACAATCAGCGGGCAATTGCTAGGCTCTCCGGCTTACATGTCTCCTGAGCAGGCTCAAGGAAAGAATCATGAACTCACGCCTGCTGCGGATGTTTATGCGATCGGGGTGATGCTCTATCAAGCGCTTACGGGAGGAATTCCCTTCGACGGCGATTCGCCGATGAAGTTGCTCCAGGAGACCCTTACGAAAGAGCCTAAGCCGCTGCGTAAGTGTAACCCTCGCATTGATCGAGATCTGGAAACAATCACGCTTTGTTGTTTGGAGAAGGAGCCAGGAGATCGCTATACTTCGGCGGAGGCGTTGGCCGAGGACTTGGACCGTTGGTTAGACGGGAAACCGATCAAAGCCAAGTCCGCTGGTGTGGTTAGACGTTCGGTGAAGTGGCTTCGGCGTAAGCCGGCCGTGGCTGCTGCCGCAGGGATAGCTATCCTGGGAGCTGCTTTGATGGCTGGGATGGATTGGCGTCACGAAAGGGAGCAGGCCATAAAGAGTTTGGCGGATTATCCGGAGGATATTCGATTGGCTCACGAGCACCTGGATGGTGGACAGATCACGCAGGCTTCAGCGATTCTTGATAAACAGCTGCCTGGAGACCGCGAGTTTGCCTGGAAGTGGTTGGCTAGGCGTTGTGCTTCTACACGTGCCGTAGAGGTTGGTAGAGACCAAGTGCATGCCCTCACACCTTCCCTCACTCAGTCGGGTGTTGTGCTTGTGCAGGGGCCGTTGGGTGTCGTGCGGTCATGGGACCTTTCGGGCAATAGGGTGATCGAGGACTTCAAGGCGGCGCAACCACCCTCTCTAACGGAGATGCGATTTGACGGTGGTGGAACGTTTCTACTCACCCAGAATGCGGAGAAAGGACTGCGCTTGCTCTTGCCGAATTCTGAGAGAAAGGATGGCAAATTGGCCTCTACGTTGGTTTCGTCGCGTGGAGGCTTTCTGGCGGCAGCGCCCGGTTTGAGACCGTCTCTCTTTGTGCAATCAAGAGGACAACGTGGGGATAGCCTGTTCACTTGGGCTCCACCTTGGCGGGAGGGAAATCCTCGGTTTGAACTCTCAGACAATTTGCAGGCACTGTCAATATCTCCAAAGTCGCATCAGCACGAACGTTATTACGTGGCGGCTTGTTTTTCTTCGAAGATAGAGTTGTGGCAATGGGAGGAGGATGTCTTCTTTCGTAAGGCGACGATCCAGCGGAAACCAAGTCCCTCTGCTGCGATGGCGTTTTCTCCGAACGGACGTTTGCTGTTGGTTGGAGATGCTAGGGGCATGATCCGCGGTTTGAATCGTAGATCTGCGGATTGGAGCGATTTAGAGTATCAACACCTAGGTGCGGTGCAGACGATGACTACATTGAACAGCGGTGGTGTCCATCACGTGGTGGCCGGTAATGAAGACGGTCAATTGAGGGCATGGCCACTAGTATTCGAGAGGTCCAACATTGCCTCAAACGTGGAATTGCCGTTCGGTTTTTCTGAAGACGGTGATTCGATGGTTTTTAGGAACTTGAAATCCGGCAAGCTCCAAGTCCGGTCGACGCGTGAAGCGGCAAGTGTCTCACTGGGAGAGTTGAGGAAATCGGGGACCATGATTGTTCTCGCCTTGTTGCAGTCGGCTCCGCCAGTGGTTCTGGCCATCTTCCAGGATGAAGCGAAGCAGCTTTCTGCTTCACGGATAACGAAAGACGGCGTTTCCCCAGCACTCGAGCAGACCCTTCCAAGGATACGCACGAATTGGCTTGATCAGTCCGTGAACGGGTCTCACTGGTTCATTCTCGGTTCAGATGGCGAGGTCCGAGAAGTTGATCTGCAAACCGGCAGTATTCGGGCCGTGGAGAGGCTCAGCGGTGATTCTCTAAAGAAAGTGCGTATCTTCGGTGGAGAATCCGCGTTATTATCAGCCATGGAGGGCAGTACTATCACGTTGCACGAGTCATCTTCTAAAGTTCGACGCTTGGAGCTGGCGACAGCCGCCGTTGCTTCCCATCTCGCTGTGAGTCCCGATCATCAGACGTTGGCCGTTGCACATGAAGATGATCGGCTACGACTCTGGCATGGAAGGAGTGGTAAGCTTCTTCTGGAGATCAGCGAACACCCATGGGACTACCTTCAGTTCAGTCCCACAGGAGAGACTCTCGTTGGCTATGAGACCAATGGGAATCTTCATTTCTTCGATACACAGATGACTCCCTAACAAACCTTCGTAATGAAACGCATTTGGATTGTTCTTGTAATCCTACCACTACTCCAAGGAGCGTGTGGAGAAGAAGATGTGTCGACTGAGTCCACGGATGGGCAGATCGTTCTTCATGCAGGCATCAATGCGGTGGCGATCACGCGGTTTCCGAATCGTGGGCTGGATGGGGGGGCAGAGGAGCTGACGTTGCCATTTGTATTTGGTGCGGCAAACGAAGCAGGGCTTCAGAGTGGAGAGGCCACGACCGCAGATATTGTATGGATTCACACCGGACTAGGCAAGTGGGCCAAGTTCTTTTATGGTGAGGTCCTCACCCCATTTGGTGACAGCGAGCCGGCATGGAGAAACATTGCCAACCCGGCCCGAGATGCCAGTGATTTCACTTGGCCTTACGCAGCAGGTATGCTCATCGAGCGCCGCTCGAAGAAACCTTTGGTCATTACGGTCAAGGGTGCGATCAAACGGACGCCGTCGATCTTGCTCATTCAGAACGGTACGAATCACTTCAACCGCATACTCGACGGACCTCTTTTTCTGGCAGAGTTGCGACTTGAAGAGTTCTTTGTAAGAGCTCCGGAAGATTTAATTTTCGAGATGGTGGTCGACAATCCTGGTGGTCCCCGTCCGGGGCCCGTGCCTCCACGCCTGGAGGCCGACCTGTTCTTGGACCCAGAGAGTGGGCGAACTTATGTGCTGTCTGAGAAGGGTAAATGGTTTGAGTTGGGCACGCGAAACGATGTGGATCCGACGATGCTCCTCGTTCCCGGGACCTTTGGCGTAGAGCGGATTGGGAACCTTGCAAAAATGCTCATTGAGCCTCCGCTGCCTGTGGTCGCTGCCAGGCCGGTGAAGCTTCTGAATCAGCCTTTCCTCGGACTTGGGGAAGGGGCTGTGCGGGCACTGAGAGTTGAAGACATTGGACCAACGGAGTGCAATTGCGCCTTATTGCTCCATGACAATCGGCCCATCGCCTTGCATGTGATCGAGTCTGCTACGGGGAGCGCCATTGTTCGAGTCGGTAAACATCCTGACAATGTGGTGACCGATGCTATTGCCATCGCCAATGGGCAGGGCTTCATTGGGAAACTGGACAATGTTAGCAATCTGTTTCGCGTGGAGCGGTCAGTGCGCAGTTTTTCCGGCAGTGGGCCAATAGAGGAACCGAAGCCATTTGTGGTCAAGTTACCTGATCCGGAACGCCGAGAAGGTGAGTGGCGTTTCTTTAGTCAGTTTGACCCTGAAGGGCGTCTGGTTCTATTTTTGGATAAAGCGAGATGGCAGGCGGAAAGTCTTCTGGAGATCGACCTTGTGGCCTTGACGCCGAGCGACCGAAAGATCGCACTCCATTTGCCTCGGCTGCGTCTTGTTAGCGATGCTGGTTCTGATGTTGTCGCAGAAGAACTGGCTGGATTTCTGAGGCTAGCGTTGATCGAGCGTGATTTGGTTCCAGCGGATCAGATACAGATCTCTGTGAGGGCACAACCTGATGGTGGAGCCCTAATGATCTTTGACTTTGGTCGGCCGCTTGAGATGGGAAAAGTTGATCTCTGTCTTCTTCCGCCTCCCGTTCAGCCGACGATCGATTCGAGCGATGACTTTGTGGTTGAAGGTGGGCTTATCGAGATCCTGGGCAAGGATTTCGGTCGTCGCATTGATGACCTTTGCATCGTCTTAGCGCCTGCGGATGGCGTTGGGAGTAGTATTCCCTTGCGCCCAGTCTCGCTCAGTCCCGACGGCACACGAATTCTTGCTAGGGTCGTTGGGCCGATTTCGGATGGTCGCGTGAGACAAGTCATGCTTGCTCGAGGCATTGGGCGGACGCGGCCTATTCACTTGGGCTTCAGCGATGTCATCGTTCGCCAAGCGACCTGGGTGTGGCGTGGCAATGGGGCGGATCCTGTGGTGTCTCCTAACATTGTGCAGCCAGTGTTGGCTCAAGGAGAGATCATGCACTTCGCTGGGAATCTGGTGGATGGTAGCTTGGAGTTGACGATCGATCAGCCTTGGCCGGAGAACGCCGAAGTATCTATCTCGTTCACTGCGAATACGGATTCTGTTCAGTTGGATGCTTATGCGCCAGAGCTCTGTTTCACCGTTAGTGGTTCGACCGAAGAGTGTGCCGAACGTCTTCAGCGTGTGATCGAAGCTGCGTTTGTTCAGGGGGGCATGGCGAATGCCAACCAGGTTCAGGTGGAATTGAATGTCGCTGGTGATGAAGTCACACTAACGGCCAATGTATTTACCGAGGATGGGGTTAAAGATCCAATCACCAGCGGGCACTTAAACGTTTCTGTTAGTGAGGGAGATGATCCCTGTGCCCCACCGCCTCCTGTGGACTCAGATGGCGATCTCATCCAGGACACTTGGGAATCGGACCATTTTGAAATGCAGCCGCTTATGGTGGATGCGTTAGGTGATGCCGACACTGATGACGTGCTCAATCATGCCGAGTTTGCCTTTGCCACGGACCCATTTGTTAAGAACGACATGACTCCGCTTACGATAAGCCTCGATGAGGATGGGCACCCGGTGTTCGTTTATCAGCGTCACGTGGCGGCTGCAAATTTCTATCACTTTGACATTGAAACATCGCTCGATGGAGATCATTGGGAGCGATTGGCCAATCTTGAGACGCTGTCGATCATTCCGGTTGGGCTTGGGCTTCCTGTGGAGACCATCGTCACGAGGTGTTTGGTGGCCGCCGAGGACGTGACTCCGTCGTTTTTCCGCCTTCGGCTGAGCCCTCGTTCTTGAAATTAGGCGCAGATTTTCCGGTAATTTTACTGTTTATTGACAATCTGGGATGCTTAGGGTTCCCTTGGTGGCATGACGTCTGCGTTTCGTGTCGCCCTTATCTTCATTGCGTGTGCCAGTCTGAGTGTTGCCGAAGAGGAGATCACTCGAGCTTTCACCGGAGCCAAGATCTTTCCTATCACCGGCGATCCGATTGATTCGGGCACCTTGATTGTGCGTGGATCAACGATCATTGCGGTTGGTAAGGACGAAGCCACTGAGATTCCGGAAGGCGCGGTGACTGTCGATGTTTCAGGCAAGGTGATGATGCCTGGACTGATTTGCACGCACAGCCACATAGGGCAGGTCAGTGGTGGAGACTCGTCCGCTCCCATTCAACCCGATGTCAGGGTGTTGGACTCTATCAATGTCCGAGATGCCTCGGTGCGCAAGGCGCGAGCCGGTGGCTTGACGACGGTTAATATCATGTCTGGTTCGGGGCACCTCCTCAGTGGACAGACGATCTATCTGAAACTGCGTAAAGGTGAAACGGTGGAGGATCTCATGATTCTCGATACTGGGGGCAAGCCACGTGGTGGTATGAAGATGGCGAATGGGACCAATTCGATTAAGACCGCTCCGTTTCCGGGGACTCGAGGAAAGAGCGCTGCGTTGGTGAGAGAGCAGTATATTAAAGCGCAGGCCTATCAGAAGAAACTGGCCGCAGCGAAAGAGGACCCGGACAAAGCTCCGGAGCGCGATCTTGCGATGGAAGCCTTGGTGGAAGTTTTAGAGGGAAAGCGCGTGGTTCACCATCACACGCATCGGCATGATGACATTCTGACGGTATTGAGGCTGCGCGAGGAGTTTGGCTTTCGACTTGTCCTTCACCATGTAAGTGAGGCCTGGAAGGTGGCTCCTCAGATTGCTGCGGCCAAGGTGCCCTGTTCGATTATCTTGTTAGACAGCCCAGGGGGAAAGTTGGAAGCTCGAGACATCGAGTGGCGGAATGGCGCAGAGCTCGAGAAGCTCGGTGTGGTCACCTCGTTCCACACAGACGATCCGATCAATGACTCTCGCTGGTTTCTTCGGTCGGGCGGGTTTGCTGTCCGAGCGGGCATGTCACGGCATGGAGCGCTTTATGCGTTGACCATGGCAGGGGCGATTCAGTTGGACATGGAAGAGCGAGTGGGATCGCTGAGTGCAGGGAAAGACGCCGATTTCATCATTCTCTCTGGAGATCCACTCAGCGTTTACTCGCGGGTGGAGGAGACCTGGATCGAAGGTAAACGCGTCTTTAATCTGGCGGATCCGGAAGACAAGCTTTTCGCCGTGGGCGGTGAAGGCGCGGGGAGCCCGCGTTTGACCAACATGTGTTGCTTCGATTTTCCTATCAAATAACTTGAGCGAATCATTCATGAAACTCTTCAATATCTTTCTCGGGCTGGCTCTGGTGACAGCGGCCCAGGCTCAACTTGCGATTCAGGGTGGGACCGTGCATACCATGGAGGGCCCCGCTATCACGAATGGTGTGATCTTGATCAAGGATGGCAAGATTGAAGCCGTAGGGAGTGCTGAATCGATTACGATTCCTGAAGACTATCAGAAGCGTCAGGTGCCTGTGGTGATCCCTGGTGTCATCGATGCGCATACGACGGTGGGTTTGTCAGGGATTCTCAACATCGATGCCGATCAGGAGCAGTTGGAGAAGTCTGCGCCTATTCAGCCCGAGCTTCGAGCCATCGATGCTTACAATGCTCGTGATCCTCTGGTGACATGGGTGCGAAACTTTGGCGTGACGACGGTGAACACAGGACATGCGCCAGGAGCCGTGATTTCTGGGCAAGCCATGATCATCAAGACCCATCATCTCAACGTCAGTGATAGTACCTTGTCGCCGTTCTCGATGGTGATGGGAAATCTTGGGTCCAAAGCACTTGCCTCTGGAAAGGCTGTGCCCGGTACGCGGGCGAAGGCTGTGGCGATCTTGCGTGCAGAACTTTTGAAGGCCCAGGGCTACCTCAAGAAGCTTGAGGCGAAAGATCCGGACAAAGCTCCTGATCGAAATCTTCGTTTGGAGGCACTCGTTGCCGTCCTGAAAAAGGAGGTCCCACTTCTTATCACGGCTCATCGACATCATGACATCCAAGCTGCTCTTCGATTGGCCAAAGAGTTTGAATTTCGTCTGGTTTTGGACGGCGCTAGCGAGGCCTATCAGTTGGTGGACGAGATCAAGGCTGCTTGTGTTCCGGTCATCGTCCACCCCACGATGATGCGCAGCTATGGCGACGCTGAGAATTTGTCTTTTGAGAACGCGAAGCTTCTCCACGATGCCGGTATTTCCATTGCGCTGCAGAGCGGTTATGAGGCCTATGTTCCAAAGACGCGAGTCGTTCTTTTTGAGGCAGCAATGGCGGCTGCGTATGGGCTGCCCAAGGAAGCGGCGCTTGCCTCGATCACAAAGGGCGCTGCCAAGATTCTCGGGATCAGTGATCGTGTGGGCTCATTGGCACCTGGCAAGGATGCCGATCTCGCTCTCTATGACGGGGATCCTTTTGAATACACGAGCCACTGCGTAGGCGTGATCATCGATGGGGCGAGTGTACCTGTGGCCAAGCGCTAGGCCTAGCGCGGTTGGAGTCGGCTCTTTGAACTCCCCGTGGGCTTTGCCTTGCAGAGGCGAATCGGTGCGCTTACCCTGAGGAAGTTATGGACAGAAGATTCCTCTACAAATCGGGAGTTCTGATCGCCTTTGGTGTCACCTTTGGAGGATTTGCGCAGGCAGAATTGCACAAGTTTACAAGCAAGGATGGTAGCAAGAGCTTTGAGGCTGAACTGACTCATTACGTCCCCAACCAGAAGTTGGTCGAGGTGCGCCGGGAATCCGGTAAGGTGATGAAGTTTAAGATGGCCGTTCTGAGCGAGGATGATCAGAAGTATGTCATGAAGCGAGCGCCGGTGCTCAAGGTGGCAAAGGACCTCAAGGTTAGCGCCAAGATTCAGATCGGCAAGAAGAAGGTCGTCAAGGCCAAGCCGACCAAGCGGACGACCATCCCTAAATCCTACCGTGTGACTTTCCGCAACA
>Ga0213868_10004250_pt1 | contig 13097 bp, 9 predicted proteins | sample PICome_9_FD_160087 | JGI IMG/M metagenome (GOLD analysis project Ga0213868, IMG submission 160087) | Coastal seawater microbial communities near Pivers Island, North Carolina, United States - PICO127 | ecosystem: Environmental > Aquatic > Marine > Coastal | place: USA: North Carolina | collected...
CAACTAAAGACGAATTAATTGACTACGCCATTAGAACGGGAGCACCACTAGAGGTTGTAGAAAATTTACAAGCCATAGAAGATGAGGGAGACTCTTATGATTCTATAGAAGAAATTTGGCCAGATTACCCAACAGATGAAGACTATCTGTGGAACGAGGACGAATATTAATATAAACGTTTTACAAAACGTTGGTATAAAATAGGCGCACTAAAAATCATGCGCTAAAAAAAGTCTCTGTCTATAGGGGCTTTTTTTGTTATAGATTTAACACTATAACATACTATTACCATTCAATAAAAAAATACAGCGTTTAACGCTATACAACATAACAAGACACATGGGATTTTTAGATAACGTATTAAAAGTATTTGTGGGAGACAAATCCAAGAAAGACCTTGGAGACATTCAACCCTATGTAGAACAGGTAAAATCTCATGAAGCTGCACTAGAGAAATTAAGTATTGATGAGTTGCGCGCAAAAAGTGATGTCTTTAGAAACATTATCAAAGAAGATCAAAAAGAAATACAAGACGAAATTGATGCCCTAATAGTAGCTGCAGATAAAGAAGAAGATATTGACAAAAAAGAAGATATCTACAACAAAATTGACGCCTTAAAAGACGATCGTTATGAAATTGAGAGAGCATCTCTAAATAAAATTTTAGGAGAGGCATTTGCTGTTATAAAAGAAACGGCAAAACGTTTTAAAAACAACGAAACCCTCCGTGTAAAGGCAACAGCCTATGACCGTGAACTATCTGGAGAAAAAGACTACGTATCTCTAGATGGTGATCATGCCATTTGGAAAAACTCTTGGGATGCAGCAGGAAAACAAATAACCTGGGATATGGTCCACTACGATGTACAACTTATTGGAGGTGTTGCCCTACATCAAGGAAAGGTTGCAGAAATGCAAACTGGAGAAGGTAAAACCCTAGTAGCAACCCTGCCGGTGTACTTAAATGCCTTAGCTCAAAACGGAGTCCATGTAGTTACTGTAAACGATTATCTAGCAAAACGAGATAGCGCTTGGATGGCGCCTATATTTCAGTTTCATGGAATGACCATAGACTGTGTTGATAATCATCAGCCAAATAGTGAGTCAAGAAGAAAGGCTTATGACAGTGATATTACCTATGGTACAAACAATGAGTTTGGTTTTGATTACCTGCGTGATAATATGGCTCACAAGCCACAAGACGTAGTTCAAAGACCACACCATTACGCAATTGTTGATGAGGTAGATAGTGTATTAATTGATGATGCAAGAACACCCTTAATTATTTCAGGGCCTGTAGCTCAGGGAGATCGTCATGAGTTTAACGAATTAAAACCAAAAATTGCAGACATCGTTGCCGTTCAGCAAAAGTACCTAACAGGTGTTTTGGCCGAGGCAAAGAAATTAATTAAAGAAGGTGATCTTAAAGAAGGAGGATTTAAATTATTGCGCGTTTACAGAGGTATTCCAAAAAACAAGGCCTTAATTAAATTTTTATCTGAAGAGGGCGTCAAACAAATTCTGCAAAAAACAGAAAACACCTACATGGCAGATAACAACCGTGAAATGCCTCTAGTTGATGCGGAGTTGTACTATGTTATTGAAGAGAAAAACAACCAAATTGAACTTTCAGACAAAGGGGTTGAATACCTGTCCGGTCCAGACAATCCAGATTTCTTTGTCATGCCAGAGATTGGAACAGAGATAGCAAAAATTGAAGCACAAGAATTACCAAGTGATCAAGAAGCAGCTCTTAAAGAAGAATTGTTTAGAGATTTTGGTATAAAAAGTGAGCGTATACATACCCTGAGTCAATTACTAAAGGCGTATTCATTGTTTGAAAAAGACACCCAGTATGTGGTCATGGAAAACAAAGTTATGATCGTAGATGAGCAGACCGGCCGTATTATGGATGGACGCCGCTACAGTGACGGATTACACCAAGCCATTGAAGCCAAAGAAAATGTAAAGATTGAGGCTATGACTCAAACCTTTGCAACGGTTACCCTGCAAAACTATTTCCGTATGTACAAAAAGCTATCTGGTATGACAGGTACAGCGGTCACTGAAGCGGGAGAACTTTGGGAAATCTACAAACTAGATGTAGTAGAAATTCCCACCAATAGACCCATTGCACGTGATGACCGTGAAGATAAAATTTATAAAACCAAAAGAGAAAAATACAATGCAGTTATTGATGAGGTTACTGAGCTATCAAAACAAGGGAGGCCTGTTTTAATAGGTACAACTTCTGTAGAGATATCTGAGCTATTAAGCCGTATGCTCAGTATTAGAAAAGTGCAACACAATACCTTGAATGCAAAGATGCATAAAAGTGAGGCAGATATTGTAGCCCAAGCAGGAGATCCTGGTGTGGTTACAATTGCAACCAACATGGCAGGTCGTGGAACAGACATTAAATTAAGTGATGGTGTGAAGGCCTCTGGTGGTCTTGCCATTGTAGGTACAGAACGTCATGACTCGAGACGTGTAGACAGGCAGCTAAGAGGTCGTTCTGGACGTCAAGGAGATCCTGGTAGCTCTCAATTTTATGTCTCTTTAGAAGACAATCTAATGCGTCTTTTTGGTAGTGAACGTATTGCTAAGATGATGGATAGAATGGGGCTTCAAGAAGGAGAAGTAATACAACACTCCATGATTTCTAAGTCTATAGAACGTGCCCAGAAAAAAGTAGAAGAAAACAACTTTGGGATTCGTAAAAGACTATTGGAATATGATGATATTATGAACGCCCAGCGTGAGGTAATATACAAAAGAAGATTCAACGCATTGTTTGGAGATAGACTTAGAGTTGATATTGCCAATATGATATATGACACTGCAGAGATCATTTCTCAAGACAACAAAGAAAGTCAAGATTTCAAGAATTTTGAATTTCAATTAATACGTTATTTTTCTGTTGGTGCGCCTATAGATAGAAACGAATTTGAAAAATTAGGAGCTCAAGAAATTGCAGGGAAAGTATATAAAGTTGCCTACGGCCACTATCAAGAAAAAATGAGGCAAAATGCAGAAATTGCCTTCCCGGTAATTCAAAATGTTTATGAGAATCACAAAGATCAATACAAGCGCATTTTAGTGCCTTTCACAGATGGAGTTAAAACCCTAAATGTTGCCACAGATCTAGAAACAGCCTACCAAACAAAAGGTGCAGAACTGGTAAAAGATTTTGAAAAAAACATCTCACTTGCCATTATCGATGATACTTGGAAAACACACTTGCGTAAAATGGATGAATTAAAGCAATCTGTACAACTTGCTGTTCATGAGCAAAAAGATCCTCTTTTAATTTACAAATTTGAAGCCTTTGAACTCTTTAAAAAGATGGTAGAAAATGTAAACAAAGATGTATTGTCATTCTTGTTTAAGGGAGAGTTGCCTAAAGAAAATCAAAGACAAATTCAAGAAGCTCGAGAGGTAAAGAGTAAACAAAAACTTAAAGAGCAGAAAGATGAAATACAAAACCTTGACCAGCGATCTGTGGGATCTAAGGCAGCTGGACAAACTCAAAATCAGCAACAAGTAACAGAAACCATCACCCGCGAAATGCCAAAAATTGGTCGTAATGATAAAGTAACCATAAAGCATATAATGAGCGGAGAGACCAAACAAGTAAAGTACAAACAAGCAATTCCGCTGATAACCAAGGGAGAATGGGTATTGACTAAATAACACCTAATTATAAATTTAAAACCCCCAAAGGCATTTGCTCCTGGGGGTTTTTAAAATTAGGTTGGTACCTTATTGTAAAATTAAATTACTATAGTCTGCATTCACAAGAAAATTACTGATTGTACTTGCATTTTTATAGAAACCTTTGGCTAAGACTCTTTGCGCCTCTTTTGTGGTGCTAAATTGTAAGGATTTAGGGTGTTTTAAACTAGACTTTTTCCCATTAAACAAAAATGTAAAAGGAGTATCTGGCATTGCAACAGAGGCATCTGTATTACGCAAAACAATCTCTAAGCGGGTAAAATTATCTGCAACTTTACCTACAATCAAGGTTCCAAAAGAGCCTGTAACGTATGCCTCTTTGCTAATACTGCCAACAAACACATCACTAGAATTTGCGTTAAGCTGTATGCTCTCAAGGGTTTGTATTTCACAGGTGTCTACAAATTTAACATACAAGGTGCCATACTGCCAATGTTTTACAATCACAGGGGCATAAGAGGCATTAATGAGTGTTTGAACTCCATAGATACGATCTGCGGTAAAAGGGGTGTGATTTAAGGTTGCTTTTACATTAAATGCATCTGCCATTTTAATTTCACCATATCTAACATTGATATCTGTTTTTGTGTTTTTTGGCATTTTAATGATAATGGTTCTTTTAACCAGGGGTATTGTTTTGGCTTTGTTTGTTTTTACAATGGTTTTAATAGCGCCATCTTTATCGATCAAGGTGGTCTTTGAGTAAGAAATACCATTGGCTATTTTAACGCTTCGCTCTATCACTTTTCCAAGCTCTTGTGAGCTTTGCATGCCCTTGTCAAATTCTTTGCCTATTTGAGCCTCTATACTAGAGAGACTATTACCGTTCCAGTTTCCGATAGCACTAGAGGTAATATGTACATTTTTTGAATTTCCTAATACCTCAAAATCCCATGTATCAAAAAGAGCTTGTTTTTGTTCTTTAGTTACGTCATCTCCCTGAATTAAAGCAGTTACCTCCACTTTGTCCTTATTCCAGGTTTCAAAAATAACATTGGTATAAGAGGTCTTTAACCTAACAACCATATCATCACCTGCGTTATAGGACTCTACAAATTTTTCTTGAGAAAAACCTGAAACAACCAACACAAGAGCTAGCGCCCCAAATAGCCTAAACTTCAATGCTACTAATATTTTCATTGGGATTATTTTTTAGTTCCTTTAATTTTGTTTTGAGCTTCATTAATAATTCTAGCCTCATTTTGAGATTGTCTACCAAGGCTGTAATGGTCTCTTCTGTTGGACCTGCTTGTGTAAGTTCTAAATTCAAGCTTTCATATTCTAAATCCAGTACTTGTAATTGTTGCATATACCCATCAATTACATCTTTGTTATCTGTGGTGATTGTTAAAGATGCCAATACACCTTTGATTCCAGTGGTGTAGTACTGCTCAATACGTTTTAAATCTGGAGAGATATCAGCTAAGTGTACTAGTTTTTCATTGGTTTGAGGAGCCACCCCTGGGGTACTCTCAACCAGACTATCTCCCAAACTAGTATTGGATAACTGATAATATCCAAAAACACTAACGGCAATAAAGGCTATAGCAACAGCAGCAATTTTAATCCAAATTTGCCTTGGACTAGAAGCCTGTTGTGTCTTTTCTTGACTAAAATTAGCGTGTAACCGAGCTTCAAACCGAGCCTTGTGACCTTTTGGTAATTTTGCCTTTTGTGATGGGCTAGCCTTCATTATATCTCTAATATTCTGTGCCATGGTGTAGCTGTTTTAGATGTTGTTGTAATTGTATTTTACCGCGATGTAGCTTTGTTCTAGAGGCACTCTGTGTGATATCTAGTACTTGAGCTATTTCTTGATGATCATATCCTTCAAACAAAAATAATTGTACCACAGATTTATAATTTGGAGACAACTTTTCAATAGCCTCCTCTATGAGTTGTTTAGTGATATGATTATCTACAGACCAACTCTGGTCTTCTTGTTGTTCAATACTAAGGGTCTGTTCGTTAATTTCTTCAAAATGTATTTTTTTCTTTTTTAAAGTGTCCAAACATGTATTTATTACAATACGCTTTAGCCAAGCTCCAAAACTAACATCTCCTTTAAATTGTTCTATCTTCTTAAAGGCTTTAATAAAGGCCACCTGCATGGCATCCTCAGCCTCTGCTGTATCTTTTAGATATCTGCTAGCAACTATAAACATACCCTCACAATACTGGCTATACAGAGCAGTTTGAGCTCTAGGGTTTTGTGCTCTGCACTGCTCGACAAGTAAAGAATTTGACACGTTTGTTAATAGTTTATTAGGAGTCTTTTATAGGACGACAATTTAGCAACGCTGTTTCACAAAAGCATCTATTTTTTAAAAAAAAATAATACTATATTTGAGAAACAACTTAAAACAAAAGCCATGAGAAAAAATTATATTTTATTTTTACTAGCAGTAGCAACTTCTTTTACATGGCAAACCAAAGCGCAAAATGGCGGTGACAATTGTGCTAATGCAGTTTTAATAACACCGGCAATCTATAGCGATGTTGCAATTATTGTAGGCTCTGGCGGAGCATCTCAAGATGATGCCACAGATGCTATGTGGTATAGTTATATAGCAACTGGAAACGGTACTATTAACATTAACTCTTGTGCTTCAGATCCTGCTGGAATTGATACAAGATTATGGATTTACACAGACACTTGTGATACATTAACGCCAATTGCTAATGATGATGATGGCTGTGATGCTCCAACTACTTTTGGGTCAATACTTCAAGATGTTGCAGTTACTGTTGGTCAAGAATATTTGTTTGAATGGGATGACAGATGGGGTGCAGATGCCTTTGACTGGGAATTTACCTATACACCCGATCCAGTTGGTGGAACTAACTGTGAAGAGGCACTTGCGGTAACACCAGGGGTGTTTAATGATGTATTTATCATTGATGGATCTGGCGGGGCAACACAAGGGGATGCATCAGATGCCTTATGGTATAGCTATACACCTATTGAGGATGGTACTATAAACATTAGCTCTTGTGCTTCAGACCCAACAGAAATAGATACAAGAGTTAATGTTTACACAGATGGTTGTGATGTATTAACTGCTGTTGCAGATGATGATGATGGTTGTGATGCACCTAATGGGTTTGGCTCAATTTTACTTGGGGTTGAAGTTGTTGGTGGAGTAGAATATTTAATTGAGTGGGATGATAGATGGGAAGTAGCTGCATTTGACTGGGAACTAGTTTTTAGTCCAGAAGGTTTTAATGACAACTGCCAAACAGCGATCGATATTCTTTGTGGAGGCTCCATAGAGGGAACAACTCTAGACAAAACAGATACAAACGGAGTGGGTGGCCCAGATGCTTTTTATAAATATACAGAGACATCACCACAAGAAAGAGATGTTGCATTTTCTTTGTGTACAGCCTTTGACTATGATTCTTATATGCGTATCTACACAAGTTGTGACCTTGACAACCCAATGGAAAATGATGACGCTTGTGATTTAGGCTCAGAAATAACATTAACAACAATTCCAGGAACTACCTATTACATAGCGATAGAGGGCTATAATGGAGACACTGGAAACTTCACATTAACTATAGATTGCGCCGCACCGCCAGAACCTCCAGTAAACGATCTAATTATAAATGCCATAAATATTCCAGGCACATATACAGATGAAAATGTGAACACACAATTTGCAACAGAAGAAGGTGGCAATCCAACCAATTGCACCATTGACGGATTTAATGGTGTTTGGTATTACTTTTTGTGTACCCCTGGTATGGGACTAACAGACGCCTCTATTGTATCACCAAACGGTGTGAGTAGCGTCATATTTTTTGAAGCCAGTACTCCAACCCCGAGTGTAACAGAGTTAATTAGGGTTGAAGATGCGCAAAACCCATGTTTTACAGGAACTAGTTCTTCAATTGAGCCAGAAATAGGCAAATACTATTTTTTACTAGCAACAAATTCTGGAGGAGCGACAACTATTAATATTTCACAAATTCTTGGTGTTGAAAACACTGTTTTTGAAAACTTTACGTATTTCCCTAATCCAACTTCAGGGGTGGTAACACTTAAAAATAATAATAGTATCGAAAAAGTTGTTCTTAGAAACATACTAGGAGCTGAGGTATTGAAAAGTACTATTAATGCAACACAAACAACTATGGATATGAGCAACCTATCTAGTGGGTCTTATATATTAACTGTATTTGTAAATGGGCAGAGTGCTCAATACCACATTTTAAAAGAGTAAGGTTTTAGTCCTTTTTATAAAAGTAAAAATCCCAAAAATTGAAATTTCAATCTTGGGATTTTTTATAGTAGGTATTCTATTTATGAATCTAGCAGTAAATTTAAGGTTACTGTAATATTATCTCGAGTAGCCTTTGAAAACAGGCACATTTGGTGGGCATCATTAACTAATTGTTCTCCTGTTTGTGTGTCAACATCTGGAATATAACAATCTAGGGTTGCTTCTAGAAAAAAACCATCTTCATCTTTACAAAAACCAATGGTAGCATCTACACTAATTTGACTCACATCTATATCTAGTTTATGTATTTTTGCAACAGCTTGCAAAGCACCTCCAAAACAGGCTGCGTATGCTGCCCCAAAAAGTTGCTCTGGATTTACACCACTACCATCATCTCCTCCCATAGATTTTGGAACAGAGAGAGCCATATCTATTGGCCCATCTTCACTTAGCACATGGCCGGCTCTTCCGCCAGTTGCATTTGTTGTTGCTTGATATAATGTAGTCATAGTATTTTATTTTTGTGTTAAATACTCAATATACAGTCTAAAATAAGTTTTGAAAAATCAAATGTCATAAATTTGTCATAAATTCACATGGTGAAAAAACCAAAAAAACATAACAGTGCGTTAAATGAACTTCAGGGTGTTGAAAAACCCATGAATCTTAGCAATGTAACTGCTTTAAAATTAAAAAAAGCACGAAAGCAAAAGCAAGGCATTCCAGAACTTACTCTTGGGGTGCTGGCAGGAAATAAAACAGCACTCAGTAGAGCTATTACAATTATTGAAAGTACGGCACCCAAAGATCAAGCAGCTGCAAAACAATTAATTGAAGGATGTTTACCTCATGCAAATAAATCTATACGTATTGGTATCACTGGAGTACCAGGGGTAGGAAAAAGCACTTTTATTGAACAGTTTGGAACACTGCTAACCCAAAAGGGGCATAAAGTAGCCGTCTTGGCCGTTGACCCAAGTAGTAGTTTAAGCAACGGTAGTATTTTGGGAGATAAAACCAGGATGGAAGAGTTGGTTAAAAATAAATTGGCATTTATAAGACCCTCTGCAAGTGGAGATTCTTTAGGAGGGGTGGCAAGAAAAACAAGAGAAGCTATTATACTCTGTGAGGCTGCTGGTTACTCACATATAGTTATTGAAACTGTGGGTGTAGGACAAAGCGAAACGGTAGTGCATTCTATGACAGATTTCTTTTTACTATTAAAGCTAGCTGGTGCTGGAGATGAATTGCAAGGCATAAAACGAGGCATCATGGAAATGGCAGATGCCATTATCATTAACAAAGCAGATGGAGAGAATATTAAAGCGGCAAAATTAGCCAAAACAGAGTTTAATCGAGCTTTGCATTTATATCCTCCAAAAGACAATGGATGGATTGCAAAAACCATAACCTGTAGTGCTCTAAAAAATGAAGGAATTAAGGAGTCTCTTGATCTAATTGATGGTTATGTAACCCAAATGAAAGAAACAGGGTATTTTATATCCAAGCGAGAAAATCAGCAACATTTCTGGATGTTACAAACCATAGAAAACACACTAAAGAGTGATTTCTACGGAAATCCGAAAATTAAAATAGCATTACAAGAACAACTTAAGGCACTAGCAAACTCAAATACAAGCCCCTTTCAAGCAGCTGCATATCTATTGTCTTTACACAAATAAATTAGGTCTTTTGTTTTTTCTTTTTTGCTGCCGGAAACAACACATTATTTAAAATTAACCTGTATCCTGGAGAATTTGGATGCAAGGCCAACTCTGTTTTTGGGTCTCCTACTCTATGTTGGTAGTCCTCTGGGTCATGACCACCATAAAAGGTGAAAAATCCTTTGCCTTTAATACCATGAATATACCTGGCCTCACCACTTGAGCTGTGTGCTCCCATCACCAAAACATTTGATTTAATATGATCTGGAGTGTAACTTGTAGTTTGCCCCATAAAACCTTTTACTAGTGAGGTGTGGTTTTGAACAAGCATGGTAGGAATTGGATCCCATTTGGCAGAATAGTCCATCAATGAGAAGTAATCTGTTTGTTTAGAAACCTTTCGTTTTGAAGTCATGTCTATAGTAGAAAACTCATACACCATTGGGCTTCTCTCTAAAATATAATCTTTAAAAGCAAATGTTTGTTTAAAATCTATCTTGCTTTGATAATTTGCATCACTGGCATCACCATCAAACATCGGCTCACAAATATCCACATCCTTTGCAGAAAGCGCAATATCAAAACTATCTGTAGCGCTGCACATGGCAAACATAAAACCACCCCCTACTACATAATCTCTAATTTTTAAGGCAACATCTCTTTTTTGCTGAGAAACTTTAGCATATCCCAGGGTGGCTGCCAATGCTTCAGATTTGCTTTTTTCTGCAATGTACCATGGAGCAGATCTGTAGGCTCTATAAAACTTCCCATACTGTCCTGTGAAATCTTCGTGGTGAAGGTGCAACCAATCATACAATAAAAGCTCATCCCTTAAAACCTCTTGATCATAAATAGTTGTGTAGGGTATTTCGGCATAGGTTAATACCATGGTAACTGCATCATCCCAGGGCTGATTCCCTTTTGGAGAGTACACTGCAATTTTGGGTGCTTTTTCTAACACCACAGCTTCCATATTTTGAGAAGGGCTGCTTATTTCTTTTAATATCTGAGCAGTTTTACTGTCGCTAATAACCTCAAAAGAAACGCCACGAATTTGGCATTCTTTACGGATCTGATCACTATCTGGCATTAAAAACGAACCACCTCTATAGTTGAGAAGCCACTTGGTCTTTACGTTTCTCTCAAGTACCCAGTAGGTAATACCATAGGCTTTTAAATGTTCTTTTTGAGTGGCCTCATCCATGGGTATGAGAATATATGAGCCATAACTCTGTACACTAAAAAGACAGATAAATAGTAAGGTGAATAACTTAGTCATGCTGTAAATATAACCACAAAATCTAAGGCAAAGGTTGAGCGCAAGAAAGAATTTTAAATTTTAAAAAAGGAAACCAAAACCTCATTATTAACTATTAAAAACTATCGCATATTGGTGTTAATAAGGAAGGTTGTCATTAGAGTTTGTTCCAAAGGCATCCTCGGCAGATGGAAAATCAGGTGTTTTAAAAGTATCATCATTTGCAGCATTATTCATACTCGATGCAATTTCATTAGAGAAAGGAAAAGTGTCTAAGTTTTCGAACTTACCTAAATTACCAACAAATTTAAGACGTATTTCATCCAAACCTCCATTACGGTGCTTTGCCACAATAAACTCACCTTGACCAGCAGTTGGGGTGTGCTCATCGTCATCCCACTCGTCAATTTTATAGTATTCTGGACGGTAAATAAACGATACAATATCTGCATCTTGCTCGATGGCTCCAGATTCACGAAGGTCACTCAATAGCGGTCTTTTGGATCCTCCACGAGTCTCTACAGCACGCGATAGTTGAGATAGTGCAATAACTGGAACATTTAATTCTTTTGCTAATGCTTTTAGGTTTCTAGATATGGTAGATATTTCTTGTTCACGATTTCCGCCATTTTTTCCTCCACCGGCAGTCATTAACTGCAAGTAATCAATCATAATGACTTTAACCCCTTGCTGAGAGGCAAGACGTCTTGCCTTTGCACGCAAGTCAAAAATAGAAAGAGAAGGGGTATCATCTATAAATAGAGGAGCCTTTTCAAGGCCTTTCACCTTTACATTTAACTGCTCCCACTCATGCTTTTCTAGGTTTCCAGTTCTTAATTTTTCTGAAGATAGACCCGTTTCACTAGAGATGAGTCTGGTGATTAATTGTACAGAAGACATCTCACATGAGAAAAATGCAACAGGAATGTTATGATCTACAGCCATATTACGAGCCATGGATAAGGTCAAGGCTGTTTTACCCATACCAGGACGCGCTGCAATAATAATTAAATCACTGGGCTGCCATCCCGAGGTTAACTTATCTACTTCTGTAAAACCAGATGGAATTCCAGACAAACCCTCTTTGTTGGCAATTTCTTCAATTTTCTTTTTGGCTTGAATAACCAAATCTTGAGCCGTTTCACTAGAACGCTTAATGTTACCTTGGGTAATATCGTATAATTTACTCTCTGCAGAATCTAAAAGGTCAAAAACATCTGTAGATACATCATAAGAATCTTCAATAATTTCATTTGAAATTTTAATCAAACTTCGCTGAATATATTTTTGAAGTATGATGCGGGCATGAAACTCAATATGGGCAGAAGAAGATACTTTTTGAGTCAGTTGTATTAAATAAAACTCTCCTCCAGCAAGTTCAAGCTTTTGCATCTTCTTTAACTGCTGTGAAACGGTTAATAAGTCTACAGGCTGGCTTTCCACAAATAGGGTGTTAATAGCCTCAAAGATGTGTTGGTGGGCTTCTTTGTAAAAAACATCTGGGTTCAAAATATCAATAACCTCATCAACTCCTTTTTTGTCAATCATCATAGCCCCAAGCACAACTTCCTCTAAATCAGTAGCTTGTGGAGGTATTTTGCCTTTTTCTAAGTTTATTACTTGAGCAGGGCGTTTTTTATAAGGGGAGTTAGGTTGCAGTTTTTCCATAGAACGAATGTAAAGAAATTGTTACGATGCCATGGTTTATTTTGTGGTCCTTCTCTCCACCACTCATTAACAATTTAATTGTTGAAAACTCTGGAATATTGTTAATAAGCATAAAAAAAATCTGAGACAGGCGTCTCAGATTTTAAGATGTATTGCTACCACTAGCTTTATTGATTATAGACTCCCATCTGTGAATATTTATCCATACGTTGGGCGACCAAATCTTTTGGTGATAAGTCTTTTAATTGATTGTATTCTTTGGTAATAACATTTGCAACAGTGGTAAATGTTTTTGCTCTATTTGTATGAGCACCTCCTAGAGGTTCTTTTACAATAACATCAATGAGTTTTTGCTTTTTCATGTCTGTGCCGGTAAGCTTTAATGCCTCGGCAGCTTGTTCTTTAAACTCCCAACTACGCCACAATATAGAAGAGCAACTCTCTGGAGAAATCACAGAATACCATGTGTTTTCTAGCATCAGTACGCGGTCTCCCACACCAATCCCTAGGGCTCCACCACTGGCGCCTTCCCCTATAATAAGT
>Ga0213868_10004256_pt1 | contig 13090 bp, 27 predicted proteins | sample PICome_9_FD_160087 | JGI IMG/M metagenome (GOLD analysis project Ga0213868, IMG submission 160087) | Coastal seawater microbial communities near Pivers Island, North Carolina, United States - PICO127 | ecosystem: Environmental > Aquatic > Marine > Coastal | place: USA: North Carolina...
CTTCTTTACCAATTTTTGTCGCTTCCCCGTTTGTGAGTTTAGCAGATTCTTCAAGATAGTTTTCTACCATTTCTGATACCAGTGTTCTAAGTAGTGGATTTGTCATATATTCCTCACGATGTTTTTTTTCCTGTATGATATTATTTATATTTTTCTTGACTTCTCCAACTTTCTCGCATATTATATACGAGAAAGTTGTAATTTAAAGGATATATAAAATGGCACAATATGCTAACAGAACATGTACAAGTTGTGGTATTCGTAAACCACAACCCGAAATGTATCAACGTGAAACATATCAAGAAGTTGGGAAATCTAAACAGGGTATTTCAGCAGCAACTGTGGTGGGTAGCGTTATTTTTAATAACAAAAAAAGTGACAAGGCTTTGTCTACGTGGCTTTTTAATTCTGGTCAAAGGACATATAAGCGTAAAAGAACTGTATGGATGTGTGGTCCTTGCGCTGGTGTCAAGCCAAAACAAGTTTCTAAAACTGTTACACCAAAGAAAGTTGAAAAACCTGTAGTAGTTAGAACACCTAATGATGGTCTTAAAGTAGGCTCTGCTTTTGTTGAATTGGTCAGGTCTATATTGGGCGGTGTGTGGAAACTTTTCAAATGGGTTGCAGTTTTTATGGTTATTACTGCCTTTATTGCGGTTATCCAAGAGGAAAATAGTGATCAAAAACCACAAGAAACCATTGAACAAACAAACTGAAAAGAGGGTCATTGCCCCTCTTTCTTATTGACACTATGTTAAAAGTAAAATATGATTTACGTGACATAAGGAGATTCGCTATGGCATATGCCCCACATCATAATGGAATGGTTAACAAGTATAACGACATTCCATTGATTCTAGGTTCTTTTGAGAACGAAAATAACAACCTATATGAGTTTGCAGAAGTTAGGGGTTTCAATCCATTTGTAGGGTACGATAATATGATTTATGTCGGTCCTACGGGTTCAGAAACCCGTTATGCCAAGATTCTTAAAACTGTTGCGTATGTGGTAGTTGATGAAAATTCTGATGGAACGCCAGTTGTTGAAAAGTGGAATATCAAGAAATTTAAAAATTATGATGTTTCATGGGTTGACAACTAATCGTTTTGATTCTATATTATATATGTAATCAAGAGAGAGATAGAATATGTTCCAAATTATTGATGCAGACGGTAATGTTCACGGTAGTGAAAATGACTACGGTAATGCCGCAGAATTGTGGATGGTGCTTGAAGAAATTCTCGGAATGAAACTTTCGATTGTGGAGGTATAAAAATGGCTACTGATTTTGAAACTTATCAAGCTTATTGTGATGACCGTGCTCAGAAAGGTTATCAGGTTATTCCTGAGAAACTGTGGAATGCATTGAAAGGTAATGAAGATGCAAATTAATGATGTTGTTATGGTATTTAACGGTAAAGCTGCTGGCATGTACTGTGAGGTAGTTGGAGTGACAGAAAAACGCATTTCTGTAAAATCACGTATGCTGGACAAACCAGTTCATATCTCAAAGAAAAATTACATTAAAATGGTAGGTGACAATCTGCCACAACTATTGGAGCGTTGTTATGTATGATATTAAGCGTGGTAATCTATTAGTGGATTCACGTAATGGAATTTATTGCCCTCAAGTATTTGCAAAAACTGTGAATCGTGATATGTTCCCCACTATCAAGCAAGATGCATGGGAAATCCTTGAATCTGGACCAGAGCATGATGAATATTGGGACGTGTGGGCTTATGAGGTGGAAGGACAAACTTCTACTGATGGTGCCACTATCTATCAAGATGGTGATGTATGGGCTGTTTATGAATGGGAAAATGATGACGAAGAATAAAACAGGTCGTGTTAAAATTAGTATGGTAGATTTAGATGGAATGTCTTTTACGGATATGGCATTCTTTCAAGAAAAAATACCTGTCAATTGCGAGATTGTTGATATTTTCTTTTATCATGAATTTAGTTATGATGATTACCCAGACGATTCCGCCATTATAATTAATTGGAGAAAAAATGACTGATATTACTACTGATCACAAATGGAAGCAATTCAAGTATGGTTATGAAGTTCCTGAAAAGGTTCTCACTGATCAATTTGATTGGATGAATGAAGATGAAAAGACTGATGGGTTTTTCAGTTACCGTAAAGTATGGTATCATATTTCAGAATTTATGCGTTTTGACAAATCCAAAGATGAAGGTCTAGGTTCATGGCAAGCATATTCTCCTGATAGTGCTTTCAGTGCTGTCCTTCTTCAAGTCTCTAATGATGGTGAAGAATATAAAATTGGGACTCTTATCTCTTGATATTTTTCTGTCTTTTCCATTGACGATAACCCCTAAGATATAACTGTTATAAATACCATTGGTTATATCTTAGGAGTTACACATGATTAGGTTCAAGGCATATTTAAATTTAACAGAAGCAAGAAGAAATGCAAATTTAGACGTTCAAAAAAGGTCTAATGCTTTAGAAGTTCTTGCTAAGTATAAAGATGATCCAACTATACACATTTCTTATACTGTATTAAATAAAGTCGGTATAAATCCTAAATCTAGATTCCCTGACACCCCAATCGCAGTATACACATATCCATTGAAACAGATATGGGATGATATTAAAAAAGAGGGCGTGGGTAATGTTAGATTTGCGGGGGTGAACACTAAGTATATTCAAATCATAAAAGAGAAAAAAAGACCGCTATTTGACGTATCAAAATACACCGAAAGTATGTTGAGCACAGATTTAAAAAAGCTGTCCAAAAAAATACCTGTTGAAACTATTAACGAGGCGGCTGCTAGATTGTCAGAACGTGGTTATGATGATGCTGCTAGAAGAAGTAAACCGTTTTTGTATCTAAGAGTTCTATTATACACTATAGGTTCTATTTTGAAAAAAAGAAAAATAGCCGCCTTTATGAGTGTGCAACTAATTGGTTTAGGATACTCTGGGTTTAGTGATAGAAATGGTCTGGGTGAAATTCACCCAGCAGAACCAACTCAGGCGTTTTTCTTATCGAATACCTTTTATAGTGTTGTTGATGTTATTGCCATCAAGAACCTTGATTTGAAAGACATGAGTAGAAGAGAAATTGCTGCGAATCTCAAGGCAGATGCAGATAAAATGACCGATGATGAAATATTAGAAGCTGTGAAAGATGATCCAGAACTTTTGAAATATGCAGGACCGCCAAGAACTGAGGTTCTTAAAAAAATCATTTATATGACAGGCAGACCAGAAATATGGAAAACCAATAACTTCAAGTCTGAAAAAGATTATGATAGTAACAATGATGATTATGAAGCTGCTGAAAGTCGTTTCACTGGTGCAATGGTTTTAAGTCTATACAAAACACTCCCAAAGGAGTTTATAACTTGGGCGCTCGAAAATAATTTCACACCGATTCAAGGCTGGATTATACGAAATAAATATAAACTGGACACCAAAGTAATTGATTCGCTAATGATGAAAAGCGAAAGTGCAATTAATCTATATGACAAGATTGATTTGCGTGTTGCTAAACTTTATTATAGTAAATGGAAAGATATCCTTAGATTGGTTCAAGATATGGATGATGCTGGATTAGAGAAATTCTTGGATTCGGTTGATTATAAACTTCCTGATTTTATGAATTACAATGAAATAGTAGCGAAAGATTTATACAAAAAGTTAATGTCTAAGAAAAATCCTAGTGAAGACGATATTATAGAAACAGCGGGATTTATTCAAAAATCGGGGTCTGTTAATAAAGTTCCTATGGACTTAGTTGATGGGCTAAAGTCAAAATTCCCAAATTTTGACTTCACCATGCTGGGCCGATGGGATTTCTGGAAAAGATAATTCCTCACTTGACACCAACAGAAGAAACGTCTATATTCATAGAGTAGTCAAAAAGAGGTGACGCTATGAATATGAAACGTGTTGAAAAAGACTGGTCTGCAATCGCCAAAGAAGCTGTGACAGTTGAACAAATCGGATTCGCTATATATGCCTTCGGTTCTGAACTTGCTGTCTTGCGTTTGTTCCATAAGTATCGCTACACTGATCTGAATAGTATCCATGCTAATTATAGCGAAAACATGAAAACTTGGTTCTTTCGTCTTGACATCAATTAACGAATAATATATACATAAGATGTAATCAAAGGAGATACACAATGATTGGTTCTAAAGTCGGTATTCACGTTATCAAATTCCCTTCTGGTCGGTTTGGGTTTGTTGGTTCTATTCCAGTTTCGTGTTGCCGCCGCATGAAAGCAGATAAGTCTGCTATTATGGGTGGTCGTGCTATTCGTGAAGGTGATGAACTGGTAGAATACCGAACCATGACTTTCGAAACTGAGCAAGAAGCACTTGACCATGCTGTTTCTTGTGGTTATGAAGCAAAAACTCCTGTAGCTGCATAAAGTAGATCAAAAACAGGTTGACATTCGTAAAGAATCAATATAACTATAATAGTGAATTTGTGAGGAGCATTAAAATGAAAAATCCAATCCGCGAACATATAAAAAGTCTCAGTCAAGCAGACCTAGAGATAATTTTTAATGAAATGGAAAATTGGGAAGAAACTGCTTCTATTTCTGAAACCGCTTTGCTAAGAAGCATTGCATCCAGAATGATGGCAGACAATATTATGGCAATGACTTTTGTCGCGCATGAAGTTTGGAGAGAACTTTATATTCGCTGTAAATGTAAGTAAAGGAATATATGAAAATGATTAATGTTGCTTTTGTTCGTCTGAAAGACATGTTTGAAACTGGTCCGCGATACACTACAGAAGAAGTTCGCGGATGGGAACAATATCGCGTAGAAAGAAATTTTGTGTGTTTTCAGTTTGCATGTGGTCATACTATCTGGTATAATAATAATCATGTAGTCGAATTTAATACGTCAAAGGAAGAAGAATGATTCGCCAAAAACAACAACCGCGTGAACTTGTCATTGATCTTACTGGTCCAGAAGGAAACGCATTTGTCCTTCTTGGATATGCAAAACAATTTGCAAAACAACTTGATCTTGACGCCGAAAAGATCAATGAAGAAATGAAGTCTGGCGACTATGAAAACCTTATCGAAGTGTTCGACAATTACTTCGGTGATTTTGTAATTTTGGAGCGATAATATGAGTGTATATGAACAAAATGGATTTGCAGACCGTCAAGAATATCTTGATTGCCTTGCAGAAGATTATGGTGATATGGTTTATGCGATTGCAGACCTCCTAGGAGAAACCGAAGATTTTGATGGTCTTGTAACAACTCTTGAGGATCAATTTGGTTAAATAATGACTAACCTAAAGCGGTATATTTCGATACTGAAAACCGTTGCAGAAGATATGGCACCAGTTTCTAATGCCCGTCTTGCTGCAATGGTTGTTTATAAAAATAAAATCATATCAGTAGGTGTGAACCAAAAAAAGACACACCCATTTGCTGCTAAATACTCTAAGAATCCAGATGCAATTTATCTTCATGCAGAAACATCTGCTATTCTAGCGGCAAAGAAAAAACTGACAGAAATAGAGTTGTCAAAATCGACTCTTATAGTTTGCCGTGTCAAATACGATAAACAGTTCAATACATTGTTTGGACTTGCTAAACCTTGCAGTGGATGTGAAAAATGCATTGATGATCATGGTATCAAAACAATCATTTACACGAATGACTGCGAACATGGAAAACTGAAATATACTACTATTATGGAGAATTGAAATGATAACTACCAACACTATAGATGCTTTGAAAAAGCGTGATGATGATATGTTTGATGATGCCGCAAGGCAATTTTTCGCAGACATGAATTTACCTGCTGATGGCAAAAAGCAGTTTGTACTTGCTAATATGTTTGCAGACTACACTCTAAGGGGTGCTGTTGATGAAGCCAATGTTGCAGTTGCTGTGAATCGTGTCATGAGGCTTAGTGAAAATTCAGAAAAGAGTTCAAACCTTATTCTACAGTAAGGGATCATCTGCCCATCGTATCAGTGCGTAATCTAGTACGATTTTTGCTTTTTCTGGCGTCATGCTAAACCACTCACCTTTAATTCTTAGATAGCTGTATTCTTTGTGTATCTTGTTTTCAACCAATCTAGCTCTTTCACTGGGAACTTCTATCTTATGGTGGATTATTAGTTTTTCAGGGTTTCCAGTTTGTAATGTGCTAAGTCGCTTGTTTACATCACCACTGAAACCAATTTTTTGCTTGTCGTTTGTTCCTATAACATAAATGTACATAATATACCTCTTTTTTTAGATATTTATGCTAATATGGGTTGACAATAGTAGAAACATATGTTATATTTAACTCATAAAGTCAGAAAACGGAGATTCAAATGACTGATTTCGAATTTAAGCTTGAAAAGTTTTATAAGACTGCTTATAGTCCATTGTTTGAGACTTTTGTAGGTATTCGTAAGGTTCGCAAGGATGACCGTGGCGAATACATAATTGATGCACATGTTGCAGGAACACCAGCGGATGATGTTCATTTGTTCCGTGTATATGAACTGGAACGTTTCTGTCTCTAATGAGATACATCACAGATGGTAGGCGACATTTGGTATGCCTACCATATTCAAAACAGAATTTACACCAGATGGCAAAAGAGTTAGAAATCGCAGTATGCTGGTTTCACTCTTCTCCATATCCACACTACGATATTCCACTTCGTAGGAAAAAAGAAATAGAAGGTAGATGCGAAATAGTATCGCCAAAAGATATAGTTAGAATATGTAAGGGAGAAATAAAATGAAAATTTCATTGCGTAAGGCGAATGTTATCAAACAAGCAATCCAAGAGGAATTGGCTGGGATTGATTTGTCAACAGAAGTTCAGGTCGGTGAATTTGATAATGTTGATAGCAAAATCAAACAGAAAGCTGATACGTTTTTTCAGAACATGGAAAAACGTTCTAAACTATTGGATGCTTTGTATGAAATTCGTGCATCTGTAAGTGCTAGTAATGGTTCTAACGGTATTAATGGTCTTTTGTCTATTCTTGCACAGAATGAGAAAGATATTGTTACTTATGGAAAGCTGTCACGTGTTTCGGAGCTAATGGAACTAAATGCTATTGAAGGAAAGATTGCAAAAATTCGTGATCGTAAGGAAGACTTTTACGGTCGTGAGGATTTTGTGACTACATCAATTTTCAACAAGGCAACCTTGGATACGTTTAAATCTAAGTTGTCTTCATTGAAGAAAGAAAAGCAAAATCTACAAGATGAACTTCTTGAATTGAATGTGCGAACTGAAATCTCTCTTTCAGAAGGTACGGTTAAAACATTGCAGGGTGTTAATATACTCTAATAGTGATTGTCACTTGAACCCCTTAGATTGGGTCTTTGGGTTGGTGGCGAGGTGGGGAAAAGAGAATAGGATATACAATCCGTAGATATATCGTCTACTTTCAAAATAGGAAAGCTTTTAGCTTATCTTTCATGCCATGTGATCTGAGCCTAATATTAGTAATTGATTTTACATGCATATTGCTGCTCAGGAATAAATGGTTGTTGCACGTTGCTTTTTGAACTTTGAACATGTGCATATTGTTCTGTATATTACTTACTTTTCCCCATTTATAATAATAAGGAAACTTAAATGAGTGAAGAAATTTGGAAATCTGTTGAAATAGATGGCAATGACACTGGTTGGTTAGTCAGTAATTTGGGTAACTTCATTACCTCAAAAGGTATACCAGCAAAACAAGATGTTAGAGCAAGTGGTTATTACCGTGTCAATATATTAGGTAGATCATATGATGCTCACAGAATTATTGCTGCCCACTTCTGTGAAATGAAAGAGGGCTGTAATACTGTAGATCATGTTGACAACGATAAGTTGAACAACAAAGCCGATAATTTAGAATGGGTTTCTATGTCCGAAAACATTAAAAGGTCATTCAAATTCAGGAAAAAAAGAACACACCGCAAGCTTTATCCTGCTGATGTAATTAAAATAGTTGAACTACAAGAAGCTGGTATGTCTAATAACAAGATAGCATCAAAAATTGGTTGCGAGAGCAAATTAATTTCTGCTATAAGACACGGTAAGCTTTATGCAAATATAAGCGGTATCGGTAAAAATATCGAAAATACATTGGAAAATTTTATAGAAAAGTGAATTTTTTTCACTTTTCTTTGCCAAAAACCAGATTTTGGTGTATAAATAAACTAAAGAAACAACAAAACTTTATAGGAAACCAATGACTTCTTTACATTCGACACTCGCAGGAACACAGAATTGGGGTAGCAGACCGTCCATAGATATGGGGGTTGCTTTGATGTAATTAGATTTTAGAAATCTAAATATTGCAAAGCAACCCAAGATGAAAGTCTTGGGTTTTTTTATTGACAAGTGAATACGAATCACTTATATTATGATCAAGGTAGACGAAAGTTTACAACGCTCTTTGAAAATTTACTCCTTGTGGCTTAGGGTTATCCCGATAATAGTCTGAAAACAGATGAATGATGCTGGCGAATGTGCCCGTAAGTTCACTGTAGATGGTTTAATAATGACTGATTACTTCTCTTAGGAGTCGATATGAAACATTGTTAAAACTTTCTGTTTTCACCTACATACAAGGGCATGTTCTACTCAAAAGGTTCTGCTTAGTCAGCAGGTTGCCAAAGTAGAATGTCCTGATAGGAAACAATCTTTATGTATGTAGATGAAAACAGAAATGGGTGGATGTGGTTGTAAAAGTGGTGAAAGGTAAGCCTTCCAATCTTGAATTGGTTTCCCGCTCCATAATATCGTTAGCGCAACGATTAGAGTAGTTCTTGGTTCGAATCCAAGTTCACCCACCAAAAAGTCAAATTAGTTCTTGACAACTAAGAAACGATCTGCTAAGTTTAGATCATAGTGAGACAGAAACGAAAGAAACAAAAATTTCACTACTAAGAAAAAAGTTCTTGACAATGACTTAAAAACATGTTAAGATACAAACATAGAAACAAATGTTTCAACGTTCTTTGAAAATTTACTCCTTGTCCCTAGGGAAACTGATGATGGGACTGAAAATAAAGATCAGGCAGGGTGATGAACCCATAAGTCCTGATTGCCGAAATTCTATTTTCACATACACTATACATGGTCTAAGGGGAGGACGCCACTGCGGAGTCGGTGGAGATAAAGGTTCAAATCCTTTTGATAGTGTAGCTGAAAATAGATTTATTATTATGAAAGGAAAATATTATGCCAGAAAATTACCGTTCTATTGTTGGTGAAGTTATTGCCCATACAGATGGTGTTGGCCATGAGGGAAGTATGTTCCCAATTACAGTCCGAACCACGGGATATCAAGGCGGTGACGGTGGTCATGGCGGTCAAGCATCAATTACAATAAAATTTCCAGAAACTTGTGTTCAAACAATTATTTTAACAGACGGTGATAAGAAGTTTAGGTCTAGCAATTTAAACCAATTAGAGATTGGTGTTAATGGAGATTGGGAAATAGAAGGTATTATTGACTCGTTGCGAGAAATATCTCTTCAAATTCTGAAACATTCGGTTGAAGAAAACCGAGAACAAGAATGGGATTAAGATAATAAAATTATCATGGGTCATTAGCTCAATTGGTTAGAGCCTTCCGCTCATAACGGAATGGTTGTAGGTTCGAGTCCTACATGACCCACCAAAATAAAAAATAGTTGTTGACAACTGTTTCTAGATAGACTATCTTATATATGTAGACAGAAACAAAGTGAGAAAAAAGATGACAAATCAAGTTGTAGCACAAGAAATTCTTCGTCAGATGGGCGGTATTCGCCGTATTTCCATGATGACAGGTGCAAAAGATTTTGTTGCAGGTGAAGATAAAGTTATCTTCAAGATTGGCAAAGGTGCCAAGAACAAAATCAATACAATCAAGATTGAATTGAATGCAATGGACTTGTATGACGTTACCTTTATGCGTGTCTGGGGTACAACTATCACAACAATTAAAAAAGTTGACGGTATCTACAACGATATGTTGAAATCAACTTTTGAAAATGAGACAGGTTTTTACCTGTCTTTCTAAAGAATAATGTCTCCTTAGCTCAGTTGGATAGAGCAAGTGACTTCTAATCACTAGGTCGTGGGTTCGAATCCTACAGGGGACGCCAATATACAAAACAAATAAAAGTTTTATTCCCCAATAGTTCAGTTGGTAGAACACCTGACTGTTAATCAGTATGTCGCAGGTTCGAGTCCTGCTTGGGGAGCCAAAATAACGGTACTTGACTAGGTAGGAGTTAAGTTAAATCGCCCTAAATGGCCACTAGGGTAGAGCCAACAACATATGGAGCGGGGGCAGGATGGTAATGCAGCAGATTGCTAATCTGTAGAGCGTGTAAGCGCTCACTGGGTTCGACTCCCAGTCGCTCCGCCAAAGTAAAGGAACTTTATCATTAAGAGAACAGATGAAGTAGTTTTAGTGTAGTGGATAGCACGTCCCCTTGAAAGGGGAAGGGGTTGGTTCGAATCCAACATGCGAAAAGTTAGGATTAAATGTCGGTTGCAAACGGCATCCTTGAATGGGAGTAATTAACCCATAGTGTTCTTTTAATAATAAAGTTTTTCAGGGTGTAGCTCAGTTGGTAGAGTGCTGGTTTTGGAAACCAGAGGTCGTGGGATCGTGACCCGCCACCCTGACCAAATTTGCGGATGTAGCTCAGTTGGTAGAGCTTCTGATTTCCAATCAGAATGTCGTGGGTTCGAGTCCCATCTTCCGCTCCAAAATCCCTAATTGTTGGGGTCTGATAAGATAGGTTAGACTGTTCTGATCTTGTCAGTAGTTGAATAGTCTATACTATAGTTGGGTGTCGGCTATGGATTAAATAAAATGCATATGCGTTGGAAGCGAAATGTATAGGGCACCCCGTAATAGAATGATGGAATGTCTTGGATTTTTAAGAGTAGATTTTCAAGTAACATATTTCAAAAGTAATTTTTAGTTACCAAGACATTCCTTCTTTCTAATACTATTTAAGGGTCAGTTCAGCAAACAAACAAAATTTCAATTTGGATTTGAAAATCAAGTTGACCCTGTTTTAACAAAAATATAATATTCATGGGTCTATAGCTCAATTGGTTAGAGCTTCCCGCTCATAACGGGACGGTTATAGGTTCGAGTCCTATTGGACCCACCAATATTATATTTTTGGCCCATTGGTGTAATGGTAGCACGATAGTCTGTCTAACTATCGGAAGGGGATCGTAACCCCTATGGGTCGCATAGAGAACACGAATTTTATAAATAGTTGCAAAGGCGTAAAACTAGGAGTAAAATTCGTGTTCTATACAATATACAAAATAACTAACTTATTGAATGATAAAATATACATAGGAAAGCACCAAACAAAAGATTTGAATGATGGGTATATGGGTTCTGGAAAGCACTTAAAAAGAGCGATTTCTAAGCACGGAATAAAAAATTTTAAAAAAGAAATTTTATTTGTGTTTGATAATGAAAATGAAATGAACGATAAAGAAGCAGAAATTGTTGATGAAGATTTTGTTTTGAGAGAAGACGTATACAATATATGTGTTGGTGGTCAAGGCGGGTTTTCTTATATAAACAATAACAAAATGAACAACAGCAACAAAGATAAATCTGCTATATATATAAAATTGTCAGAAAAATTGAAGGGAATACCTAATTCTTCTGCTTCTGGAAGGTTAAAAGAACGTCATAGATTAGGTCTAATTCGTTACGATACATTTTCTGGTAGAAATCATAGTGAAGAAACTAAACGCAAAATAGGAATTGCAAGTTCTAAACACCAACAAGGTGAATTAAATTCCCAATACGGGTCTTTTTGGATAACCGATGGGAAGCAAAATATGAGGTGTTATGATAACAAAATACCTAAAGGATGGTATAAGGGAAGAACCTTTATACCTATATTAAACGAAATATCTAAATGCAATAAATGTGTTATAAAAGAAGAAGATATATATTGGTGGGATACATTCGAAAAATCAGATATGACAGTATCTGATTTTGTAGAAAAAATATACCCTAAAAATAGAGCATCTTTTTATAACATGAAAAACAGAATAATGCGGGATTAGCTCAGTTGGTAGAGCGTCTGCTTTACACGCAGAATGTCGGCGGTTCGAGTCCGTCATCCCGTACCAAGACATATAATAGGGGTGAGGGAAAGTGGTAATCCGCAGGTCTCCAAAACCTTGAGAACGGGGTTCGATTCCCTGCACCCCTGCCAAAATTTAAGGAACATTACAGCAATCATCTTAGGATAAACACAAATCTCATAAATTTGTCTAAGTGGTTCAAATCCACAAACATATGTTCCTGATAAAAAACTAAGGATGGGTTCCGCAAACCTTTTAAGCAACAAACTGTTAATTTGTAGTAGCTGACAAACTCCATCCTGATAAAATAATGCCCAATTGGTGGAATTGGTAGACACGCTAGTCTTAGGAACTAGTGCTTCGGCGTGGGGGTTCGAGTCCCTCATTGGGCACCAAAATTAAACCGTATGATAAGTGGACAATATGCAAAAAACAGAAAAAGAGAAAGAAGAATTTTACGCTAGATGTGGTGAAATACTAGAAATTAAACATGAATACAGAAAACCAGTTCCAAAAAGAACACGTTGGAACACAAGATTGCTTGGTAACGGCAGATATCCCAGTTTTGGTCTTATACGCTGTTATGGAAGTAATGTTATGATAATAAGCAGAAAACACGGCACTAAGATGTTTTCAAATTATGAGTCGGTGTATGAATATCTGTATTCACTCAAATAAGAATAATGGATGGTGGATTGCATGGTTGCATAACTTGCTTGGAAAGCAAGTCTGGCGTTAGTTCGTCATGGGTTCGAATCCTACTCCATCCGCCAAACAATGATTTGGTGTTATAAATAACATTGAATTATTAAAAGGAAACGATATGAAAATTAAAATGCCCAAAGTAAAAGCACCTAAAGCACCTAAAATACCAAACCCTGTCAAAGTAATTGATGACACTATTATCAAACCTGTGACAAATACGGCAAATGATGTAGCAAAAGAAACTACTAAAGCTGCTAATAATGTCGCTGATGTGACTGTTGATGCTGCTAACACTACTGCTAAA
>Ga0213868_10004257_pt1 | contig 13088 bp, 10 predicted proteins | sample PICome_9_FD_160087 | JGI IMG/M metagenome (GOLD analysis project Ga0213868, IMG submission 160087) | Coastal seawater microbial communities near Pivers Island, North Carolina, United States - PICO127 | ecosystem: Environmental > Aquatic > Marine > Coastal | place: USA: North Carolina...
CAGTCAGGCGAACTTGATAACTTCAACACGAGAATTCAAGCGAGACTTTCCACCCTTCTCACATTGATGAATTACAGAGGGGGGGTTCTTCTTCAATTTGGAATTCTCTTCTGATGAATTACAGAGAGGGGGGGTTCTTCTTCAATTTGGAATCTCTTCCTAACCCTAACCCTAGAGTAGAGAGGGTTAGGGTTATTTTGCTTGCCATCTGTTCTTCCATCATGACCCACACCATCATGGTTTTGTTTGGCGCATTTTCTGAAAACTACCGACTAACTACCTACTCCACCAGCGACCAGCGAGGCAACGAAAATCATCATCACCCGTTGAGAGAAGGAGCAGGAGAGTGGATTTACCTGTAAGATACGATAGACAGTAGACAATAGATAGAAGTTAACTTACTCTCTAGAGAGAGAAAAGAGATCTCGAGTAGAGAACAAATCAAAGCTAATACAAACCACATTCAAAAATTCGTTCCTAACGCCGGGTTCCGTTCAAGTTTTTGACAGCCTTCCTCAGCACCGCCCAGAAGAGCCTAGCTACTACGTAGTCGCCACGAGCAGCACCTCGTTTTTTTTAGAGTCCGTCCCATCGACTCTCACTCACCTCTAAGTTGAATCAATCGATCCCAAACACTAACTTATCGTTTCCTATATCATGAATGAGAACTTCAAAATAGAAATAGTGGACCCTCACCACGACAGTCTTGCTGATACTTCTTCCACATCGGAACAGGGAATTCCCTCGAAGGTCATCGTCGAAACCATGGATCCCACACAACGTCCACCATCCACCTGTGGTTCACATACACCACTTCAACGGGGAGTGAAACAGGCTCCAGTTTGTCGAATACCAGCATTGAGAAAGGAACATATGAGTGCTGATCAACTCTCGAAACATTGTTTTGAAAAAGAAACTGGCCAAGGTATGTCATTATTGTCACGACACTCGTTTTCTCCCAAGGATGAAGAGGAGGATAAGAAAGATAATGACCATATAGATACAAACGATGGAAATACAGTAACTGTTAATCCAAAAGCATGGGAACGGTTCAAGAAATCTATTTTGCAAAGACAAGAATCAAGAACGGGAAGAGATAGACAACGATTTGCCACAGACCCTGTCTCGGGAGAACTTCTTCGTCTTGTCACTGGGACAGTTCCAATTATGAAAGATGGTCAAATTCTACTTGTTTCTTCGAGTAGTAAACCAGAATGGATATTGCCCAAGGGAGGTTGGGAATCAGATGAAACATGTGAGGTTAGGTACGTGGATTTCCTTTTTGTGTCTTGAACTGTTCTATCTACACTCATGGAAGTATCCTTAACCCCTTCTTTACCAACACACACACACATTCATTCATCATAAAATACAGTGCTCTCCGAGAAACATACGAAGAAGGTGGTATACTTGGAACTCTTGGTCCAAGACTTCATGATGTGGAATTTGAAACACGAAAGGGAAAGAAACGACGATTGGAACTTGAATCGTTAAAGAAGAAGGTGCAAATTGCATATGGAACTACTGGGTTGCCCCATGCTCCACTACCGTCATCTGTCACTGCTCCATCTTCCTCTGTCTCTGTCAGTTCCAATGATCGAAACTCGGAAGCGTGTCACTCGGAAGACGATATGCAACCTACTGCTGCCGCTGCTACTACTATTACTGCTACCAACAACAACAACAACAACAACAACAACAACGATGTGCATCCACATGGTACCATAGGTCAATCATCACCACATCAAAAAGATCATCTTACCAAAAGACTGGACGACAATGAATCGTTCGGATCTGTTGCATCCATTACCTCAGAACATTCCTCATCTGCGAATATTGTAAGAATGATCATGTTTCCCTTATATGTACTTGAAGTTCGAGAACATTGGCCAGAAAGTGGACGAGCGAGAAAAGTGGTGGACATAGATACTGCTATACAAATTATGGAATCACGTCCTGAATTCCAAAAAGTGTTATTGGAAGTGAAGGAAAAAGGATATCATTTGATGCCACAAGAGAATGAAAAATTGGATGTTTTGAAAAATACCATAATATGACAGTAGTTCTTTCATATAGATACTGTTTGTGTTCCAATGTTATAAAGAATAGCCTATATTAAAAATACATGTTTATAGAAATTTCAAATAGACTCTGTATGTAGACTACTCGTACTCAATAACACTAGGATGGTTCATCCAAATCTGTAAAGATTTCATATGGACCAACATCACCTTGCATAACACGATTTACAATCTCTTGCATACCATCATTCTTCTTCTCTTTTATCTTCTCTTCATCTGGAATGGATCCAGATGTATTGCTGGACGATTTCTTTTTCTTTTTTCGATTTCGTCGTAGACTCTTTTTATTTCCATTCATTGTATGTTGTGGGGATGGCACATGATCGTCTTGTATATTTTCCACAACATGACTCTCTCCAACAACGGCATGCTGCTGAAAATCATGAGAGTAGTGTTGAGTTTCTATGCTTTGATTCTCGTCGTCTTCTGGTGAAATAGGATCCCACTGTTCAGAATCGTCGTCGTCATCATCATAGTCGTCATTGCCATCCTCGTCAAGGACAACATTTTCCGACAGATCCAAATATGAGGAATCCTGTTCGTCATCAAAACAAACATCTTCAAACTGTCCACGTCTCAATCTATTTGCCTTTGTCTTAATCCTGTAGAGGAGTTTGACCAAAGACCATCCCATGACTTGTCCAGATGCAAACACAAAGCAACCAACCATGGCACAAGTATAGAACCATTCTTTTAGAAGTCGCTGAAACCAATTCAATTCCATACCAATTCTTAATTCTGCCTTATGTACCTGAATTGGTTTTTCATATGGTACTTCATTCTGAGACGTACTAACAACTTCAATTTGTACCTTAGTAATTGGATATTTGAAAGATTCAACAAAGTGATCAAATGATTCTACTATGATGGTCCTGGCTTCAGGAATAGCACCAATTATAAGTGGAATCATGATTGCGCTTTTTTGAACTGTGGATACATAGGTGGATTGAAATGGTAACATTGCAGGACGGGAGGATGTTGCCAACAGCAAATCTCTGTCAGGAGGATACTCTTGCTGATTATCGAGATGATGATGTCCTCGATATATTGACGTGCAACTTGCTGAATGGTATAGTTTCATATTAACCATGAACATTCCAATGTTACGGTTGATCGATGATTCTGGTAAAGTAAGAGCCAAATGTATGTAATAGGACTGTCGTGGCTGAAGTATTCTTGGTTTTTCATCCGAAGCAACACTTGGATTAAAATCTTCAGTTCGATACATCGGATCCACAATATCATCCACATATGCAGTCCATTGCGTATGTGTGGACATCAACTCGATTTCAGCCTTTGGGCGCAGAATGTTGTTGCCGTTGGAGGTATAATCAAAGAAAACATCTCGAGTTAAAGCATTCGAAGGCATGACCAAATTGTATAAAACGACATACAGAAAAATGGATGATATCATAATGAATATCATCATCATTGTGCAATAAATTGTTGTTCTCACAAAAGGTATGAAGGTGGCAAGGAAAGTTGTGCCCCGTCGTTGATCGTTCATGGGGGGAATAAAAGCGTGTTGTCCATGATATCCCGCATGAAATCCCCGTCGAACATTTTGAGCTAAATAATGCAACTGAATCGCCCTTTCAAGAGTTGGAAAAAACGGATTCGCGTCTTCCGATTCATTTGTAAAAGTTTTGCTCTCTTCTTCTTCTTCAGAATTGTTGCTGTCTTTTGATCTTAAGAACGAAAAGGCAGAGATACCAGGCCTTTTCCGTCGATTGGATTGTTTGAGTTCAGATGTACGCATATGATTTGTATTAGTATACTTATATGAAATAGATGGTGTTTTGCGATGAAAATCAATGAAATGTAATCTTCTAAGTAAGTAATGCGTTGAATGAAAGAAGACATATTTATAGAATTTGGATCCATGTTAGTCCTCTCGTATTTGGAATTGTGAGGTCGGATTCAATCATCTGATCTCGAATGAATTCAATCAGCGTGTACTCGTCTCTGTCTCTCTTTCTCTCTGCATTGAGAAAGCCTGCATCTTCAATCGTGCATCATTCTACAATTTCAAGAAAGGAATATCAAATAGTCCATTTACAGTTGTATATCAACAACAACGACGCACCACAAGAAGAACGATGGAACATCAACAAGATGACGGCGGGAACAATGACACCATCATGATGATCATAGATAAAATTGGTGCTCGCGAACAAGAACAAGGGAACAAGCGTCATTTAGAAGAACAAGAATCATCGGGCGATCACGAATGGTCAGAGTTGTATGATTACCATGACAGAGGTCATAATGGCAAACAACGAGAATGTAGGAAATGTGGAATGGTTCAAAAATATGGGCACGTGTGGGGATCAAGGAAAAAAGGAGCATTTGAAAACGTTGAGATTCTATGCCCTGGAGTCATATCAAAGAAAGTACACCAAGTTCATAAAGACGATGGTGAGCATGCCTTTGGAGTTCGTTATTCCGTTCATGTAGGTGGTACAAGTCATTATGAACGAAAATGTCAGAATTGTGGGATGAAACAAAAGTATGGTGTCAGGTATGGATCTAAGCGAACACCTGGCTATGAATCAGTTGATCCAAAGTGCGGAGATACTCTTCATATTTGATAAAAACTGACATGATTTAGTAGAAGTATTTCGCACCAAAGTAAGTTGCAGCATTGGAGTTCTTTTATTATGGACGACGTACGAGTATATGTAATACTGTAAAACGAAGTCCAAAGAGACGCACAAAACGTTGATCTTTTATATGAAGCTATGAATTTGAGACTCTTAATCTCTGTATAAAATTGATAAAAAAGATAGCTTTGGATATTTTGATATCATTTGATTGCATTTGTTGTTCCAAATATTCAAAACATGGATGTTTGTTTTTGAATAGAAAGGGCTAGAGTAGCTGTGTTACTCAGCCCTCTAAAAGAGCCGCCAATCGTGCGTAAGAATTACGAAGAAAAATCGTGGGCGGCAGGTATTAAAGCCTAAAATTGTTTCATCTTATATAGTTTATAGACACTCCAGCATTGCTTGCTTTCTCTGACATAAATACTCGTAGAATGAGATCTGAAAGTACAAATGTCGAAAAGCCAGAAGGATCATCAAGCAATAGAGTCGTTACCTCCCTTAAGATAATTCTATCTGCCGTTCTGCTTTCATCTTCAGTCTATACATATCATAATGCAAAACACAGTGCTTTAGACTTCCATTCTGATAGGAGGAGATTAACTGCTCTTTTTAATGGAGATTATGTTCCAGAGTATATGAAGGTTCTTATGGAGGATCTAACATCCCGTAAGAAACTATTTGCTGAGACACCACCCGATGAAATCAAATATTGGTTTGAATTTCCAGGACCGTTGCAGGTAAGTGTTGCAAAGGAGCATGATATGGAATTATTTGATTTTTTTTATCAAATAATTTGGATGATGTAACCAGTGACTGACTATAATGGCATCGTGTTGGACTTGACATTTAGAAATACTTTTATCGGTACTCCAGATCACGAGGCAAAGCTGATTATTTTGAAGGACGTGACGACTCAGGTGTTGTTTCGGCACGCTTTGTTCCTGTAGGAGGAGGTGAAGAATTTAGCACTTTTTATAACACACCCGATTCTAATATTCCTGCATCCGAACTTCCACTTCATTATCGTCTTGTCGAAAATTGCTTCGCATTAGGAAGTCAGAACAGACCTGATTTATCTCTTGGAGGCAATTGGCACAAATGGTTTGGATCCGGACCAACAAACACGGTCATGGACCGTTGTCGAGTTCTAGTAACCATGAACACGGTTGGAGCTGGCAAAGGGTCCACGATACTTTGGGAAACACACCCTCCAAATAAACATGCATCAGAACCAAGACCTTGGATGAGCGAGCAGTCCACTGCTGCTCTCCATTTGGAGAGAAACTTGCAAGAATTGGATGCTATGTGTGCCACTGGAATGATTGCTGTACGATTGCAGGTACTAGTTTGTGAGCCAATTCCTGCTGTATGGACGGACTGGATGGATTCATTGATGCCTAATTGTGGTGGGCAAAAGGTACCACTTGTTCAAACGAATGGCAGTGGAAATCCGTACGATGAAGGGATCCGCGTCCAAGAAAGACCAAGTCCCCTTCAAGTAGTTGTCGTGGGATCGCCCTCTAATGCAGACACTTGTCATAATTTGAAGTCTGGATTCATGGAGAAACGTGTTCAAGATTTGATTCTTGCCCCACCTTATCTAAGCAAGGATTCGTCGAACGCGAACGTAGATCCTGCAAAGAAGACTACGCATCCTGATTTGGTGAGCAGTGATGATTATGACGTATACATTGGACTCAAGTGGTCCTCCCTTGTAACTATACGTTCCTTGTCCGCTTTTTTACAAGCAAGTGCAGATCTAGCAGCTGCTGCAGGGTCTCCACAAAATCAGCAGGGTGCTGACTTAGAGACGAATGCTGATGGCGAAACCGTTAGCTTGTCCGGTCCAAGCAGCCCGTTCTTAATACCATCTTTTGTTCGTGTATCTTATGTGAGTGAAGAAAATGATAAAATTGCCAAATGGAGGATGCACGGTGATTTCTTTCATCCGGCAGCATGGGAAGTATGTAAGGATTCATTTGATATGGTTTGGATTCCTGATAGCATTTCTGGAAACGGCGGTGTTACTGGTGTTTGTTACGACGATAAGAGTCCAGGTTACTCATCGATGCAACGTAGACTTAATGGCGATGAATGCGGACAGTGGTGGATCTACATGGCAGAGGAGCAGATGCCTTTAAATCCTGAAGTGTATGCAAACGAAGTAACGCCTCCTATTGTACAAGGTGGATCTAATCATATTTGGATGCTAACAGAAGTACATAGAAAGGAAATCGTCAAGATGAAAACCTGCGAGCACAACGCAAAGGGTGATAAAAAGAAGTTAGACAAATGTGGAAAAGTTCCTCAGGCAGTGCTACCGTTAGGATACATGGAATCCTTCTTGATTAATTTTATGCCCAACACGGCGCTTGGCAAGAAACATGTCATTGGTAGAAGGCCGGGATATTCCAATGAAGCTCAACAACGTGAAGATCGAGAGTTAGTTCGAGATCGAAAGCAACTCAAAGGACAGGAGGACATAGAAAAGGCTCTATTTGACTATACCGTATACCCAGCTGCGTTGTTCCGCAAGGATGCGACACTCAAAGCGGCTCGAGCCAGAGATCGTGTTATGACGAAAAAGGAAAATATTGATCAAGATGAGTATCCACCATATACTCGAAAGAGCTCTTACTATGATATAACGATAAAGAAGCCCCGGCCACCAACTATGGGTTGGTGTCAAGCCCTTGCTAGGAAAGGTTTGTGTGCCTTATATAGTGATTATTTTAGAGAATCCTCTGACAAGCGATGTATTGAAGCCTGTGGTATGAGCAAGGATTTCAGTGATATCAATTATATGGATGAAAATTGAAGTGTTTGCGATGAGACTATAATTTTAAAAGAAATTTGAAGTGTTTAGTTTTATTGAGCAATGACAACTTTATCTTCAACATCATTCGCAACTTGTTGACTTTTATATTCAAAAAGCATAACTGCAAGATCTTTTGCAATGTCAATGGTTGCTGTGGGTCTAGCAGCAGCAAGTGCCGCAGCTTGCATAGTTTGAAGCATCTCTGGTGATGATAGCCAAGTGCTTACTGTCTCTGCAATAGTGTTTGGATTTCCACTATACGATCCAAACCCAGAATTTTCTACATATGGTACATTTCCTTCCTCTTGACCAGGACTATCAACATTGAAATAAGTATATATGTTAAGTACCAAAAGTTGCACAGAGGATAAATCATATATAAATCAGTGATAAGCAATCAAAGTTGATGCACTTACAGGAAAGATGACAACATGCAAGGAAGACCGCAAATGGAGGCTTCTGCAATCGTTCCAGGACCTGCTTTTGTAACGATAACATCCGAAGACCGCATCCATTCATCCATATTGTTGACAAATCCATTTACAGTCACTGCGACGCCTTCACCCCATTCATTAGCAGACAAGGTCTCTTGAGCCTTTTTATTATTTCCACAAACAACCACCATTTGATATTCTCTTCCATCTTCTAATGCCTTTTTCGATAACTTGTCACCCATTGCTTTTGCCTGCTGAATGATACCACCCATACCATCACCTCCACCAACAATCAATACAGTAGGTAATCCCTCTTTCATTCCAAGTTTACCTTGCAACGTAGTTTTGAGACTATTTGAAGCAGTCTTTTGATTGGTACTCTCAACAGACTTCTTTCCTCCACCAAAGGCAGCAAATAAATCATCAAAGAAGTTTCCAGTATTGGAAGCTTTAGCCATTGGCGATGGATTCATTGCCCAAAATCCTTTCCGAATAGGCAATCCATATTGCACCAATTGCTCAGATGTTAAACCACGTTTTCTAGCGGCCTGATTCAATACATCGGATGGTACAAAACACTTATCTACCTTGGGATTAAACCATGCTGGATACGCCCCAGCTAAATCAGTGACAACCGTAGCAAAAGGTGTCACACGTCCTTCATTTCTAGATGTTCCATTGCTATCCACATCATTTAAAATCTTGAGTGGAATATCTTGTGTCAATGGATGTACAGATACAACCATATCTGCTCTCTTTCCAGATGACCCAGAAGGACGAGTCATACACTTCTTAAATGGTTCAAAGCAGAATAGCTCAAGGATAACTTCATTCAACCAAAGACCCAAGGGTGTTTCACCAGACTTGAAAGCGATTTCCCAAAGGATGGAATATTCTGCCATGATTTTATAAATAGGAACAAATGAATCGAATGGAAAGAAAGGTCCATAGTCCGTAAATATGTCGACAATGTCAACTTCAATCTGTCCAGGGTATAACTCATCAAACGCATCTCTTAAGGCGTTGGCAGAAGCACGATGTCCTCCTCCAGTATCCGACATGAGGATTTGAATGGTTCCTTTCTGTTTCGATGTTTTTGCATAAAGACGAGTAGAGGAGAGTTTAGAAGTCACTGGTGGGACCGTGATGGTAGGAATAAAACTGTTTTGAATCTGTGGTTGCGGAGTAAATCCTTGCGCGAAAAGTAGGCACGAAGCAATGGTCCCCAAGGATAGAAGAAACGAAGAAGATAATGATAATCTCATGTTTTGTTTTTAAGATTGATATACTTTTTGTTTAGATGGGTTGTTTAGGAAATATCCACAATGCAATGAATGTTTTTCAAACCAAGCAAACAACCAAGTCCACTGATAAATAACCAAAAGAGTTGAAGCTTGAAGCGTTGAGAGAGTTGAAAACGTTTGGAAGTGCAAGTACTATCTAGGTCCCTTTCCATCGACACGTGTCGTATCTAAATACCCATTCGACATGGATACGTCAAACACGTGCATCAGATGTCTCATGTCAGATATGATGTGAGAAAAAATTGGAATCATTGGTTTTTAGTAGTAGTAGGTATTTTTGGTTTGATTGGTGATTGGAGTACTAGATATTTATTGATTCATTCAAACTAGCTAACTGTATGGATTACATCTAAACATCAAAAGATGAGAACATTTTTTCAAACATTGAACCTTGTGGCAATACTCGCCATCGTTACCCTTCCCATTGTTTTAGTAGTGAGTGTCCAAGCTTCTCCTGTGGTGCCAACTACTGGTACCATTAGTAGTAGTACTATTAGTAGTACTAGTATTTCACACCCCCCACCCATAGTCTACACAATTGCAGGATCGGACAGTGGTGGTGGAGCAGGAATACAGGCAGATCTTCATGCAATTCATTCTATGAAATGTCATGGGTGCTCCGCCATTACTTGTCTCACAGCTCAGAGCTCGACGGGGGTGTATGGAGTTCATTCACCACCAGTACAGTTCTTAAGACTTCAATTAGATACTTTGAAAAAAGATTTACCACCAAGAGCGGTCAAAATTGGTATGCTTGGATCCAAGGAATTGGCCATGGAAGTAGGATCCTTTCTTCAAGATTTGAAAGAAACCATGCACCACAAGAAGAATCCTGAACAATCGCAACAACAATATGATCAACAATCACAACCATTACAAGAATCTCCATTTGTAGTACTTGATCCAGTCATGATTTCTACAAGTGGACATAAATTGATTCAAGATGATACCAAGGAAGCCATTGTCAAACATATCTTTCCATATGTGGACATTATTACTCCAAACAAGTACGAAGCAGAAGAAATACTTGGACGTACTCTTGATACATTTCAAGATGTGGAACAGGGTGCTAGAGATATTATCAATATGGGGGTAAAGTCTGTTTTGATCAAGGGTGGACACTTGGTGAAAAATGATTCCTCCAATCATGATACTACTTTAGATTCCTATGCACAAGATTACTTCTTGTCATCCGAAGGACCATTGACTGAAAATGAGGAACGAATATGTGATGGAAACAGGGGTGTTTGGTTACGATCGAAACGATATGATTCCATTCATACCCACGGAACTGGATGTACCTTGTCTTCATGTATTGCATCTGCATTAGCTATTGGACATGCTCAACGTTCCAATAGTGCATCTTTACCAAATGGTGCAGATAGAGCTATTCGTATGATTGATGCTTGCTGTCTTGCGAAAGCTTACGTCACTGCCGGAGTTGCTGCTGGTGTTCCGATAGGACAAGGACCAGGTCCAGTGGTACATACCTCCTTTCCCTCTAAATATGAATATTTTCCAGAAGTGGCTTTACATCCAGAGATACAATCGTCAGAGTCATTTTTGAAAATGCAGAGTACATTTCAGCAAAATACAAGTACCAATGACGATGTAGTCATTCTTGGAGAATTATTGCCGATTGTAGATGATATTGAATGGTTGGAACGTTTGACGCAATTGGATAACGTTAAAGATATTCAATTACGGATCAAGGGGGAGACAGATAGGGAAAAGATCTTTGAACTTGTTCAAAAGTGTCAAGATATTTGCAAACGTGATAGTGTTCGGTTATGGGTCAATGATTTCTGGGAAGCTGCAATCAAGGCAAACTGCTTTGGAGTGCATGTGGGACAGGAAGATTTGGCAAAATGTGCAGATGCTGGTGGACTTGAGCTGCTTAAGAAGAATAGTATTGCTTTGGGTATATCCACTCATTCTTATGCGGAATTGGCTGCTGCAAAAGGCATCAAACCTTCGTATATAAGTTTAGGTCCCATATTTGGCACGAAAAGTAAGAATGTCGCTTTTGATGCTCAAGGATTAGAAACTCTTCGACAATGGAGAAATTTGATTGATCCTGATATTCCTTTAGTTGTAATTGGGGGCATAAATGACGCAGATAGAGTGAAGCAAGTTAGAGAAGCTGGAGCTGACTGTGTCGCAGTTATTGGGGCAGTGAAAACGGGTGATTGTGCCAGCTCTGTTGAGGATCTGTGTAAAGCCATGAGATAAATCGTAGTTTTTAAAACAAAGCAACAAAATAATATTTATATCTACAGAGAAGGAGGTGGCCATTCCCATACGCTTTTATTCGTCTTTTTGTCAAAGTAGTACCACTTCTGTTTGCTATTCGAATAGACGCTCATCCAACCATCTGGAAGGTCAACTTTCGGTTTAATATTGGGATCTTCAGCTTCGTAACCTAACGGCGCCTTCGGTTTAGCAACGTTCTGTGAAAGCGAGCTTTGCGCATTTGAGTCTGATGACGGCGGAGGCGGTCTAGTTTTCTGTGCACTGGGCGGTGGTGGCTTCATAGCTGATGGAGCTGGTGGACGTGGTGGCATAGGAGTCTTTTGCAGTGTACCCTTCGATGAAGCAGCTGGAGATAACTTCGGAGGAGGAGGTTTGTGAATAGGAGGGTAACTATTTGATCTAGGTTTTTTAACTGGTGTACTCGCTTCCATTGAAGGTGAATCCATATCTTTCCGCTTTCTTTCATTCGCAAATTCTTCTATTCTAGGAGGGCTGCTCATACCAGCAAAATTTGCCTCTCCTTCTCCTTCTACGGATGCACCAAAAGGATCTGCAGATATTTTAAAAAAGCATTGTTGCTGAGATCACGAGACTCTAGAGAAAACTATAAACATTGTCAAAGCGTTTTGAGTCAACTTACCGTGGGGTGGAGAAAAAGCCTGCTCTGAAGTAGGATGTTTTCTTGGCGGCCTTTGAGAAGCGAATTTCTCTGGCACAATAGAATCCCCCATAGGCACTTTAAAGGGATTGCCAAAGTTGATCATTACTGCAGCCCGCATTTTTGCGAGGGAGCTGTCAACAAAGTCTCCAGTGTTTTGATCAAATAATACGCTGCTAATATCCTCATCACTGAGGCTTGTAGTTGGAGATCCGTCCGGCTTTGTAGTCACGGGTGAAATACAAGAGTTATTGCTACCAATTCCAACAATCGGTTGCCTCGAAAAGAGAAGACGCTCCTTAAAATCTCCCATTTGACTGATAGGCGCAGTATTTACTCTAGAGGCTCCTACACCTACTAATGACAAAAGAGATTCGTCATCTACACTATGAGTGGCAGAATATCGATGGCATGAAGATGATGTTTTCACTCCATCCACAGATAAACCTTTCGTTGTAAGACCTTCTCCACCAAATATCCATCGTCGTCGGCTCTCATAAAACGCTAATAAACATCGCTTCGGTAATGACCCTACACAGTCAGTTACCTGAAACGGTGAATTAATTTCCTCCATGTTCAAATCATTACTTTTTTCTTCGGAATCTTCATTTTGTTTTAAAGGTGCGGGTAATGATCTTAATATCGTTAAATAAGTTGCAATGGAACTCCGAGGATCATAATGACCGTATCTAATTGGATGTTTGTCAATATCTAAATTTGCTTCAGTTGTATATCTCCTATATTCATCTTCTCGTCTTGAAAGGCCATCGTTCGTTTCTTTCGAGATTTGTTCAGCAAATTTGATTTTCTGAATTACATTTCTAGGTAAACATTGCGATAAGGCACTTTCTGATTCAAGCGATAGGATTGAGTGCACACTTGAAGGTAAAATTATTGTCAAAGAGCGCTTGATTGCTGGATGATAGTAGGGTGG
>Ga0213868_10004258_pt1 | contig 13087 bp, 11 predicted proteins | sample PICome_9_FD_160087 | JGI IMG/M metagenome (GOLD analysis project Ga0213868, IMG submission 160087) | Coastal seawater microbial communities near Pivers Island, North Carolina, United States - PICO127 | ecosystem: Environmental > Aquatic > Marine > Coastal | place: USA: North Carolina...
ACAACAGCCTTATAGAAGTATCCCCGTGTGTCATGTGTGTGGGTTCGAAGTTGATTAGTTGCGCCATGTACGGGACCTAAATTAAAACTCACCCTACTTACGTTTATCGCCGCCACAAAGGAAAATGAAAGTGAACACAAAATTTAAAAAAAGAACTACTTTTAAGTAGATACTTACTTCTTTAGCTAGAGAGTAGAGAGACTGTGTGTCCTAGCCTTTACAACTCAAAACAAGTCCATTGGATATAGCGATTGGTTGGATCCGTTTTGGAAGGAGGGAGACATCAGGTTTCCATGAAGATTATCAAATACAAATATAGATTATCTCTGTTGCGCCCAAGCGTCACTGTTATATGCATCATATCTTGCATATTCTTGAAGGTTTCCTTTGCTTTTCAACATGTGTTACAAACCAACCTAAAGTCTGTCTTAAATCCATTGAAGTTATCTCACATGGATGAGATCACTCATAGTACAACAACTACAACTACTTCTAATAATAATACAACTACGCTAATCTCGTCAAGTCGGCGCCAGGCGATTGGTATCATGGCCACAACTGTAGCATCCATGACGATGATACCATCCACAGCTCAAGCTGGGAAAGCAATCATAGATTCATCCTCAGGACAATTATACTCGCCAAAGGCAGATATGCTTGGCGGTGGAGGAAGTGACTTGGCTAGGGGTATCAAAATGGAATCAAGAGATCGGGGAGTTCAAACCAAAAATAAAAATGATTCCCTTCAATCGATCTATGAAACACGCTTTATAACATATTTATCTCGGTTCTTATTAAATTTTGATCCAGCAGCCAAGTCATGGTGGGAAGAACAAGACTTTACTTCCAATACTAAGTTACCCATACCTGTACAACAGAAACAACGTTTTTCAGAGTTTTCAGAGAGTGTTGAGATTGGTTTGGCCGATTATTTTGTTGGGCCATATGGATCGTATGGGACAGTGGAAGCTGCTAAAGCAGGGTTGAGAGCAGCTGCACCTGCAATATCTTCGTCTTCTGATTATACTTCAAAGACTGGATTCTTCGATTCAGTAAAACGACGATTCATTGGATCTCGTAAACCAGTCATTACAGATAAGAAAGTATTGACGTTAGCTAAACAAGGGGTGCTAAATTTGTTCTCACTTCTGGTTGCGAGATATACATCGACGGAGGAAAAGGAGCAATTGGCTATTTTGTTTTCTCTCATCAGTGATCCTAATTTACAACCTACTTCAGAGATTAAAGGATTGATAGGAGAAATCGACAATGGAACCATCACAGAAGTTGAGCTGATTGGCAAACTACAAAAAGGCGATGATTATAGAATAAGCAGTCATCGTGGAGGTGGTTATTCTGCCAATGAAGTTCCAAAGGTTCGAGTGGAACCACCTCCTGGATTAGGTAGCGATTTCTTACCGGCAAAGATAGTGCCACGAATGAAGTGTACAACAAGAATATTAAGAATTAATGTTTTAGATGGCGGAAAAGGGTACACATCAATACCTTCTGTCCAAATATATCAGGATGGGATCAAAATAGCTTGTGAAGCCGCTGCAATTTTAGATCGTGATGGATCTGTAGAATCAGTCATTGTTTTGAATCCAGGACTAGGATATGGTCGAACGAAAAAGGGTAAACTGATACCGCCAGAAGTCGTCATAAGTCCACCAAGGACACGAAAAAAATATAATGACCAAACTGATCAAAACGATGCGAGACAAGCAAAAGCTGTGGCAGAGTTAGAATTTGCCATAGAGTCTCTGGAAATTGTGGAAGGTGGAAATGGTTATATTTTTACTCAGCCACCACAGATATCAATTGATCCTCCTGCTGATGATCCCGATTGGTATCTTAGTCCCATCGATCCTGTCCATTGGACTATGAATGATGCCGAACGAATTGGTGCCGAGGTGAAAACTATGACATGTATCAATACCAATGAAAAGTTCGATGTGTTTTCATACTCGTTGAGACAAACAGATCCTGTGTTCGAAAATCCCGAAATCTTGGAATCTATGTCATATGATCCATTAGTTTTACTTCCGTCCTCGCTACGTCCAAACTTCATAACTCCAAAAACAATGATTCCAGGATCAAACGTAAAGGCTGGAAATACTGGCTATTATTCTCTATTATCCATTCCTGATACATCTTCCAACATTATCCTTCCGTCCCCTAGATATCGTGCATATGATCCTATCTTTGGAGCAATCGCAGCAAAACCTGTTACAAAAAGTGCTCAAGCGTTAACAGGTAGTGAATACACACGTTTGGCATTAAGTGGAGGCATATGCACTGTAATTGTTCGAACAGCACTTAATCCATTGGAACTAGTCAAGACTAAGATTCAGCTGAAAACAGACAAAGAGTTACTCGATACTGTTGTAGCATCCAAGAAAATCTCAGAGGCAGTGGAGACAACTAACACTAGTAGTATACAAAGTGATGAGGGAAAGGATGAAGCGATTGGAACTATTGATGTTCTCAAGACTATGGTGGATGCACGTGGGGTGGCATCTTTATTTCAAAGTGCCGACGCGACCTTTCTAGCATCGGTCGTCTTTGGATCTGTAGGATTTGGTGCGACAGAGTTATTCCGTCGCTCGTTTACCATGATTGTATTCGAAACTACTGGGCCCAGTGTACCTGTGGAAACTTTCACAATTTTATATGCGGCAGCATTAGCATGTATATTGACAAGTTTCTTAGCGTCTCCCTTTGAAATATTACGAGTGCGAAGTATGGGTTACGTTAAGCCTCAAAAAGTTGGTTACGTATTGTCAGACTTCTTGCAGGAAAAGAGGGAACAGAGAGGTCAAAATATGCCCGAAGAACAAATGCGTAGTTTCAAGCTTACTGACATTAGTAAGGATGACATCGAGCCACTCTTCTCTGGGTTCTTACCAATTGTATCACGCGAGTTACCATTTGCAGTTGTCAAATTTTTCGTTTTCGATCTCTTATCCAGCTCCATGTGCTCCTTCATAAACGCGCAGCCTCAAGTGATTGATCCGGTAGAAGTCGGCGTTGGATCTGTTGGTCTTATTGTTTCTGCCTTTTCTGGATCGATTGCAGGTCTAGCAGGTGCCTTTGTATCGCATCCTGCGGATCTCATTTTGACGCTGACTTCATCACAAAAGAAAGCCGCTGGTACCAAGAATCGTAGTAATAATGACTTACCCGATTGGAAACCGATTGTAAAAGATCTCATTTCAAAAGAAGGCGGAATATTGAATCTATTTACTGGAATTGGAGCTCGATCTACATTCTTTTTTCTGGTCATCGGTCTACAATTTTTCCTTTACGACTATGCTAAGACAATATTTCAGGTTGGCTCCGATGATTTGGCATTGGTTCTTGACGTTTTCTATGCTATTCGCCAAGGTCTTGTGTAGAAAAAGCTGATCTTGTACATACGATTATACCCTACTCATCTTTAATTTATTGGTAGTATATTATGATCAACAAAATGAAAGCAACAAAACAGTTTTTTTTTTCATTTGGACATGTCTTCGTAATAAACACAGAATCTAATAACCATATTTCGTGCTAGTATCTGCAATCGTAGATTGATCTCCAACACCGTCAAGTGAGAAACCATAACTTGTGTAGCTAGCTACACTTGTGTCATCATTGTCCTTTCGATTCAATCCAAGATTGTTCGCATATGAAGATAGTGTAGATGTGGCTACACTTAAATCATCATTTGCCTTATCCTTCTTTTTTCGGGAGGCTTCTACAGGATGAACATATGCATTAAGAGAAGATGTAATATCATCGTCAATTTGAGACGAAGTCCATGCTCCTTGTTCCGTATATTTGGAAAGAGGAGGCTGGCTGGTTCCAAAATTATTCATGGCCATTTTTACTGGAGTTGGAAGTGATGGGACTCCCTCCATCTCTTCTGAAGCACCATGACTTTGATCTGACTCAACATCTGAACTACTTGCATTGCTTCTACCGGATATAATATATCTAGGGTTGAAACGGCTGCTCACTTTGGCTGGTTTACGTTCTACCAAGGATACTTGTTCTTTTAACCAATGTTTTTGCGCCTGTGTCTTTGCTTTACGAATAGGTGCCGAATACACACTTTCAGTGTATTCACTGATATTATCATCATGATCAGGCTTCACTTCCATTACATGAACTGGAGGTTTTTCATTGCGAGAGTTGGCACTGGTAGGACTAATAAGGTCTGTAGTTCTACTTCTTGGAGAAATTTCCTTCGATTTACCCTTCTGGTGTGAATTCTGTCGACGACGGAATGCGATATAAAGAGCGAAACCAAGTAAAATCATAGAACATGCTGCAACAATTACGGCAATGATGATGACGATATCTACAGAACTTTTATTGGAAGCATCTGATGTTGCATCGGTTGAGCCGTTGGAGCTGTCTCTGGTATTCACACTCAATGAGATTTCAGTAACAGTGTTCAATCCAGTGGATGGGTCTGAATTCTTTAATTTTTGAAGAAGGTCACCATTGATATCCGCCTGAGCTTGAAGTTGTTTTGCTTGTAGATAATTGGGAGTAGGAACGTCTCTGTCTCCATCTCGATCAAACACTGCCACACCATCATACGTTTTTGTCATGAGATACAGTTCAGCACGTCTAGATCTAAGGTTCCCCCTTTTGACAGGAATTAGCTCCATCTCAAGCTCGGGTTCAATATTACCATATACGACACCATCCATAAGAAAGCGTGAGTTAGTGTCCTGTGATTCGGCGTCGGGTTGAAGTTGGCGTCTTGAAAGGGAAGATAGAGAAACATGGGAAAATGGTGCATAGATTACACCTCCAGAAGCATTTTGAGCATCAAAATCACGTTTGAATGATTCATCGAAGTATTCCTTTAAAGTATTTGTAAGTTCTGTGACATCTATGGACAGCGTATTTCGTTGTTCGCTAAAGGAAGGAAAGATAGTTTGAATGGGAGATGATTGGAACTGGCCAAGACGCCTGTTCACGGACGAATCCAAAATCAGCCGAGCTTCAAATGGAAGAAACTTAACGAGAACTTTAGACATGGAAGAGTACAAAGTATAGTGAGTGATATATTGTGTGAGAGAGAGTGTCTCTCGTTGTAACTGTGTCAAGTGTGGAGAGATATGGATTGATTTTTATGTAAAGATGTGTGCGTGTTTTTTTCGGTTGGTTTGATTTTCATTTTTTTCAAAAATGAACCCGCCAAGGATTGCATTCTTTTAGCTTCTACACACGACTCAACTTCGAAAAGACTCGCAAAGTAAATCCAGATACTAAACATATGTTCATTGAAGCTAAAGTAAGTAAATAGTCTAATGTATATAGCATATCTCTGTTTGCTGTATGTATGTGTTTGTAAAGTAGTATATGTATGGATTCTAAATTTAAATTTGATTCTGAACAGTCCATTAGAATTTAACGTATTCTCTGGACATGATGGAAATATTATTTCAAAACATTCTTGGCACGTAGTAATTTAATCCAATCATTGTACTTGACACTGCCATCCTGATCCCTATTCACCATTTTCAACCATGATTGCACATCATTCGAGGTGTAATCAGGGTTTTGAAAAACGTCCAATTCTTTCAATGCATTCATAGCAATCAAAATTTGTTCAACGGGTAAGAATCCAATACGATTTTGATCATAGGATTCAAATACTTGCATGTATTCCAATTCTATATTTGTGTTCCGTTGTTTCTCGGATATCAATTCTAGAAATTCTGGGAATTCGAGAGTACCATTCTTGTCAGTGTCGTACTGGAAAGCGATTGAAACAACCATTGACATCACATGAGAGGTTATGTACATACTATACATATATATACACACACACACCACACACATTTCTATAATTGTTTTCCATGAAATCCACTTTTGAGACTATACACAACGTACCTTTTTCATAATAGATTGCAATTCATCATCAGTGACAGATTGTTTCCAAAAGAAAAATGCATTTCTTAATTCTCCGATATCCAATGTACCTTAAAATCAACATCATGAGTGAGTAAGTCATGAGAATACCAATCATCAAATATCACTTCAACTATACATAAGATATAAAATATGTACATATATACAAATATATATACATCATTCTTACCATTCTTATCTTTATCTAATTGATCAAACGTATCCTTAAATGCATCAATCTGTTGTTGAGACAAATGATACCGGGACTTAACTTTTTCAATTTGTTCCTCTGCGGACAAAGGAACATCTACTTCTACATCTCTTGTGAAAAAATCTTCAACAGATCCAATACAACTTGTGAATATCTGTTTCAAGACGGGGGAATTCAAAGAAGACATGTTGTTTGTTGTAAAGTATTTCTTGTTTGTGAGCAGAAAATATGAATGAATCATGAATCTTCCTGAGAAAGTTTGGAAAGTACTATCTTTGATATGTTTTACAGAAACATACCAGAAAGTGACTCGCGTGTTGAGTAGGGAGATCTATGTTTGATGTCTTCGTGGTGCATGTGGCATGTATCATAAATATGTTGAGTTGTCGTTTCATGCATTGAATCAGCAACGTTCCATAGTGGATCAGAGGATATCAAACAGAAAAAAACGTGATTCTTCTTCTTGGGTCGATTGACAAAGAAACGGAAAACAAAATACAATCACTCATCATGATGGACGAACACAATAACAACAACAGTGCACATGATTCCAAGGATAAATCTGATCAGGGACGAGAAACGCAAATGCTGACAGTCGCCAACACTGAACTTACACCATCATCCTTTACTGACATCTTTCCAACGATACTCCGGCCAAGATTTGATATCACTTCCAAAGATTTATCAGACCTATCTAAAGATCGATCTCGAGACGCATTCATACAAGTATTTCAAAACTTCATTCTTTCCTCAGAAACTAGCGTCAGTGGCGGAGATATTGAATCTCCGAATGCCATGGGGAAAGCCAGAGGATTGATTCAGGAAATGATTCGAGTATTGACGCAAGATCAAGATTTTGTAGTATACAAAGAGCAACAAAACATACCTTTAACCATGCAGGAGGAAGATATATTGAATAAAAACATGGAAATTGCAGCTATTGCATTGACAACTATAATTCTTCGATCTTCTCCAGAAAAAGGCTTGTCTTTGAATAGCGATAATGTGGAATCTGAAGGTAATGATGCCTTGGTAGGAAAATACAATCTAGAAGAATCTACGAATGATGATATGCACCCAGTACTTGCATACCGTGCAGATATCTTTGGAAGGAATGCGATCAAGGAAAAGAAACTCAAATCATTCTTGCACTTGTGCTATGAAGCGGTTCAAGATTTTGTATTGATTATGCTCATTATCATGGGTGTCGTTACGATTGCTGTAGAAACGACAATTGGTTTGGAAGAAGGTGAAAAGTGTGGATCGTGTTGGCTCGAAGGATTCGCCATCCTTACTTCCGTTACTATTGTCGTGTTAGTGACAGCTGGTATTGATTATATGAAACAGATTGCCTTTCAAAAGTTGAGTCGAAATTTAGAACTAAGGAATACGAAATCCGTTATTCGTGATGGCGAGCAAGTAGTTGTAACAGATGCTGATATTGTTGTTGGTGATGTTCTTAGTGTCAATAGCCATTCTTTAGCTAGCATTCCTGCGGACTGTGTACTCCTTGGGCCATCTATGGATTTAAAAGTTGATGAAAGCTCTCTTACTGGAGAGTCGCATACCGTCAGTAAAAACCCAGGCGATGTTGTTTTATCTGGAACGAACGCAGTTCAAGGATCAGGGAAAATGGTAGTCATTGCTGTCGGGAAACATTCTGTTGCTGGGAAAATTAAGGCAAGAGTTTATGAGAGCGCAGATGCCGAGGGAAGTATGGAAGGTGACGAAGAAACGCCACTGTATCAGAAGCTTGATAAGATAGCGAAACAAATTGGATGGGCTGGAACTTTTGCAGCTTTGCTTGCATTTATTGTTTCAGCCTCTATTGGATTGGGTCATCATAAGGAAGATATCAAAGAACTTATTCGTTATTTCATCGTTGCTGTAACAGTTCTTGCCGTTGCCGTTCCTGAAGGACTACCACTAGCAGTCGTGCTTGCGCTAGCCTTTTCTTCCAATAAGATGATGGGTGAAAACAATATGGTCAAAACTCTAGCTGCATGTGAAACAATGGGATGTGCAACCACTATATGCACTGATAAGACTGGTACCCTTACTGCGAACAAAATGACTGCGAGAGCTATTTACACAACTGGTAAAAATTATGTCTGTCAGGATCCGAAAATGACACTTGGAGCGTTTATGATCTCATCTAATCCTCCTCCTCCACCCGATTACGATATCCACGATCTAATTTCGAGGACGATATCAATATGCACCATGAATGAGACTTCTCTTACTATCGAAAATGGAGTGGTTAGCTCTTCTTCGGGAAATCCAACTGAAGTAGCATTACTTACGTTGGTTCATGAATTGGGATCCAATTATCGCATCATTCGTGCATGCACCCGTGGACGATCGGATGTGGGCGAGCTTGCCTCGTATTTACATGAGGGAAAATTGCTGAACTTTACTTCGGCAAGAAAAATGATGAGTTGGGCAGTTCCACTCGAAAGCGGGGGGTTTAGATTGTACTGCAAAGGTGCCTCAGAAGTCATATTTGCTCGCAGCTCTATGGAAGTAGATTCCGATTTACAAGTGAAAAATATCTCTAAAGATGAAATGAAGAAGTTAACGTCAGTTGCAGAACAGTATGCAAGAAGGGGGATGAGATGTTTGGGTCTTGCTTACAAGGACCTTCCTTCTGACTTTGAGTTTGATGAGACAACAAGCATGGTCAAGAATGCAGATGGGACCGATGCATTTCTGTGTGAGACTGATTTGACGTTTGTTGCACTAGTTGGAATTGAGGATCCACTTCGTCCTGAGGTACCTGATGCAATCCAAATGTGTTACGAAGCTGGTATTGATGTGCGTCTTGTTACTGGAGACTCTCCTAATACCGCCGTTAGCATAGCGTTTCAATCTGGGATTTTACGAGCTAATCACTTTTTGGATTCTTCGACAGAAATGGTTGCCGAAAATTTGAAACCCAACGTCTTAATGGACGGAAAAACTTTCCGGTCGAAGGTTTATAAAAAGAGCAAAGATGGGAATCAAGAATTTGATCAAGAAGCGTTTGATGAGATTTGGCCTTTTCTACGTGTACTCGCTAGAAGCTCACCCGATGACAAGTTGACATTAGCACATGGCTTAAATCAGAGTGTTTTGTTCAAAGACAAGCTGCGATGCAAAAAACTTCTAAGAGATCATCAAGTTCGTATCTTTCCTGATCGGCAAGTCGTCGCGATGACTGGAGATGGTACAAATGATGCTCCTGCTCTGAAGAGAGCCGATATAGGGTTTGCAATGGGAATAGCTGGTACTCAGATTGCAAAAGATGCAGCTGACATTATCCTCATGGATGACAATTTTGCATCGATTGTAACTGGTGAGTCGTCTGTCTACATGTTTCTTTTTTATTTTCAATGTGCTACCATGAATATCCAGCAAATCTCACATTGTACTAAACTTCAGCTGCAAAATGGGGTCGTAATGTGTATGCATCTATTCAAAAGTTTCTCCAGTTTCAATTGACGGTTAATATTGCTGCCGTTGTCACTGCTCTTGTTGGTGCAGTGGTTTACCAGAGGTCTCCTCTGGCTGCAATCCAATTGCTTTGGGTGAATTTACTTATGGACAGTTTAGCATCTCTAGCTTTAGCATCAGAGCCGCCTACTGCCGAACTTCTCAAGAATCCTCCCGTAAATCGATCCGACCCTATGATCACGAATCAAATGTGGGCCAATATGCTTGGTCAATCTTCTTACCAGATCATCATTACAATGTTACTTTTGTTTCTCGGGCCGAAATGGTTTGACATTGAGCCGGGTCATGTTGTGGAAGATCGTGGCGAGAACAGTGTCCACTACACCATCATCTTTAACACATTTGTTTGGATGCAGCTTTTCAATGAAATAAATGCTCGTAACTTACATGGAGAAACAAATATCTTCAAAGGATTATTCAAGAATCCAATCTTTTGTGGAATTTTGGTTGTAACTTCCGGTTTACAGTGCATCATGGTAGAATTAGGAGGGAAAGCTATGCATGTCCACGATAATGGTCTAGATGGAAAATATTGGGCCCTGTCACTCGGAATAGGATTGTTCTCTTTGCCATGGCAACAAACTGTCAACTTTGTGTTCAAGATTCTACATGACAAATACAATTTGTTTCAAAGCGGCTACGAAAAGACAGAGGCGAGCAGGAGACATTTTATTGAAGAGGATATTGATCGATAACCATAAATAATGAAGGCGAATAGTTCCTTTAAGAAATAATTCAAAATTAATAGTTACGGTGTTTTTTCTATCGCTTGATTTTGAAAATGTGTCGTTAAGTAGTTGCACGACATCCGAGTCTCAGTCGTGCTTATAAAATTGCGCGAGAACGAGAACTATAAACGACTCCAAGTTTCAAGTTTCACACAGCACCAGAGGGCACCAGGACACAGGATTCAATTCTCTCTTTGACAAGAGAGCTTTAACTCACCAAAGGTCTCAGAGAACTCACTTTGTAATCTATTGGAAGGAATCAATCCATATTGTTTTTTTGAAATTTTGAGAAACATTGATTCTTTTTGCTTCAAACATTTCAATTTCAATGAACTCTTCAATTTCAATGAACTCTAGTCTCATAAAGCTGCGGCGTTACTTTATCATGCCGTCAATCTTATATTTGATAACATGGCTTGTTCTGTTTCCAGAATATGCTACCGCTGATACAGAGTCAAAGGTAACGAATTCGTTGCCGCTGATGCGTAAGTTAGTTTGAATGTTTGAGATGTGATCTTGGAGTACTATTCTCGTAGAACTTACATTGAAAGCTAACACCATTTCCTTTCTTTTTTATTTAAAAAATATATAGAATCTAGCAATCCTAATCTTGAATTGATGTCGCGGTCCAATAGTGTGAACCGTCTCTTGCAAGGTAAGTGATATTTTTAACTGATATCTATGCATGTCAATTATCTTTTCGACACCTCTGTTGTTTCTCATGTTTGGTTGTTGGCTTTTACTTCTGTTTATTCTTTAGAAACCACTCCTACGCCAACCGCATCACCGTCCCCGAAACCAACACCTAGTCCAACAAAGAAGCCAACAACCAGTCCAACGAAGAAACCAACCACTAGTCCGTCAAAGAATCCAACGTCGAGTCCGTCGAAGAAACCAACCACCAGTCCATCGAACAAACCAACCACCAGCCCGTCGCATAAACCAACTAACAGCCCGTCGCATAAACCAACCACCAGCCCGTCGCATAAACCAACCACCAGCCCGTCGAACAAACCAACGACCCGTCCGTCTGCATCTCCGACGACGCGACCATCAAAGAAACCATCCGCAAGTCCGTCGCATTTGCCGACGGAGATGCCATCGTCCTCTCCGACGTTGCTTCCAACATCAAGTCCAACACGTACACCATCTGATATTCCAACAGTAATACCAACCGCTCTACCGTCTCAATCTCCGACAAAGAGTCCGAGTTCAAAGCCAAGCAAAATTCCAACAGGACGCCCCACTACATCTCCTTCAGGTACGTCCTCTTGACTTTGTTGTATACATTTTGACGCTTAAATTCGTAAATGTTCTGATCTAATCTGTTTACATGTATCAATCAGCATCTCCATCATCAAAACCAAGTAGCAGTCCCACATCGATGCCAACAGTGACTCCTACTCATCCCCCGACCGCAATGCCTTCAATCAAGCCAACGATTTCCATCAAACCTTCGCCCAGCCCAACCTCGAGACCGTCGCTGTCTCCTACGGCGTCGCCTTCTGCCAAACCAAGTAAGGTGCCCTCTGTTTCTCCAACCGATGTCCCTTCGTCGACTCCAAGTTCTTCGCCATCGTACAGCTGGCAAGAATTTACTTTTGGAGTTTCGCTCAGTTTTGATGACTTGAACGATTTTAGCAATGATCCATATTCCCAATCTATAATAGCTAGAGTGCTCCAAACATTTGTCCAGGAAAGGCTTCAGAAAGATATAGTATCTGATAAGCTTGAAGTCATCGTTGACTACAAAGATCAGGCCCCATACACACCTGTAGAAAGTGGAAATGGCCGTCGATTACAGACAAGCTCAGCGAGGACTGTTTCGTTTAACCTTTTTGTCAGAACCCGTTCTGCCACCTCATTTGATAATCAAAGTATGTCAGAGCTTGTCGAGAAAACGTTTGACACACAATTTGAACGTGAAAACTTCATATTTTTGCTCCAAGATGAGCAGGATGCTACTTTTTCTCGAATCAACACTATGCTTGAAGTTAGGGTGAACGATAAAATAGTTATAGAAAAAAAGCCACGCTCAAGTTCCTGGATCTATATTGGATCCGGTATTGGTGCTGGATTTGTTGGAATAGCGATAATGTTTTTCATAATCCGCAGACGACGAAAACAAAACTCCTTTGAAGATGCCGATTTTTATGATGCTCCTCCAGCCTTAGATCCGCGTAACTCACTGTGAGTATTTGAATTTTATCTCATCAAACTATTTTATTTTGAAGATTATACTAACATGTAAAATATTTGTTGCTATAGCGAGATTGAGATTGTTGATGACGAGTACGATGTTTCAACTATGGGCGATCCAATATATGGAGGACCCACCAATATTTTCGGTTCATTCCCAGTTGCAACTGAAGATGAACCAACACATGATAGTCAGATGTCAGCGGGATATGATTACAAGATGGCATATGGAGGTGCAGGTGATCTTCCTTCTGTATCTTCAGCCGGTGGTACGAAATCTGCTCCTGGTACAAGAACTTTAGCTGACGATTTGACTGATAACTCTAGAGCTAGACTGGGGTCAATCGGAAGCAGTAAGGTGTCTAAGATTGGAGATAGTCCAGGGGATATTTCCTTGTTTGAAGATGATAGATCTTTTGAGCGAATGTACGGAGAAGATGAGCGTATTGAGATCAATGCTCCCGCCGGCAAACTAGGGGTTGTGATAGATACACCATTGAACGGAATTCCTATGGTTCATGCTATCAAGGATTCATCTGTGCTA
>Ga0213868_10004259_pt1 | contig 13086 bp, 8 predicted proteins | sample PICome_9_FD_160087 | JGI IMG/M metagenome (GOLD analysis project Ga0213868, IMG submission 160087) | Coastal seawater microbial communities near Pivers Island, North Carolina, United States - PICO127 | ecosystem: Environmental > Aquatic > Marine > Coastal | place: USA: North Carolina | collected...
GATATTCTCCACTTAAAAGCAACATCTTGTCGGTGTTGCTTTTTTTATGGTCTGTGAGGGCTAGCCAGTTGTGAAACCTTCTAAAAGGCTTACAATACTTTTATCTATACAACTCAAAGAACAGCATAAAACTACTAAAAATTGACAGGCTTTTGACAGACATTTATGTTCTTTTCGGCTTTTACCATCTTTAACAACCTATGTTGTGCCAACATATCTGCTCTAAAGAGGAATTTCAGAAATAAAAAACCCTCACCTTTCTGCAAGGGTTTTAAAAGGATTTACTGCTTTGTAAATGTTAAAATATCATCATTATCGGTTATAGATAACTCAGTTCCAAATTCTATCAATATCCCCGCTAGGACCTCGCCAGATTCTGTGGTTAATACAAACTGGCTAGAACCTTCTGGAAAATTTGTGTAGGTAAAATTATCTGTATCACTCACAAAACAAGGTACAGAGTTGCCATTTTGATCTTCATTAAAATGAAAATATGCCGTCCCAGAACTAGCAGTTGCTGTGATGTAATTTTCATTTGCACAAGTTGCTATTATATCTACAGGACCACCTGCATTGACAATAGATGTTAAATTCCAGGTTCCTTGTAAAGACAGAGTGTTTTCATTGTCTGAGCAGGGTAAAAAAGCAATAATTTCACGATATATATCTTTCTCAAATTCTGCAAGTACATTAGAACAATCAATATACTGGGTAATTGCATCTTTGTATGCTAGACAATTCTCAACATTTGAAACTGCAGTGTAACGCACCTCTGCCTCCAATAAATTAGCAGTTAATGTAAGTTCTCCAGGGCAACCGTTCTGGTCGGTTTCACAGGAGATAATCAATAGGGCTATAATTACATAAAGGAAGTTTCTCATAATGCTTAGTTTTTATGGCAATTTAAAAATAATATTAAAGGCACCCATTATAAAGCGCTTAAAAATAAAATTGTTTTTGTTACAACATCAGTAAGCGCCTTTGGCATACTAGCCTGGGGGTAGGGATGTTTGGCGTTAAAAACATGGTTTGCTTCTGGGGCTATAAAAAGCTCGCTGGTGTTGCCCCATTGGTGTAAATTTTGGGCCTCTTGCATACCCACTGTAGTGTCATTCTCTCCATGAATAATTAACCCCGGTTTTTGTAATTCTTGCACAGCTCTTTTAATAGTTAGTCGCTTTTGGTTTTCTATAAAATTGGTGTAAAATTGCCAGTAGTGAGGCAGCTGCTGTTTTGTTCTGGCGTTTTGGACATAATACACTCCTTGTTTTTTAAATTTTAAAAATCCTGGCGTATTTTCTTGGAAACGCGCTTTATAATCACTCACCCCTGCCCAGGTAACAACCTTGTTTACCCTTGGGTCTTCTTGGGCTTTAATAAGCGCAATACCACCGCCTCTGCTGTGGCCAATTAAGCTTATTTTTGAGGCATCTATCTGGTTACTATAGTTAGAATCTGCGCAAATAAAATCTAATACCCTATCTACATCATCTAGCTCTAAGGAGTAATTATTTTGTGCAAAAGACTCTAAGTCTGGAAAATCAATGGGTTGGTGTACAGTCCCGCCATTGTGAGAGAAATTAAATTTCAGAAAAAAGAACCCTGCCTTTGCAAAGGCGGTTGCAACCAAATGCCAAGGACCCCAATCTTTAAATCCTTTATAGCCATGACAAAAAATTACAACTGCTTTAGCCTTTCCGTCATTTTTAAAATAGGCGTCATACACAATAGGTTTTTGTGCTGGCTGTAATGGAGCGAGTACTTGGTTTTTGATAGACTGCATCTACACCTCTTTTTCTTGAAAATCGATACTCATATCACATATTTCTTGAATTAAAGCAACGAGTTGCTCCTTAAACATCACTAGTGTTTCTTGAGTGATGGTCGCGTCTTTTTTATCTGTTTTTTCTGTAAATTTTAAAAAGCCAGCTCCTAAGTTTTTAAAAGAAATAATCCCTCCAAATGCCCGGGTAATTGGCGCTTTGTCATTGTATATAAGCGCGTAGGTTAGTACCTGGAACGCTTTACTTAAGGAGTATTCTTGCCTAATTTTTTCCCAGTGCGAAACTACCAGATCTTTTTGCTCTACTTTTCCTGTTTTGTAATCAATAATACGCATCTGGCCGTTGTAGTGGTCTATACGGTCTACCTTACCGCCAACGCGAACCGGAAAATCAAGCCCCGGCACCTCAACACTAATGCCTAAGTCTGCCTCAAGTGCTTTAATTATGATTTTATGACCTGCCTTCACCTCTTTAATTTCAAAGTCAATAAAATTAGACACATACTTTTTTGCAACTTCAAAAATGAGTAGGTTTTTGCCTTTAGAGAAATCTCCTCCCTTGAAGCTTTTTGTAAACTGTGCTGTAATCTCTGCCGAAATTTTAGGATAGATGCTCTCTAAAGCAGCTACCGATAATTCCTTGGACACAAAGGGGGTGTATAACTCCTCGAGGGTATCATGCACTATGGTTCCTAGGGTATTGGCCGCAACGGTTTCTTCTACTTCTTTATGCTCTTGGATTTTTAATACCTTCTGAAAATAAAAATCTATAGGGTTCCTAATATAGCTGGTAAGAGAAGACGGAGAAAAACCCTTAGAGGCTATTTCTTGTAAACGCTTTAAAATTTTCGGTGTCTTTTCTACACGTGCCAATGTTTTTTGACCCATCGTTATTGTTGGGCTAACGGTAGAATGTGTAATGTTGTGATTGGCTAGATTGCCCACTTCAAGTTGTAATAAAAATCTACTTTTCTCTCCTGTATTTAATCCCTCTGAGTGGGTGTTATATAGAAGAGTGGCCGTTTCTACTCTTTGTAACAAATGGGTGAAATGATAGGTGTAAATTGCGTCTTTCTCTGTAAAGCTTGGCAGGTTGTATTGCTTTTTTAAATCATAAGTAATAAAAGAGTTGTTTGATTTCCCAGAGGGTAAGGTGCCCTCGTTTACAGAGGTCATTATTACATTTTTAAAGTCTAAAACCCTTGTCTCTAACACCCCCATAATTTGAAGCCCCTGGTAGGCCTCTCCCTTGAAATCTAAGCTTGTGCTTGCGATGAGTTCTCTATATAGCTGTTGCACTGTTTTGAGTGTTGTTAGGTAGCTATAGGTCTCATTAAGAGCGGAAATTTTCGAAAATATATCTTGCAAGTAAGATATACAAACCTCTTGGATAGTAGTTAAATTTGACGAGGCTACACGATCCAGTAAATTATTACAACAGGTAATAGCCATGCCGCTGTCAAGCCCCCAGTCTTGAAATAACAATTGTATAATTTCAAGATCCTTTGGATTTGAAATTGATTGTAAATACTCCTGGGTGTTGTGGGTTATATTCTCTTTTTTAATATGAGCTAACATAGCGTCTGCACTTACCATCATGTTGGCAATAAGTGGATGACTTAAAAGAGCTTGAACATCTTTATAATAATAACTGCCAGCAGGTTTTGCTTTTACCGAAAACAAAATTTCAAAAAAAGTAGCATAAGGCATCGTTTTTAGAGATACCCCCATAGTAATGTTTACCTCATCAACATTTTCAGGCAGTGAGTGTAATAAGGGCACTAATAGGTTTTCATCTGCCAAAACAATAGCAGTTTGAGCAAGTTGTTCTTTAGTGTATGTGGACAATAGATTGCCTACATATTTGACCTGCCCAATATTTTTTTGTACCCCAACAAATGAAAATGCCTTGGGTTTATTAAAATTACTAGCAATGTTGGTGAATGGGTTTTTTTGGTAGTGCTTCCAATTTTTTTTATATCCTCTTAAAAACAACGATGCGCTGTGGGCGGTATCTTCAAAGAAATAGCTGTCTGTGTCCCAAATAACCTCGTTTTGGTCTAGTTCTAGAAGTTCTTGCATTATTGTCTGCTCTGCGGCATTAAGGGCATTAAACCCTATAAAAACATGCTTTGTGCTTTGGTTGGCCTCCATGTAATGAGAGATGTCTTCGGCCGCTTTTCTATAGACGAGTCCTTGATAGCCTAAGTGGTCTTTTAATAAGTGGTCTTTTAGGTTTTTGTGAAATTCTTGAAGGCTATTCCAAAAAGCAAGGTATTTTTCTATAAGCGGGGTTTTATCATCTCTAAGATACCAATGATTTAAATCTTGAATATCGTTGAGGTAGTTAAAAAATGAGTGCGTGTCTAGAAGATAACGATCCATCTCGTTAAAATCTCCAAGTAATGTAGTGGCCCATTTACTGTAGGTGTCAAAGCTTTCTTTCTCAAGAATACTATCTAGTTTGAGATAGGTTTCATAGCTTCTAAACAACAGCGCAGTTGGGTCAATAATCTGAAGGTCAGAAACATGTTCTATAAATGTTTCTATGCTAATAATTTTAGGAGCGAAACTTGTGTGAAGCGCCTGATTTTTGAGATGGTTTAAGAAAAACCCCCCCGCTCTTTTACTTGGAAGAATAATAGTAAGCTGCGATAAAGAGCCGTGTTTTTTTGTGAGGTAAAGTATTGTTTCTTCTTGAAAAGTATGCATGTTATAAAAATAAGAAACGCCCCCTTAAAAGGAGGCGTTTTCTATTAATTATTTGTGGAAGATTACTCTTTAGAAGAAACCTCTACACGTCTGTTTTGTTTTCTACCAGCTCTTGTGTTATTTGATGCAACTGGATTAGAAGTTGAAGCACCCTCTGTAGATAATCTACCTGCAGCAAGCCCCAGTGATTCTAAATATGTTTTCACAGCCATTGCTCTCTCTTCAGAAAGTGTTTGGTTTTTAGCGGCGCTACCAGTGTTATCTGTGTAACCAGTGATTACAAAAGAAGCATCTGAGTAGGTACTCATGATATCTTTCATTTTTTGAAGTGTATCATAAGAATCTGAATGTACTGTTGAGTCTCCAATATCAAATAAAATCGTTTTTGACATGTCATTCAAATCTTTCATAATCTCAATAGTTAATTGAGGTACTTCTGGACATCCTTTGTTTGCAACAGTACCAACTACTGCAGGACATTCATCGTCTTTGTCTAAAACACCATCGTTATCACTATCTGGCCATGGGCATCCTTTATTAGCTTTATCACCAGCTTGAGTAGGACACGCATCATCTGCATCAGTTACACCATCTGCATCTGCATCTGGACAACCATTCATAGAAGCTAGACCTGCAACAGTAGGACAAGCATCTTGTGGATCTGCAACACCATCGGCATCTGTATCTGGACAACCTGCAAATTCTGCAAGACCAGGGGTGTTAGGACAGGTATCTTCTCTATCCTCTACGCCGTCAAGATCTGTATCTGGACAACCGTTAAACTGAGCAAGACCTGCAGTTTCTGGACAAGCATCTTCGTGATCATAGACACCATCTGAGTCTGTATCTTTTCCTCCAAACTTAAACAATAGACCAACAGAATGTTGGAAATGCTTTGCTCCGTAATCTTCAAAAGAATGCTTATAGGTAGATTGTACGTTTAAAGCCAATGATTCTGACATCCAAAACTTAACACCTGCTAAACCGTTAGCGGTACCAAATCTTGCATCTCCTAGCCAAGTGTAACCTCCACCAATACCGATAGAAGGATCAACCCAACCGTTTCCTAGCATTTCTCTGAAGCTATATTTTATTTCTCCATCAAAACCGTAGTAATTTATACTTTCAATTTCAAGTGTTCCTAGTCTTTCTACTTTGTTTACAGTACCTACTGCGCCCATTGTAAATCCATCACCTAAGTAATACCCTACCGCAACTCTAGATACAGATGGAAGAATATTGTAATGATCTTCTACATTAAAGTATTCAGAAAAAAGAGTCCCGTTTTGGAAATCTTTGTCTACTTGTCCGTCTCTAAGACCTGTTGGGAATGTATCAACAGCGTTTAAACCTACCTCGATAGCCCATGGATTGTTTTTATCTTGAGCATTTGTTACGCCTGTTACTAATAGAATAAGAGCAGCAACTAAGATACTTTTAAGATGTTTCATAATTATTTGTTTAGTTATGTATATAATTAAATGCAAAAGTAAGTTGTTAAAGTTTATTAACAAAAACAAATCTATTAAATTTTTATTTACTTGATAGTTTTTTTGAGTATTTATATATCATAAGAAGCTATATAACCTCTAGTTTCTTACCCACTTTGATAAATCCTTGTATGGCTTTGTCTAGGTGTGCTTTGGTATGTGCTGCAGATAACTGCACCCTAATTCTAGCCTTATCCCTTGGTACCACTGGGTAGAAGAAGCCTATGACATAAATCCCTTCTTCCAGTAACATATTTGCCATGGTCTGAGAAAGCTTGGCATCATACAACATTACTGGAACAATAGCAGAGTCACCATCTACAATATCAAAACCAGCATCTTTCATTGCTTTTTTAAAATAATTGGTGTTACTCTCTAAAATATCTCTTAAAGTAGTATCGCTCTCGAGCATTTCAAATACTTTTATGGAGGCCCCAACAATTGCAGGAGCCAATGAATTTGAAAATAAATAAGGTCTAGAGCGTTGACGCAACAACTCAATAACTTCTTTTTTGCCGGTAGTGTATCCTCCCATGGCGCCTCCCATGGCTTTTCCTAGAGTTCCGGTAATAATATCGATACGGCCCATAACCCCTTTGTCTTCAAGGGTTCCTCTACCTGTTTGACCAATAAAACCAGTTGCATGACACTCATCAATCATCACAAGTGCGTCGTAGGTGTCTGCTAGGTCACATATTTTGTCTAAAGAAGCAACAACGCCGTCCATAGAAAAGACCCCATCTGTTACTATGATTTTAAAACGAGCGCCATTTTTATTTGCCTCTATGAGTCTTTGCTCAAGCTCTTGCATATTGTTGTTGGCATACCTGTAACGTGCTGCCTTACACAAACGGACACCATCAATAATAGAAGCATGATTTAGAGAATCACTAATTATAGCATCTTCTTTACCAAGTAAAGGTTCAAAAACACCTCCGTTAGCATCAAAAGCAGCGGCGTATAATATGGTGTCTTGAGTACCGTAAAAATCTGCGATTTTAGACTCCAATTTTTTATGGATGTCTTGAGTACCGCAAATAAAACGAACCGATGACATTCCAAAACCGTGTGTGTCCATGGCATCTTTTGCTGCCTGTACAACTTCTGGATGAGAAGAAAGCCCTAGGTAATTATTTGAGCAAAAATTTAATACTGTTTCTCCGGTATTAATTTTTATTTCTGCGCCTTGAGGGGAGGTAATGATACGCTCTGTTTTAAAAAGGCCATTGTCTTTAATGTCTTGTATTTCCTTTTGTAAATGCGCTTTAATGGTTCCGTACATATCTCTAGATTGCGATGATTTTAAAAAAGCAAAGTTAAATTTTATTTATTAGTATTGTTTGATTTGTGTAGACCAAAATTTTATCTTTAATGGTGTAGCCCATATCTAACAGCGCGGTAGCATAGCCGTTAATTTGATCTTCATGCTCATAACTAGGAGTACCTGTTTTGTAATCTACAATCGTTACCGAGTTTGTTTGAGGATGAAAGTTTAATCTATCAGGCCTTAGAGTGTATCCTTGCCTAGTGATAATATCTCGCTCGTTAAACACCAGAGCGTCACTTTCAAATAAAGGGTGCAAGGCTGGATCTTGTAATACGGTTTGCACCTTCAATTGCAAGGCTGCAATTTTTTGCTCTGAGATGGTAGCCAGGCGTCTTAATTTCTGGAAAACAAAAGCTTCATCGCTATGATATTTTATTTCCTCCATGGTGTCATGAAAAAGGTTTCCTTCTACAACAGCCTCTTTCATTTTTGCAGACACAGCAATGTTCTTATTTTTTATGATATGTACATTATGCTCTTCAGGTGTGCTGGAAAGAAACTTAACAGAAACCCTATTAAAGAGCTGCTTGTTTTTTCCATGAGTTTGTGGGCTAGAATTTCCAAAGGCATATATCTCTTGGTTCTCATCCCACAAGCCTTGTTGCTTTAAAAATTCAGAAAAAAGTTGTTGAGAATTTTTGATAGTATCTTTAATTTCTTTGGGTTTCTCTGTGATGATATATAGGTGCTCTACAGCGCGCGTAAGGGTTACATACAATAGGTTGTAATTGTCTAGGGCTATGGTTTGTCTTCTTTTTTTGTGTATCGCGGCGCCTTGTTGGTTATAATCAGCAATGCTTTTGTTGTAATTGATGAGTGTTTGATCAAAGTCTTGGCTCCAGGTATCTGGAACAGAAATCCAAGTTTTAGGTTCTATCTCATTATAAAGATCTATGTTGGCGTATGGAAATATCACCGCAGGAAACTCAAGCCCCTTGGCCTTATGAATGGTCATGAACTGGACACCGTTGGTATTTTCTCCACAGGCAATAGAGGCGGTCTGTCTTTTTGTTTCCCAATAATCTAAAAACTCTAAGGTGTCTGCTTGTGGTTTTAGTTGGTACTCAAAAACAAGATCCATAAAACCATATAAATAAGCATCGGCAATTTTATCTAAGCCAAATTGTTTTACGATATACTCTGCGCTTTGATATAACGATTTTTGGGCTACTTGTAAAAGATCAAAATCAATATCATATTTTTTTAATGTCTGAGAAAACGGCGCGCCTTTTTCTAAAAAAGAAGTGAAAAAAGAGTGCTTATCTATGGTTATTTTAAAATGAGCGTGCAAGAAATCTAGCAATCGTATTTTGGTTTGGGTGTCTGTGGGTTGTACACTTAATAAGATGGTGTTAACAATACACGAAACTACCCCAGAATTTTCAAGTAATAATGTTTCTGAGGAGATCACGCCTATTTCATGCTCCATAAGATAGGTGCTTAAAAACACCCCATCATCTTTTTTGCGGGTTAGCACGCAAATATCACTGTAGGCAAAACCTTGATCGTTTAAATGCTTGACAATAGCGAGGGTTTTTTCTGCGTAGAGTTGGTTTTTTTCTTCCTTATTTGGCGCGTCAATAAATTCTAAATTAACATATCCATTTGCTTTTTCGTTACGCTCTTGCTTGTTGCCATCAAGGTATAATTTTTCATGTAATGGGTCTTCTAAATACTGAGATACGTATGAGAAAAAGTTATTGTTAAACCCTACAATCTCTTTTAAGCTACGATAATTTTTAGGTAGGTTTTCTATCACAGGATTTGCCGTGTCAAAGGGAGATTTTTCATGGATGAGTGACAAAAACTGTTCTGGGTTACCTCCCCGCCACCTGTAAATTGCTTGTTTTACATCTCCCACCAAGAGAAGCGAACCGTCTTTAGAGGTTTGTGCCTGAGATAGAGCGTTGTCAAGCAAAGGAATCATGTTTTGCCATTGCATGACAGAGGTGTCTTGAAACTCATCAATAAAGAAATGACTGTACCGCTCACCCAGCCGCTCATAGATAAAGGGCGCTGGTTGGTCTTTTATTTCTTTGTGTATAAGGGCATTAAACTGTGCAATAGGTACAAGATTTTGTTCCTCTTGTAGGGTGGCAAGTTCTTTACTCACCAAATTAATTACAGAAAGTGGGGTGAGGTTTTTTAAAATAGCTGCAATAAACCTAAGGGCATTTACTTGTTTTTGAGCTGTAGCAATAAAGGCTTCAAAGACTGATTGGTTTTGATCTATAATAGCAGCAAGAGCTTCATTTTTTTTTGCCCAAGTGACACTATACATTGGCTTTTGTGCAAGGTCTTGTATCCACATGGCCGAAAAATCTATCTTGGGATACTCTTTGCTAATTAATCTATTTATAAAGGTTATAAATGAACCCCTTGAGAAGGATTTATTGTCCAGGCCATGGGTTTCTATAATAACAGAAACTTTATTGGTGGCTTTTAAAATAAAATCTTCAGCAAGGTGCTTATGTTTGTGAAGTTCTTTTTTAAATTCTCCAAAGTCTGAAAGTGTTTTGTCTTTAAAAAGCGAGATATGCGCTGCATCATCTTCATTATTTAAGAGCTTTGCAGCTTTAAAAATATCTTTGGAGATATCCCAGGATTTATCGTCATCAGCTTTTTCTAGGGCGAAGGCCACTAACACCTTTGTAATGGCTTGGTCTACCCCTGTTTTATCTATGAGTTTGTCTACGGCCTCTGTAAGAAGTGCAGTTGGGTCTAAAACCACCTCAAAATTACTAGGCAAGGAGAGATCTTTTGCAAAAGTGCGAATAAGACGATGGTTAAATTTATCAATCGTTTCAACACTAAAGGCGGCATAGTTATGCAGCATGTGAGTGAGTATTGCCTTTGCCCTTGTCTGAATTTTGGGCAGTCCTAGGGGTAGCTCTGATGCAAGATCTTGCATCATTTGTGGTGGATTTGTTGTAGAAGATTTCTCAGAAAAGATCAGCAAATTTTCAATGATGCGATCTTTCATCTCTGCAACAGCCTTATTAGTAAAGGTTAGTGCCAGCAAAGATTGGTAATAGTTGTTTTTTTGTTGATTTAATAAAAACCCTACGTACTCTTTTACTAGAGTGTAGGTTTTACCACTGCCTGCAGCAGCAGCATAAATTAAAAAAGGAGCCTGGTTTTTCAAGAAAAATATTTTGTACTAAAATACATAAAAGCGGAGGGCAACAAAAGGTTTCTTTGAAGGTATTGCAACCTTAATATTTCTATAACAGAATAATTACCTCTTAATGTGTAACTTTGCACAAGATTAATAAACAATAATTTTAAAATTTATTATTATGGCTTTTGAATTACCACAATTATCATATGCTCACAACGCATTAGAACCAAATATAGATCAAAGAACCATGGAGATTCATCACGGAAAACATCACCAAGGATACACCAACAACCTCAACGCAGCTATTGAAGGTACAACCATGGAGGGTAATAGCATTGAAGAAATTCTTCAAAACCTTGACATGAACAACAAAGCCGTGAGAAACAATGGTGGAGGTTTTTACAACCACTCGTTGTTTTGGGAAGTTATGTCTCCAAATGGTGGAGGTGCTCCAACAGGAGCAGTAGCAGCTGCAATTGATGCTTCTTTTGGAAGCTTTGATGCTTTTAAAGAAACTTTTGCAACCGCTGCCAAAACACAGTTTGGGTCTGGATGGGCATTTTTGTGCGTAGCTAAAGATGGATCTTTAGAGGTATGTGGTTGCCCTAACCAAGACAACCCGCTGATGCCAGGTATTGGTTGTGGTGGGACACCAATTTTAGGTATTGATGTTTGGGAACACGCATACTACCTAAACTACCAAAACAGACGTCCAGATTACGTAAGTGCATTTTTTAATGTCATTAACTGGGATGCTGTAAATGTACGTATGGCTAAGGCATAAAGTATATTTGTTAAATTTAATCAAATAGAATGAGAACATTATTGCTGTTTTTTCTTTGTAGTCCATTATTGGTTTTGGCGCAAGACTTAACATCAACTACAGATATTGAAATAACTAAATTTTGGCCACAAGAACCAAATGGATTTTCATATGAAATGAATATAAAAGTCCCAACAGGTGAAGTCCCAACAGGTGGGTTTCCTGTTAGTATATTGCTTCATGGCAATGGCGGAAATGGTTTTGGAATGGTTAATGAATTCTCAAATGTGTTGGAATGTCACGCTCTAGTTGCGCCAACTGGCTATTTAAATAGTTGGAATATTTGTTCAGAAAATAGTGATGCTCCGGATGTGGAAATGATAAATGATCTCATCAATCTTTTACAAACCTATTCCAACATAAATCCAACAAAAATAAGAATCATTGGGTTTTCTAATGGCGCAGGATTAGCAAATAATATTTTTATAGAAAACAACAATCCAGGAATTGATATTGTCTGTGCTGTTGTGTCTCATTTAAATGAACCACAATATCATTCAGGAGGTTTTTTTAAACCTAGCTCCTCAACCAACCCACAAAATTCTTTCTGTGGTTATGATACTTCAGATACTCCGTTAACAACAATAAAATACCTAAGTATAAGCAATATAAATGACCCAATTATACCGTATTTGGGTGGATGGTCTAATGTTGGAGTCCCTTTTATCGATGCAGAAGCAGCCGCCTTCAATATTGCTTTAAATCAAGGATACAATGGCAGTCAACTGACATCGGGAGTAATCATGGGAAATCCTCAAATTACAGAATATTCCTATTTATCTGGAAATGTAGTCCATATAAAGGGTAATGCAGCTCACGGAACCAATGAAACTCAAATAGATTATTTAAAAGATTATTTTTCTGATTGTGATACTGCTTTAAACATCAACAACAATGGTTTAAACAAAATCAAAGCACATCCAAATCCTACAAGTTCAAGTATCGCTTTGTCTGGGCTTTCTAATCAAGCTACAAAATATTCTATTTTTAATATGATTGGCCAAAAAGTTTTAAGCGGTTATTGCTCTGCCAAGGTACCTCATATCAATATGTCAGTATTAGAATCACAAGTTTATTTCCTTAAAATAAAAAACATCACACTTAAAGTTATAAAAAATAAATAGCAGCTACAAAGCTACTTTTACATTAAATATAAGGGCTATTAACTTCCTCCCCAGCTGTGCTGGAAGAAAATACCAACAGCCAATTCTGCCCATAGATATAATGCAACACTAATTATTATTACGAATAATACTTTGGTTTTTTTGCTCATTTGAGGGAGTGATTTCTTTTTTTAAATATAGTTGATTTATAAAAAAAGTCCTCACATTGCTGTGAGGACTTTACATTTTAACTACTCTTATTACATTACTATATTTTAGATCGATACAAAAACCTGGATTTAAAATAGATTAAACTTGAGTTTTTCTTAGGTCTATCAAAAATATTAGCGTTGCATAAATTTCTATTTTTAATGTCTCTCCAAGTATTTAAAGATACTTGGAGAGATAATTATTGTTTAACTATTTAATAATTACTTTCTTGGTAATAACTTGGTTTCCAGATTTTATTTGTACAACGTACAAACCACTTGCCAGGTTCTGGGTAGATACTCTCTGAGTTGCAGTTGTAGTGTTTAATAGAGTTTGTTTTACAACAACTCCTAACATAGAGATAAGCCTAACATCTAGTTGCTGTAAATCTGGTGTTATTCCAGCTATAGTGACAAAGCTATCTGTATTTGCTTTGTATACATTTAGCGTATTTATACCAAGGGTGTCTCCACTAGATAGTACGCTATTGTCCTTAAAGACAATAAAGAATCTATCT
>Ga0213868_10004263_pt1 | contig 13081 bp, 10 predicted proteins | sample PICome_9_FD_160087 | JGI IMG/M metagenome (GOLD analysis project Ga0213868, IMG submission 160087) | Coastal seawater microbial communities near Pivers Island, North Carolina, United States - PICO127 | ecosystem: Environmental > Aquatic > Marine > Coastal | place: USA: North Carolina...
GTTAGCTTGCTCATTACCAAAACTAAGGGCTCATTAAGCTCAGCCACACACCACATTATTAGCCACCGCTTTTAGGGGCCAATATTTTGCCCTACAGCGAGCAGCTGATAAATGATTACCTCAGGTAATATGGCCCCTGCCAGCTGTATTCTTTGTCATCAATCTTGAGCTGATGCTTTTGCGAGGCTGCTGCATCCTTATTTGAAACAATAAATACACTGGACCTATTATCCAAGGTCTCAATAGCGACCGCGGTATAGGCCTCGCTATCAAATACAACTTTCAGCGCAGAAATATTACTGTTTGGATTTACCGACAATTCCGAGACTGGGCTATAGTGTCCATGGGGTTCGATAAGTGACACAAAAAGAGTGTCGCCGACAGCTTTTCTTCGGAAAATTAAAGCGGCGTCTCGGCGCAAATTAAACTCTGGGTCCTCTGCTCCCACCCTTGCAAACAACAGCTCATCCGCAGCGTCTGTGACTGCTGTCAGAGTATAAAACTTACCCTCAACCAACCAATTGAATTGGGTACTGCCTGCAGATGGCTTGCCTTTGCCTTCCAAATAGAGGTGCTGGTAACCGTCGGAATCTCCCATTTGAACCAAGCTAGACGGAGACTTATAGTCAAAGTTTGTCTTTAAAACCTGCCCCATAAAATAGAACGGCAAGTCGTACTGATTGGTGGATTTTGATGCCACTTTGACGATATCTAAGACTAAGGGCTTGGCAAAATTTTCCGCCTTAATGATTGCCATGGTGCGATGTAATTCCGTTCCTGGATAGGCATTGCTCTCTCTGGCGCTTGCTACCTGAACATCATCTCTTGAAGCATCAAAAAAATGTAACTCGGAATGATGCTGGCTCCCAATGCCATAGTCCCCCTTGAACTGAGATGTCTGATTTTGGGTAATAGTGTTGTGAGCAATGGTCTGCTTTGCCCAAGTCTTGTTTTCTTTCAGATAGTTACCGCCGCCCTTCTGCCCTATATTGACAAAACGTACTAGGCCGTAATCCTGAATAACCTCATCGCCCCGGTCGTACAGTGAAAATGACAGCTTGTCATAGTGACCATGACTCAAGCCCTGGGCTGCATATTTGAATACCACCGCTAAGTCTTCATCGCCATAGCGCAATACAGCCACGCCGCCCTGATCGCCATCCATACCATCGGAGAGATTGATCGATTGCTTGGCAAAAGGCTGCGTCTTTTCATCGCGGATGCCCATAGCCACAGAGAGGCCAGCCTGATCCAACAACACCTGGTCCTGTTTTTCAGCGATACTGAGAAGCTGTGAATTCTGGTCGCCGTAGTGATAGGCAATATCAACGGCGGTCACCAGACTGGCAGAAAAGTACGACATGCCTTTTTGGGCATCATTGAGGGGAAAAAAGTTTCCCTCTGCATCGGAGAGATTCAACAGTGCATTGACCGCCTTCAGCAGCACGCCGTTTTTATAGTCAAAGACTTTTGCTTCCGGCTTTACGTTTTCCATTGCCAGCGCAAAAATCAGAAACGGATACATGGCGTAACGCTGGTAATAGGGCCCTTCGGTGTAATAGCCGTCAGGTGAGAATGGATTCTCTAGATTGGCTAAAAACCCAGTCTTCTGCCCTTCAAGCTTAATAAAACCGCCGTCGTTATCCTTGAGGCCCAGTTCAAGACCATCATCTTCAATGCCGTAGAGTGCCCTGTCGATAAGTTCTTGATCGTCCATAACAAGGCCGATCATACCCACTGCAGCATTACCCCAAGTACTGTGATTGTGTATGCGATTATAAAACTGTGGGTTGCCGATGGAGATAAAGTCAGCGAAGGGGCGAAAGAGGTTTTGGTTGAGCTTTTGTCGTTCTTCCTCAGACAAAAAATTGTAGATGGAATCATAGGCCTGAGCCATATAAAGCAACCAGTTACTGTCATTCAGGCACTGCCAGAATAATTTCCCTCGGGCATAAGATCGCGGCTTTGGATGCACCGGCAAGTCTTTGTACATAGCTTCATATTGAAACAACATATCTCGGACATACTCGGCATATTTATCATCCTGCAAGATCTGGTACAAGGCGCCAGCTTTTTGCGCGATAACAAAATTTTTCTTATGTCTTTCATGAGTGTAGCCGCCGGAATAATCGGTTGGTATAGGTGTATCTATACCCATAGCCATTTCAATATCGACCAGCTGTTTGGCTGTCTCAACAGAACTATCAAACAGAGGCACCTGTCCAAGGTTTTGTCTAATGGTCTCGACACCCGCTTTGGTCAGAATCAGCTTAGGGTGGTCATTTGCCTGCAGTTCAATAGGAATAATCATTGCTAGTAACGCTAGCAGCATGACTTTTTTTGTGATTAATTTCATTAGTACTCCAGACAATAGTTTTTCTAGGGGTCAAAAATTTGGGCCGCAGCCCATGTCGCCCAGATTAGAAATTAGGGTAGAGCTCTGCTTTAACCAGGCTTTTGTTTAACCGAGCTTTTGTTTAAACAGGCATAGCTTCAATAGGGATAATAGCGCCGCGATACTGAATCACCACTGATGCCAATCGATTTGCCACCCCGCAAGCCGCTATCAGGTCTTGCCCTTGAAATCTCGAAGCCATAAACCCAGCGTTAAACGAATCACCGGCAGCTGTAGTATCCACAACTTTGACCACTTCGGCAGGTACCGCATCCAGTCCGGAGTCAGTACCAACTAGACAACCTTTTTCACCCATCTTGAGCACCACGTCTGACACACCAAAAGACTTTAAGCGTGCCACTACCTGCTCTGGTGTCTCTTGGCCAAACAGCTGTACCTCATCTTCGTCTGTCGGCAAGACTAGATCCGCAAGCCCATACATCTTCTCATAGGCATCTCGCGCCACCTCGGGGCTCGACCAAAGACGCGGGCGATAGTTGCCATCGAATATAACCTCTCCACCATTGGCCCGGTAGCGTTTAAAAAAATCGAATAGACGATGACGGGCTGCTTCCGTATAGATGGCAAGACTGATTCCGGACAGATAAATATGTTGGTAGGCAGACAGGTGGTCAAATATTTCTTCGGCTTCAGCGGCATCATCAAACATATCCGTAGCCGGGGAGTTGGCGCGCCAGTAGAGAAATGAACGCTCTCCCTGCTCATCAATTTGAATCATATACAGGCCTGGGACCGAGTCTTTCTGTCGCGTCACCAGATTGCAGCCGACACCTTCAGCGCGCCACTGGCTCAACATCCAGGAGCTCATATCGTCGTCTCCCAGAGCAGAGACATAATCCACATCTGCACCCAAACGAGCAAGATAGATAGCGGTGTTAAGCGTATCACCACCAAATGAGAGTCCCGCAGGAAGCGCAGCCTGTTCTCTGCTCGCACCCATGCTACTAACTTCGAGCATACATTCGCCAATAACGGCGACCTTATTTTTCATAGAGCCCAACCCACCACCAAGTCTTAACTAATACGCTTAGGAAAATACCAAGCCGCCGTTTACATCCATATTGATCCCAGAGACAAAGCCAGCGTCACTAGAAGCCAGGAAGCTCACTGTATCTGCAACTTCATCGGGAGCACCCTCTCGACGCAGCGGCGTGTTGCCAGCTGTGGCGATGCGTCCCTCGGGCTTACTGAATGTATCGTGGAATGTTGTACTGATCATGCCGCAGCAAAGGGAATTTACGCGGATATCCTCAGGGCCCAATTCCTTTGCCATAGCCCGTGTAAAGGACATTACCGCGCCTTTCGACGCAGCATAAGCGGAGGCGCCGGGGCCACCGCCATCACGCCCTGCCTGAGAGGAAAAGTTAATAATAGAGGCCCCTTTGGACATGTAAGGGACAACAGCTTTGGTGACTAAGAAGGTAGAGCTGATGTTTAGCTGCATAACATAGTTAAAAAACTCGAGATCCATTTCATCAATGGTTTTGCGGGCAACCAAGCCACCTGCTACGTTGACCAAAATATCGATCTTGGAGCCAAAGGCTTCTATAGTTTTAGCAATCAAACCTTCTACATCGGCGGGCGAGGTCATATCGCCTTTATATAAAATAGCCTGCCCACCAGCTGCCTCAATCTCATCCAACGTCTGTTGGGCCAGATCATGACTGCCGTGATAATTGACCACAACCTTTGCACCCTCTGCCGCCAATTTTAGCGAGATGGCTCTGCCAATATCCCGAACACCGCCAGTCACCACTGCAACTTTTCCCTGATGTTTCATATTCTTTTCACTCTATCCATACCAATTTAGAACGACTTAGGCCAACGTCGACCGCACCCAAAAATCACTTTTCGAGGCTACGGAAATAGTCGAAGACTTCCGGAACATTGCCATTGCCCATACCGGCATCAAAGGCAGCCTGAAGGTTCGCCGAAGTGCCTTCAGCGATTTGCGATCGTGTTCCAAGACCGTTAACCATTTCAAGGAAATAGGCCAGATCCTTGTTGGCATTAGCAATGGAGAAACCCAGATCACTGACGCCGTCTACCGCGTAATTCTTACAGAACTGCATAAACGGAGAAGTGGATGGGCCCGTCGACATAATGTCGAACAGTTGCTGACGATCGACGCCTGCACTTTCAGCCACAGCAAAAGCCTGGGACATAGCGCAAACCGTTGTCATGCCCATAAAGTTGTTAATCAATTTAGTGGTGTGACCAGCGCCGAGCGCGCCCATATAGAAGATATTCTCGCCTTGTATCTCAAGAATAGGCTTAACCTTGTCGAAAGTCTCTTGGTCACCCGCAGCCATAATATTAAGCAGTCCATCAAGGGCGTGAGCTGGTGTGCGACCCAGCGCGGCATCAACCATGCCTGCGCCCTTTGCCGCCAAGTCTGCTCCGATTTTGCGCGTAGATGCCGGAATCGAAGTTCCAAAATCAATCACCACGGCACCTTCTTTAATGCCTGCCAGTATGCCGTCTTCGCCATACATTACCTTTTCGACTACGTTGGACGTTGTAAGGCAGAGCATAATAATATCGCTCGCCGCCGCCAACTCTGCAGCCGAGGTCGCTTCGGATCCACCACGGGCAACGACTGAGGCCACTACCTCTTTGTTGAGATCCATCACGATTGGCTTGAAATCCCTCTTTTGTAAGTTCTCAACCATGTTGCCGCCCATAAGACCTAGGCCGATAAAACCGATGACAGGCATTGTCATATACTTCTCCCAATAAAATTATTTTGTTAAATGCGTGTTACCACTTAGTCCTTCGGGCTCAGCGGTTCGATTTTTGGACACAGAATCCAGATACTGGCCAGTGCAGATATAGCCAGACCAGCGCCAATCAAAAATGCAGGCGTATAGTTACCCCCTGCAGTCAGCATGGGTACCAATGAGGTCAAACCAACAGCGCCAAGCTTAGCGGCCATACCGGAAAAACCCGCCAGCGTTCCCACTGTTTTTCCACCAAAGAAATCACTGGGCAGAGTCTGAACGTTACCAATAGCGGTTTGAAAGCCAAATAGAATCACGGCCATTAATAAAACCGCCACAATAGGGGTTCCAGGATTTGACATGGCCAGCAGTGCGGGAAGCATAGTCAAGCAACCCAAGGTGATAACCAGCTTGCGAGTATGGTCAGTGCTCCATCCCGCCTTAAACCGATTTTGCGCCAGCAAACCGCCAAAGAATGCACCGAGCATTGCTCCCATATAGGGAACCCAGCCATAGAGTGCAATTTGCTTAACATCCATTCCATAGACCTCAAAAAGGTAGATGGGAATCCAGAAAATAAACAACCACCAAATCGGATCTATACAGGCGGAGGCGATAATGACGCCCCAGCTCTGCTTGCGCGAAAGTAGCTCACCAGTAGATGGGTTGTAGCCCTCATCATTGTCATCATCAGCAGTTACAACTTGGTTTTGCTGCCCACTGAGAATGTATTCACGCTCTTCATCAGTAATCCAGGGGTGATTCTTAGGCGGTGCTTTGACAAGAATCATCCAGGGAATAAGCCATAACAGGCCTAAGACACCAATCAAAATAAAGATCATTTGCCAGCTAAAATAGACCGCCATAGTACCAATCAAAGGTATTGATATTAAACCGCCGACAGCAGCGCCAGAGTTGAAAATCCCCTGGGCCAGCGCGCGCTCTTTAGTTGGAAACCACTCAGCGTTGCCCTTGGTCGCACCAGGCCAGTTACCGGCCTCGGCCAAACCCAAAAGTGCTCGGAAAATACTGAACGTGACAATGCCTTTGGCAAAGGCATGCAACATGGTGGCAATGGACCAAACACTAATAGACAGGGCAAAGCCTAGACGGGTGCCAATCCAGTCAAATATCTTGCCGAAAATAGCCTGGCCAAATGCGTAGGAAAAAATAAAGATCACAGAGAGAAATGCATAAATCTCTTTGTGCTCATCAGCACTTTTATCTGGATAGAGGTCACCTGCAATACTCGGCCAAAGTACAACCAAAGCCTGGCGATCAATATAGTTAATCACTGTGGCAAGGGCGATCAGTGCAATCACCCACCAGCGAAGGTTAGTTATTTTCATTTATTATTCCCCTCTAAAAAGTCTTCTCTCATTGGGCTAAAGACATCGATAAGCGTTCCAGCTTTCTTGCAAATAGCACCATGACTGATATTGGGTTCCATAAAAAAACAGTCCCCTGCCACCAGCGTTTTTGTTTCAGTACCGACGGTGACATCAAATTCACCGCTCTCAACATAGGCCACCTGAGAGTGAAAGTGACTGTGCACATAACCCTCACTGCCCGCCTCAAAATTGACCTTGACCATCATGATCTGATTATTAAAACCCATAACTTTTCGTGTGACACCCGGAGCAACGGGCTCGACTAATAATTCTTCACCAAATAGAAAAGGTGCTGTTTGCATGGTGTATTTCTCCAAATCCTGGGTTGGGTGCTGCTACTAAAGTTAATAAACTAGGCAATGCTCAACGCTATCAAGCCAATTATCGAGCAGCCCTATTTAACAAGGTTATCCTTAATTAACGCTGTATTTTCCAACTTACTGTGCAGTTCACTAACCGTTGGCAGTGGCGTTTCTGTTAGCAAATTTTTGACAAATCGAGTAACTGGCTCGCCGACCGTATGCTCTATCTTGATCGCTGGGCTATTTGAAAAACGATTATTTTCAATGCTAGTTACCTGTACTCCATGCAAATAAATCGATGATTTAGACTTGTTTTTGCTACCACCGCCGACATTTTTCAGCTCAGAATTTATCAGGGAAAAATGTGGCCCAAAGGTGCTCTCATCGGTGCCACCTCTATAAATATTGGCCAGTGCGCCCTGCACATTTTCAAAACTGGAATCGCTAATTTGAACGTAATCCACATTAAAGATGCCGTAGTCATCAGCCTCTTTATCCAACCCCAAGATAGCGCCACTGACGTTGCTGAAGTGGGAATCGGCAATAACAACGCTGTCCGCCATAGTGCTCTTTGCGACATTCAGAAAATTAAAATGGCGATTGATATCAAGGTCTATAAACTCGGAATTCTCCACTTCAATCTGGTAGTTGACCAACATTGAATAGGGGCTGGTGCGGATAACAGAATTACCCACATTGTCTGGTGAACGCTTGCCGGACACCACCAAACCACTGAGCTTTAAACTGCCACCGTCTGCAATTTGAAACAGCGCAGAGCGCTCAAACTCGATTCTCGGACGGTTGTCCCCCAACAGGGTCAAAGGCTTGTCGATCTCAATAACTTTACTTACCAGGTAGTCGCCAGGGGCAAGTCGAATAATATCCCCAGACTGCGCTGACTCAATTGCGCTGAGCAAGGCTCCAGGCTTGGATGTAACTTGGATGGTCTGTCCAATATCAAAACGTAATGATGCATCTGACTTCGGATACCAAGAGACGCCAGTTTGCGCTTTATCCAACACCACAAGATCTCGCTTGGCACCTATATCAGACAGGTCTGCAGACTTGGGATAAAGCAACCCGTTGGCCGCCCTAGCCAGATCAACCGATTGGTTGCTAAATCCCTGACTAATTTTTGGGCTCTCAACATTGTTCAACACACTATTGGCAAAGCTGATGCCACTGACATCGTCATATAGAGTGAAAGTGTCGCGTCCGTCATTATTGAAGATTAAGTTATTGCTGAAGTGACTGTTAACTGGTGCCGCCGAACGCTCAGCGTCGCTGCCAGCAGCCAACTGAATATGATCACTGTAAATCAGGCTGTTGTTCTCAATCACCGCGCCATCGACCTGATGGTACCGATTAATAGGTGAATTGGGTACGCCATTCATAACCACTAGAGCGCCGCCAAATCGATAACCTGTGAGGCCCTCGAGATAATTGTTGCGAATAATCTGACCCTTATTGATCACACGAATGCCCCCAGTGTGATCAACTCGACCACCCAAAAATACGTTCTCTTCCACCAGATTATTGTCACCGTGACGCAGGGTTAGCGTGCCTTTAGATTCGAAAAAGAGGTTGCCACGAACCTTGTTGCTGCCAGACTTGACGGAAATAATTTCTACTTCACCATCACAGCGGTCAAAGTAGTTATTTTCCACCAGGGTGTAGGAATTGGAGAGGGAATAGTGACTAGTACCAATACGCAATGTCTCACCGCCATTGGATCCCAGCACAGGTCTAGGGCCAAAATAGTTGTGATCTATACGGTGGTAGTTTTCTTGGCTCTGCTCGGAATCCAACCGAACCGCCATGGTCACACCTTTGTTGCGCTTACCTTCAAGGTGGTTGTGATCAAAGCGATTGTTTTTTCCGTACATGGCAACCCAGTAGTCAGCTTCGAACCGCTCTGGATTGCTAAAATTATCAATTACGACTTCTGTCACTCGCGAGTTATTGGCTAAGGACTTCTTATCGCGGCGGAAGCTTATTACCTGGAGTGTCGGTGTATAACCATCTTTAAAAATTAGCCCTGAGACTTCGAGATACTCTCCCGCCAGACGCAGATTAGATTGCCCGGTGATAAACACTTTTCCCTTGGTCTCAGCGGTTAAGCGTATCGGCTTATCGGCTTCACCCGTTCCGGTAAACAATATTTCGAAGTCTTTCCAAGTGCCATCGGCAAGCTTAATAACGTCTCCTGGCTTGGCATCTGCCACGGCCCGGACAAACTCCGCCTGATCTTTAACGACTATCCCACCTGGATTAGTTGGCGTACAGGCACTAATTATTGCCACCAGCATAAATAGGAGAGATAGCTTAATTTTTCGAACACTAGTCATTGGCTGCATATTATTGTCATTATTCGTATCAGTTAAATTAACAAAAACGCTGGTCTGGCAACGAAGTTGAAGTCAAGGCAAGCCGACGTATAGAGTCAGGTCTAGTACCTAAGATATAGACCAAAATGTACCTTTCCACGGCTTGATTGTCAAACAATATTGTAATACCAATTGAGAATATTGGCCAACACTGCAGCTCGAAGGGATCGGGATGGGATCGCGAAGACATCGCTGGCCTAACTAAAGGTCAACGGCGGGTAGACGGACTAAAGGGGCTGGGAGACTGGGGAGGAGAGGCCCTCAGCCTAAGCTAAAAACCATATAAGATTTGCACTGGTCTCAGGAGATAACTAGATTACATCACCTAACTATAGGTCCACACGCCCTACGGGAAAGCGTTCACGCATTTGTGAGACTTTGCGCTGCACTTCTGACACAGCCTCTTGCTCAATGGTTTCATGTAACGCGGTCAGCATCCGGGAGAAATGATTGCGCATGGCAACTCGCGCCTTATTGGAATCATTCTCTACCATGGCATCGAAGATGGCTCTGTGTTCAGCCAGACGCCGGGCATCGTCTTTCATACAGACAGCTTGGTGGGCTATACGAATATTGTCGAGTTCTTCCTGCACATCCCAAAGCTGGGAAATCAACATTGATAAGACGCGATTATTCGTCGCTTCAGAAATAATCGAGTGAAACTTTCGGTCTGCAACTACTGACGCAGGGTCCCCCTCAACATTCTCCAGAGCCATGGCTTCAAGCGCTTTCTCTAACTCTGCCAGTTGGGACTCGGTGATTAAAACAGCTGCCAGAGCAGCGGCTTCACCTTCAATAAATACCCGAGATTCAATCAACTCAAAGGGGCTGACGGACTTTGCTAAACCGGCAAATTCAACACTAGGCTCCACAACATAGACTCCAGAGCCAGTCTTGACAGACACTCGCCCTTTTGCCTCAAGAGCAATGACCGCCTCACGAATAGTTGGCCGACTAACAGAGAAGCGCTCTGCCAACTCTCGCTCGGATGGCAGACGACTGCCAATAGAATACTCACCCGACTCTATAAGCACCAATATCTTGTCTGCAATTTGTCGATATAAACGCTTGTTAGGATTACTCATGGGGATAACGCTACTCGTATTTGGGAAGTTTCAACACAGGTTGCCGGCTAAAAAGCCTGCATTTGTATTACAACACATCAAAACTGGTAAGACAATATTTCCACCAAGGCTAAAGGGTTTCGGCCCTTAGTTTCCACCAATAGCTTCGACCTTTAGTTTCAAGCTATAGCCCCGAAGACTACCTATACCGAATTGATGTCTTTGGCGCTTCAGCTCCTGATTTATATCATTTGCCAAAGGCCGCTGATCCCGACCATAGATGTACAGAGTGAAAACAGGAAAATAACCCCAAATATACTGTTGGCAACCCAGCCATTTTTATAGCCTTGCATAAGATCTTTGCGGTGACTCAGATAGAAAATACAGGCAACCGTGACAGGCAGAATCACAGCATTAAAAGCCTGGGACACGATCATGACCACTACCGGCCTAGCTTCAAATATGGGTACCACAAGGCCAAGCAGGGAAATCAACAGTACCAATATTCTATACCGAACCAAGGTCATGTTTCTTCCCGCACCTGTATAGTCGCATAACAGCCAGGGCAGCATTAGCACATTGGGGATTTGGGAGGATACTCCTGCAGCAATCAGCCCAAAGGCGAATATCGAAGCCGCCATTGGCCCGGCAAGTGGCTCCAGTAACCCAATCATTTGCGAGGCCTTAGATAACTCTAGACCTTCAACATGCAAGGTACCCGCAGCAGCGGCCATAATTGCCGCACTGATAATAAACATTAATGTCACCGAAAAAGCGGCGTCGTTTCGCTGCTTTTTATAATCTTCCAGAGTCCACCCGGCCTCTTTTACGAGAGTGGTGCGAATAATAAACAAACCGGAAAATACGGTGGTGCCCACCATCGACGCGATCACTAGATAAGCGCCATTACCGGAAGTGCCCGAAGAGCCGGAATCCCCTGGCACTTCTGGAATACTCGGGATTAACCCCTTAATAATTTCAATCGGTGGCGGCATCATAAGAATGAAATTAATCAAAAAGCAGGCTGCCATAATCGCCACAATCACCGCCAGACTGCGCTCGAAAAACTGGGTTCTGCCATTCCAAAAAATAAAGTACACCAGGGTGACAAAGAAGCTGGCGAAATATATTGGCGAGATACCACCTTCAATAAGGGATTTCGACCACTCATGGCAAATCTCCGCAACAATCCCCATAACGCCCATCACACTGCCGCAAACACCAGCAGTTAGGGCAGCAATAAAAAATATGCCTACCCAGGGATGGATATGTTTCCGGAAAGCTTCCAGTGCTGTCTCACCAGTGATCAAGGTATAACGGCCGTACTGATTGACCATGAAGAAGGTGCACAGGCAGGAGGCAACAATGGTCCAGAGTAGGGACATACCGTAATCGGCGCCAGCCTTAGCCATAGCTGTCACACTGCCAGTGCCAATATTAAAACCCAGCAAGAAAATACCCGGCAGAAATAAGGCTAGCCCTTTGGCAAATTTTTGCCCGAAGGATGTCTCTGTGGCGCTGTCTTTTTCAACAGTCTCGCTCATCATAATGTCTCCATGTCCTGAGCAGAAAGCGCGCGGATAACTCCGCGAACTTCCGCCAAACCTTTCAGGCGACCAATAGCCGAATAGCCTGGGTTCACTGTTTTTCCCATGTCATCCATCATTTGATGGCCATGGTCGGGGCGGATATAAATATCGCCACTGCTTAAACCACCCACCCTTCGCCGATGCTCTTCATGCAACAACTCCTTGATCACCTGCACCATATCTATATCGCTATCCAGATGGCTGGCTTCGTAAAATGATCGCTGTTCTTTGGGATCGAGGCAGACACCGCGTAAATGGGAAAAATGAATCCGTGAGCCAAACTGCCTGGCCATTGCCGGAAGATTATTGTCAGGGCGACTGCCGTAGGTTCCAACGCAGAGGGTCATACCATTGGACGGGCTTGGCAGGGCGCCAAATAGAAGAGCCAGGTCATCTGCCGTGCATATAACCCTTGGCAAACCCAGCATATCCCGAGGAGGATCATCGGGATGAATGGCCAACTTCACACCCAAGGCTTCAGCACGGGGCAAGACCTGCGCGAGAAAGCTGCATAGATTGTCTCGCAAAATCTCTGGGGTGATATCTTTGTAACAGGCGAGCATGACGCGAAAATCATCAATGCCATAGGCGGCAGTCATCTTGCCGGGCAGGCCAGCAATAATATTATTGGTCAGCTGCTTTCGCTCTACTACAGTCATCTGTTCAAAAACCTGCTTTGCCTCGGCGAGTTCTTGCTCGCTGTACTCCAACTCGGCATTGGCACGCTGGAGAATAAATAAATCAAAGGCGGCAAATTTTTGCTGATCGAAACGCAGCGCATAGGCACCGGTTGATAGCTTGAATTTAAGATCGGTGCGGGTCCAATCAATCACCGGCATAAAGTTATAGCAGATAGTTTTGATCCCACAATGGGCGAGGTTTTCCATAGAGGCGATCCAATTTTCCACATATTTCTTATGGCCTACTCGCGCTAACTTAATATCTTCATGAACGGGGATACTTTCCACCACGCTCCAGGTGAGAGGCGTGAGACCAGTATCACAGCGCTCAATCAATGCCTGATGCTTTGCTATGGCGTCAATCGACCAGGATTCACCCGTAGGTGCGCCCTGAAGCGCACTGACTATATCGGTGGCGCCGGTTTGTCTTATATCATCGATGGTCACTGGATCGTTCGGTCCAAACCATCTCCAGGATTCACGCATAAGATTCTCTTTTTATTAGAATTCCAAAAGCCAGATAAAAAAAGGG
>Ga0213868_10004264_pt1 | contig 13080 bp, 9 predicted proteins | sample PICome_9_FD_160087 | JGI IMG/M metagenome (GOLD analysis project Ga0213868, IMG submission 160087) | Coastal seawater microbial communities near Pivers Island, North Carolina, United States - PICO127 | ecosystem: Environmental > Aquatic > Marine > Coastal | place: USA: North Carolina | collected...
CGTTAATTGTTAATCTGGTGGCCCCAGCTTTCTGAATCAGCAGATCACCGATACCAGCCTGATTGATGATTGACTGGGTAGAGGTATGAACCATCGTCAGGTCTTGGCTGTTACCCAGACGGATGAATTCATTGTCACCAAGATCTACTTGATCGACGTTGATCGTGTCCATTTTGACCTTGACGTTGCCGCCACTTCTCACAGCAATGAGAAAATCGGTACTGACTAGGCTTCCACCATCACTTAACTCTGAAATTTTAGACACGGTTAATCTCCTTTATTCGGGCATTTTACGGCAAAACTGGTTAATCGTCAGCCTTAATAGATTCTATTTCTTGTTTCAAGGTTTTTATCGCTTCAATCAAATAACCTACAATATCGCCGTAAGCCACTGATAAAACCCCATCTTCGTTTGCATGTACCAACTCTGGCGCTATTTCTTGCAGTTCCTGAGCTATGACACCAGCGCCTTTCTTGCCTGCCTTGATAAAACTAACACCGCGCATATCAAAGACCTTGCTTCCGTCTATGGTTTCAACGGCAGTCTTTAATCGGGCGTCAGAGCCTTGGGTCACGGTGCCTGTAATGTTGATATTGCCAGCGCCTTGGTAATTGCCATCTGATGATATACTTACACCGCCATTTGCAAAGCCGTTGCCATAACTGCCAGCGCCAGTTGCAAGAATCCCTCCCGTTGAGGTAAAAGCAATTGTGCCTGTCGCCGTGTTGGATCCGTTGTACTGATTAAAATACATAACGGAATCACTGCCAACATCAGCCCTGATCTTCCATGAAGGATATGAACTACCGTCCTCTATAAATTTAAGAACGGCATCACTGCTTGCTGGCGCTGTAATATCAAGATCGTTGGTTATTATTTTGCCGTCTGTACTTATGTTGCCATTGGTGTCAATGGTTGCGCCAGTAGAACCATAGCCGCCGTTAAACTTGATGCCATTACCACTCGCCTCAATGTTTAAGCTATCGCCTGTTTTCGGCACGAACAGACCATGATTCGGACTGCCTAAGTCTCCAGCACCAGATCCTAAATCATCAACGCCATTGTAGAACCATATCCCACCTAGTGGCCGTATTGAATCTGCAACTGTTGTCTCGCCTCTACCTGCTATAAAGATACCGCCGTATCTATTGCTAATTGGGTTTTCCTCGTTGACGGCTATAGTCAGGCTTCCACCGTTAATAGAAGTGTTATTGAACGACCCTGTGAAATATGAAATCGGGCTACCTTTGGCAACGGACGAAGTGCCGTGATTTGAGTCCTCGTATGTAATAGCGTTGGGAATCGATATCCTTCTCGGATTTGTAACATCAGGTGAACCCGTTGATGGATAAGGCGAATAACTGCCATTCGTAACGCCAACGACAACCCGCAAGAAATATTCGCCTTTTGGGAACCCGTAAACCGTGACCTGCTCGGTCATGTAATAATCTTCGTCGGTTATCCCATAAGCAAATTCTGAGTAACCAATACCAGTGAAATCTTGTGCTGCTTGATTTGATGTCGCCAGATCCGCACGATAATTACCGCCACCTAAATCAGTAGTTTTGACATAGTAATTACTGTTCAATTGTCCAGAGGTGAATTTTGCGCTAGATAAAGCTGCTGACCCAAAGTTGGTCCAAGTGCCAGGGCTTCCACCTACATTTGCCGCATACTGAATCTGAATTGACAGATTGGACATGATCGCGTTCTGCGCGTTACTCAACCCTGAAATAGTCCCAGACGTTAATGGCCCAGCGTAGAACGAAGCGTATAACGTAAGATTCTGATCAAAAGAATTATCAAAGAACACATAATCAGCATTACTGCTTAAATCTAAAACAGAACTTCTTAGCGATGTTGGAAATCTAGAATTTGAGTTGTAATCAGGTTGTCCGCCTGTGGTAAAGCTCACCACGTTTGCATCTACGTTTAATTTCTCGCCATCCCACGTCAGCGCCGTACCAGTTGACGCATTGCCAACGCTTAACTTGTAAGCATTGCTGTCATACCCAAGAAAAAAACCGTTGCCAGTGTTGAAATTAACTGACGTGCCGCCGTAAAACTTGCCAGTAGTACCTACATTGACTGCGCCAGTAAATGCCCCTGACGTGGCTGTAATAGCGCCAGTAATATCGGCCCCTGTTGCCGTCAAAACACCCGCTGGCGTAACACTAAACTCAGCATCAGCGAATGTTTCATTTCCAAGATATATACCGTATTGATCTGCACTAAATACCGCTTCACCGCTGCCGATCCTAATGTCATTTGCAATTGTTGCCGAATCTGTGATTAATGCTCCAGTTGTAATAATTCCTGCAACATCCAGATTGGCGACGTTCATTGTCCCAGTAACATTTGTACCGTTAAATGTGAAATTAGTAGAAGCGTCAACCGTTCCAGTGATATTGACAGAGGTTGCAGTGACAGCACCTGCTGGTGTTACTCTAAAAGGTGCCGATGCAAAAGTATTGTCGCCCAAATGAATCCCGTCGGCAGTTGACAGGGAAACCCTAGTAGTCCCATCTCCAGCCGTTAGACTTGTTGATCCGAGCGTGAATCCGCCGATTGTCCCTGATACAGACGTAATTTCGCCATCTACAGCCAAAGTGCTCCCGTTAAACGCAAGCTTATCTTGAAGGCTGAAGTTGCCAGAATTGTCTAAATAGAAACCTGTATTGCTGTTGTTAAATGTACCATCGCCTTGATATAGCTTGGCTACTTCTGGATCGCCGCCAGACGCCGCAGTGTAGCTGATAGTTACTGGCCCCGCTGACCCAGCTTGTAACCCTAAAGTTAATCCAGTATCAGAGTCTTGTACCGCAGTGGCTCCTGAAGCTGCGCCACTTTTTATAGTTGCAACGGCAGTGCCATCAACCTGTCCTGTTAAATTACCTCCAAGAATGGTTGCTGTTGAATCTTGATTGGCCGTAGCTCCTGCTGCCGCTCCGCTTGCGACTGTACTAGCCGCCGTGCCTCCAACAGTTACAGTGTTTGAGATGCTTCCAGAAGTGGCTGTAATCTCACCAGTTATCTTCGCATTCTGGAATTCAACATCGCCAGAGGTCAGTATCTGCCAGCCGCTAGTATCTGCAACGTAGTTTGTGCTTTGTAAAGTGTTTGCAAATTTGTCAACCGTGACCGCATCGTTTGAAAGCCTAGCAGTCGTGATGGCTGACTCTGCAATCTGAGAAGTATTTATCCCGCTTTCTTTAATGATAAGACTGGTAACACCGCCGACCGTCTCGGTGTCAAACATAACGCCGTCAATCTGAAGCCTGTCTGCTGAGATTGTGCCTGTTGAAATCAGATCACCTGAGATAACAACGTCAGCGCCAAAGAAGATCTTGTCAGCCGTAACCGTAAAAGGCTGGATCGGAGTATCAGCGGTTGAATCAGGACTGACGATTGAAAATTGATCTGCGACTACCGCAAACTCTGAAAACGGGGTTGCTCCTGACGTGGTAGATAATAAACCAAAGCCAGTGATCCGATTGTTGTTGTCAATCTTGACTGAGTAGTTAGCTTCCACGCCGTCAATAGAAGTGGCTTGCGTTGTAATGCTTGCCGTGTTTCCTCCGACCGTTGTAGTTAACGTGGTCAAGTCTTGAGCGGTAGAAGTAACCTGTCCATCAATTACAGAGACAGTTGTGGATAGGCTTGACAGCGCACCAGCAGTCGCTACAACCCCGTTTGTCGGATCGTTGACTGTAGACTCAAGTGCCGTTAATTGGATCGCTTGGGTCTGTATGCCGTTTTCATTGGCGAAGGTTTGCACCGTCAGCGAATCAATTGCGGCGGATGAGCCGCTCACAAAATCCGTCAGATCTTGCAGCTCAACGGTTCCTGAAGTCTCAAGGTCAATCAGATCATCGTTTTCATCTTCAGCCTGGGTCCTAAAATGTAGATCTTCAGTATAAGTGGCATTCAGTGTCGTTACAGCGCCAGCGTTGACAGTAGTGGCCCCTTCCGTATTCGTTACCCTAGTTGTTAGCGCCGTCAATCCTGAAGCATTCGCAGCAACGCCTGTTGTGCCATTATTCACTGTTGTTTCAAGCGCGGTGATATCAGACGCTTGAGAAACGATTGATCCTTCGGCTGTAGTGACCCGCGTATCTAATCCGCTGATAGCACTAGCGTTAGTTGTGATATTGCCTTCAGCGGTCGATACATCTGTCTGCAACGTAGTAATGTCTGAAGCGTTGGTTGTTATAGAACCTTCGGCAGTCGTTACCCGGGTTGTCAGATTTCCCAATGCCGTTGATGTTGCAGCAACGCCTGTCGTTGGGTCGTCAACCGTGACCTCTAACGCTGTAACGTCAGCAGCAATTGACGTTATGGAATTACCTTGTGCGACCGTTGTTACATCTAAGGCTGTGATGGCGTTTGCGTTAGTCGTGACGTTTGAATTGGTCGTCGTCAGAGACGTTTGTAGATTCGTGATTGCCGCTGCGTTCTGGGTTGTTTGACCATCTCGCAGATCTTCCCAATCGGTTCCAGACCAATAATGAGGCTGGTTGTTTTCCGAACTGTCATACCAGCGTGAAAAGTCAGGTATAGGATCTGGAATACCACCAACGCCAGCAACGGGTTCTGTAGCTTGAATGAAGACCTCAGAAACGCCTGATGTCAAATCAACAACAACTGTTTCCAATGCGCTTAAATTATTAGCGACCGTATTGATGGACGTATTTAAAGTCTGGTTGGAATCCGAAACGTAGATCGCCACGTCTCCTAAATTCTGTATGTCAACGTCTTGGCCCGTCTCTAAGTTAAGGACTTCGCCAGCTTCAACCTCAACCTCAAGGATCTCTTGCGCTAATACTGAGTTCTTAACGTCAGCTTGACTCATGACGGTTGTTCCGTCAGCGTCAAACAAATCAACAGATATTTGAGCGCCAGCGGTTGCGTTATTTGCTGGGGCATCTGTAGACCCAGCAACATCAGCCCACTCAACCCGTCCGACCGTAGCGAAAACCGTAGTATTCGGATCAGCATTAGGCTCTAAATTAGACTGACTGGCTGCGTCTGTTCCGACATTCTTAACTGCTCGTACCCAGTAGTATCTTAGATCTCCTGAAGCTATAGTCGCCCACAAATTACCTGTGCCGCTTCCTGTTGCTGTTGCGGTAAACACAACCCCAACCGTATTAGAAGCAGCGCCCATCGCAACGAAATCTGTATTTCCCAAAGTTCTTATCGTGTAGGTATCACCTACATTCACCGTTGTAGGGAAAGAGATCTGTGCCTTATTTGAGCCATCGTGAATAAATTGAGTTCCATTGGTCTCGCCGATCTTGATCGCAGATGAGAAATTTGCATTCCTTGATGCGTAGACGTAAATCGTGCCGAAGTCACTAGGATTGCCAGGATTGACCCAGTTCAACTCATTGCTTTTGAGTCCAGCAGTAGCCGTAAGCCCAGAAGGACTTGGTACGCCCCTGAATGCGTCTGTGATAACGCCTGTAGCTGTAACCGTGGAATACTCATTGACAGCAGGGTCAGCGTAAGAAGTGCTTGAGTCTTCCCGTAAGGTTAGATTAACTCCACCATCCTCTGAGAACGTCCAGCCAGCACACTGAAAGACCTTGTTTGACCAGTTCAATTCCTCAACAGATACTTGAACCCGATCACCTGCCGTTATTCTTAATGCGGATAGATTCGCTGGGAAGCTAACGACCTTCTGCTGGTCGCTTAACTGAATTAATTTGTTAGACAATCTCTGAGCCATATAGCTTGAGTTTGTCATGGGATACTGGACTTCTTTTTCCAGAATCTCATTATTATCTCTAGTAACAGCGTCAGCTAACTGAACCTTGGGAAATTCGCTAGACTTGTGATTTTGACTGGGATCAATAAACAGACCTTTGATCGTGTTAAATCGGTCTGATCGTTCCAGAGAAGTCTTGATTGAAATAGCACCGATCAAGTCATCTTCGGTCAAAGTCTCGGTAGGAGCCTCATAGATCCCAGCGTGAAGGATATACTTACCGTTGGAGTAAACAAGGTTGCCGTTCATTGAAGACAGGATCTTGTTTATATTCTTCTGATGTGAGTCAGTTGCAAAGACTACGCCGTTACAAGTAAACCTTGATTCTGTACCGCCAGGAACAGATACCGAAACATCACAGCCGTCTGCCGCTGTAGTTACAGAATCCCAATCAATCTTGCTAACAGATACGCCCATCCCAAGATAGGTATCCGTGAGATAGTCAACAACACATAAGGCTGGGTTCGTTGAATAAGTGATATAGCTTGCATTAGTTGTATCTTGTCCGCGTGTCTCAACAGCCGCAAACTCTAACCGTGGGTCATAGATAGACTTGCCTTGAACCAATGCTTTTACATTTGAAGGCGCAAATTTGTCCCAAGTTTCCGCTGAGTATTCATTCAAAACCCACTTCATTGCTAGATAAGCAATACCATCACCACGGTGAGCGGATGTATAATTAGCAAACGGGCCTGTCAATAAAACGTCTGCTGTTTGAGATGCTTCGCCTAAGTGCTTCTTAATTACGCAAATGGTGCTTGAATTCTTAGGCCCAAACGTCCCAGCAGTAACATTACCGCCAGCATCAGACCCGCCGTTTATTTGAGAATCTGTAATAACAATGTCATCCATGTGGATGTCGGTAATGTCGTTTAATTCATGACCCGCTAGAACAATGGTTTGATAAAGGTCAGAGTTATCGGTGCCCGATAACCCGATAAAAGAAATCGGACCAGATACTAATGCCTCACCGTAAATTATCTTTTGAGGTTCTGTGGTTGATCTAACTGTTCTCTGTCTGGAAGCGTCTGTATCAACAGTCGGCATTTCTACTTCAAAAAGACTCATTGCCTGTTTGGCAATTAAAGTCCCGCCAACTACAACAGCAGCGCCAATCGCTACAGCAGCGCCAGCACCAAGCGTTGCAGCAGCAGCGGCTCCAGCAAAAGCCTCAAAAACGAAAAACCCTATTTTTAGTAACGCTACTGCTACTTGTGGCATAAATCCCAACCCGATAAGATATGCTGCTCAGGAATTCTAGCGAATCCTTTTTTAACTAGACAAACTGCTGTATTACCCAGCTTGATGCCCATAAGCTGGCTGTCTGGCGTTTTTACGATAACTGGCGAACCATCTGGCAACGATCTAATGTCTTCCGTAGGCTCACCTAAAACGCTTGCAGCAGTGTCTTCCAAGTCGCCAAAATCCTTAATGATAGATTCAGCGTCTTCCTCAGAATTATAGTGGAAATCGGCAAGATAGTCTTTGCCTGTTAATTCTTTTACTATGAAACCAGCGAACTGACAGCAATCTACAGAACCATAATCAAAGTCTTTCTTTTCCCACTTGTTCAACGCTTGATAGACTTGCAAGATCATTATTATTTTCTGCCTCCGTCTTGTGGCCCCCTTGGCGTACCCACTCCACCTGAACCACCAGTTCCTCTAGCGCCCCAATCAATCTTAGCGCCTTCAATCTTGTGCATAAAGTTAAAGAACAGATCACCAGAAGATTTCTCCTGCTGCGCGGCGTTGGTATACATCAGATTCAAAGACTTGTTGAACCGACTCAATTCCGACTCAGCGATTAACTGAATGGCATCACCGCCATCGGCACCGACCGACATATTCATTTGATCCATGAACCCCGCCCAGATCTGGGTAGGTGTGTCAATTAGAACATCGTCAGCGTCCAAGACACCAAGGTAAACCGTGACAGGATGTAGATAGTAGTCTTCGGTTAAAGCCACGCCTGATATCGTTGCGTCTAAGCCTGATAAAGTGAGCGTAATAGCGTACGGACTAACGTCAAGACCTTCTTCTACCTGTGAAATAGACCCAAGGTCTCCGACACCCAACCAATCTTTATCACCAGACCCATCGTCCCAAGTATACGTTCCTATTGAGTTGTGAAGGTAAACCGTACCAGACGGAAACTCTAACTTAGCAAAAGACACAATCGCAACGTGCTGCTGTGCTAAAGCTGTCGCTACATTAGCTGGGAATCCTCGGCTCATGCTAGAACATCCTCTACTGCCTCAATTGTGAAGTTTGAAACCAACCCTGCTTGTGTATCCCAAGACGTAGAGCTTGCCAGCATGAAAACGCCTAAGACTGGAACATTGTAGTCAACCAATCCCGAGTTTATCGTCGGCTTCCTAATTGGTGGCGCAATTGGTATTTCAATCTCACCGATAGAGTCTGAACTGCAAGAAGCAGTGACCATGTGAAGCTCGTTATTAAATGCGATGTAATCGCCAGCCTTAAAATAATCCGCTCTAGAAAGCAGTGCATTTCTGACATCAAGGGTGGAACCTGTTTGCCCTGCTCCTTTTATTAGCAAGTTGTTAGCCGTTGCAGTACCAGTCCCAGAGCCAACACCAGTTGCCACAAACAAAAGACCAACCGTATTGCTTGCTGCGCCAATTGTCGTGAAATTTGTAGTGCCGATTGTCGTAATTATATAAGTCGCGCCAGTCGTGAAATTGCCAGCGGTAGTTATCTGCTGTGCTAATGATGGAGCGGAACCCCGACGAACAAAGCCGTGATCTTGAACATAGAACCTATGCTGCTGACCATTCAACTTTGCTAAGAACGCTTGCATCTCCGCCCGATCATCACCTGTCAGGTTATTGAACCTCATTGAGACCTTCCACAACGATCCTTTCCTAGATGCCGTCTGGACTGAGTTAGTCAACGGGCTCTGAAACGTCCTAGTGTTCGTTACCAGCTCAAAAGTGTTTGAGGATGGGGTTATGCTTGGGAATGTGTAAGTTGTCATTACCCGAATCTCCGGCGCCGCATCAGATCTTGTATGCTAAGTATAGTTTGTTGTGAAGTCTGCTGCATTGCTGCGCGGATCTTCATATCTACGTTAGCATCAGCGCCAGTTGCGTCTATGTTATTAACCACGGTGATCCCACCGCCTTGACCTTTAGTGTGATCAACAACGGTCTCGTTCGGATGAAGAATCGCTGGGAATCCGCCCTTACCATCTACACCGCCGGACCTTCCGCCTGTGCCGGTAAAACCACCGCCGTCAAAGCTCTGAGCCTTGATCTGAGCAACTTGCCCCATACCAGCAGCAATAACACCACCAGCCATAACGTAATTCAGAGGCGGCGGATAGCTCTTGTAGGCTACGGTTGCAGCAGTAGAAGTATTCATTATAGCATTGGCAATATTGAACGCTTTGCTGATTGCGAACAGGCGCTTGTTGTTCTTTGCTATACCGTTGAATTGATTACCAAGTTCGCCCAAAACATGCTCGGTCTGTTCTGTAGCAGACAGCTTGTTAAATGACTCTAGTCTCTTAGCGCCTTCAATAGAAGCTTTTTGCAAGAAAGACATGCCTTCTAATTCATCTGTCACGCCTTGATCTAATAAAGCTTTCTTCTTCTCGTTGAAGTCCTCAATGACCTGCAACTGCATGTCTCTGAATGTCTGTTCATTGATAACGCCCAGTGCTAGATTTTCTACAAGAATCAGGTTTTGATTAACCATAGACTGTTCTAGTGCTTGCTCTTCAGTCAACAAAGATTGACGTAAGGACTCTAATTTACCCTTAGCACTCTCTACCTTCTGCGCCTCTTCTTGTGCAGTTTGGAAGTCTTTAAGCCTTTTTATTGCGTTATCAAATGCTTCTTGCTGCTCTGTATCTAACCCTTTTACCAAATCGTTAGCTAACAACAGCTCTATATTGCTTTTCCCTAAAGCATCTGCTTGTGCGACTACGCCATTGACGTAGTTTTTCGTTGAATTTGCAGCATCCTTTGCTATCTTGGCTGCTTCTGCTGTTTCTTTATTAGCTTTTTGAAGCTCAGTTACTCTAGCCGTTAAAGCCATGACCAGTTCTATTTCAGAATCACTAAGACCTTGGTTGGCAAGCTTTAATATTTGAGCAGAATCTTGACTAACTTCTAGTGCAACAATTTCATTTTGAAGAGATGAAACTAAACCGTCAACCGTCTGCTGCACTTCACGTTGAGCTTCTGATAATTTTTTTGCGTCATCAGTTGAACCTTTCAGTTCTTCCGAGAAATTTGCTTGCAAAGTAGTTAATGCATCTATTTGCTTCTCGTTAAGAAGCTCCGCTTCAGTCAACTCATTTATAGCTGTTCTTGCATCTAGAAGCGCTTTCTTCTGCTCTGTCGTAGCTGTTTCTGTATTCTGAATTGAATGCAAAAGAGAATCAAAAGCCGGAACCGCACCATCCACACCCTGACCTACAGCTACGGCAGCGGCAATCAACTCCTCTGCTGCATCTCTAGTTATTCCAAATTCTGTTTTTAATTCTCCTATGCTTTGAGGTACAACCAGTCCGGCTTTAGAACGAGTATCAAACTCTTCTATCTTCTCAAGCAAACCTTCTTGAGCAACTGTTACTGATAAAATAGCTGCCTCTAAACCGCCTTTTAACTTTCTTCTGGCCAAATCTTCAGATACTTGGCCTAACTCAACTATCTCATCTGTGAGGGTTCCAGTGCCAGAAACGAAATCTAGAGACATGACCTTAGCCACCCTCTCAGCAACCTCTTCAAGCTCTTCCAAGTGATTTCTAGTTTTAAATAAAGCAGGAGCCAATGAAGTACCAATTGCAGCCCCGACAGCAAGCAAAGCGCCGATCAGAGCACCATTTTGACCAAACAAGGATGCAATCTGAGAACCCTGCTGACCAAAAATAAGCATTGCGTTTTGACCCATTTGAAGCTGGACCGCAATATCCTGTACCTGATGACCTACTTGTCCTAATCCGCCGCGCATCAAGCGCAATTGCCCGTTTGCGCCTTTTGCAGCAGAACCTTGTTTCCTGAACTCTTTAGTAGCTTGCTGAGTAGCCGTCACAGAATCTAACTGTTCTTGAGTAGCACCCATCATCTTTAGGCGATAGATCTCAAGCTCGTCAGAGGTCATATCAACCGTGGCGGCTTCATCTCTGTAGGCGTTGTTAGTGCGGTTTACTGCGTCAGCAATTCTTTTAGTTGCGGCTTCTTGTAGTTCAGCTTCTTTGCGACCACGAATTGCAGCTTCTGTAGCCTTGTTGTGAACATCAATCTTATCATGAAGATTATTAATGGCCTCAAACTCAGCGTCAGAAGCGCTAAGAGTTGCCGCCTTAAGAAGGTCAAGTTCTCTGGCGCTTTTACCTATAGCCATGACCTGCTTGTCTAAGCTCTCTACAAGCTTGTCAACAGCGTGAGCACGGAAGGCTTCTGTGGTTTTCTTAGCGCGTTCAGCATTACGAGCGTAGGACTGAAATCCTACCTTCGTATTATCATCTATAAATATTCTTGCTAGGACTGTTTCTTTTGTTGTCGCCATCCATCTTCTCTCTTTTCACTTTAAAGAAAGTCCACCAATGATCAAACTCGGCCACAGTCATGTCTAAGATTGTCGCTAGGGGCTGACCAAGTCGCTCGGCTAACTCGTACATGTAGTATAGCTGAGTTGGGTTGCCTTGGTCAGTTATAAGTTTTTTTCTCGGTCTTCCTCCGATTCAGAACCAGCGGTTAGCGCAAACGTAGCAAGTCTAGTCACTATGTCTGGGTCAACCTTCTTTCTCAGCGCAACCTTATCCTCAAGCCCGAAGACAGGATCTCCGTTCTCGTCAACAAGGCCAAAGATCACCGCATAGATAAGATAATCAGTGTTATCACTATCTGCGCGACGAAGCATTTTGGCCTTATCGTCAAGGGTAAGGTTCTTTGCGAAAAGACTAACCTCCCATTCTGGGACCTCAATCTTCCGCAAATCCTTGCTGTTAAAGTGTGCTAATGCGTTCTCAATTAGCCTTGGCATGTTATACCGTAGAGGCCGTTAGCGCACCAGTACCTTGAACAGAGATAGAAGCTTCTACCATTCCGTCAAAGCTTGCACTTCTAGAAACGCCTGTTACTAAAGCTGTGCCAGAGTAATAGGTATCGCCGGTAGTGTCGCCTTCAGGATACAGAGCTAAGGTTACGCTAGCTCCGATTGTTAAAGCTCCCTGTCCTGTCGTATCTGTTTCATCCCAAAAACAATCTAATGATCCAGAGAAACTGGTCAAAGTGATTGCATGAGATCGCGCCACATCCGTCATTTTGGTTGTTTCAACGGTATCCGCTGATTCTTCTATAGAAAATGATTTAACTTCGGCTACTGTAGCGCTACCGACTTTAACAATCCCATCGCGTCCGATATGACTTGCCATTATTCAGACTCCTTATCTGATTTAGTTTGAGGCTCAACAACTTCTGTAGGCTCTAAAGCCTTCTTGGGTTTTGCCTTGCCTTTCTTTTCCTGTGTCCAACCGAGGTTGATCATAGATTCTACTTTTGACGGATGAGCATCTACTTCAGATGAGCCGTCTGGACTATATAGCTTCATAGTATATCACCTATAATGCGGTTTCAGGAGCATTAGTTGCTGTGCGATATTGTATAACATAATTCATCGTAACAATACCAACAGGCTGCTCGCCTTCACCGTTATAATTTATATCAGTGCCAGCTAAATAGCTATTTTGAGCCAAGCCATTTAAGGTCTTGTCGCCGGCCATAGCAATTTCAACTTCCTTGCAAACGTCATCAATCACATCGTCGTAATCAGAGACGTTCTTTACATACCCTTCTATTGACAGGCTAAGGCTTCTGGTTAGAGAGCCTATTGGCCCCATAGAGTCAATGTCAGAGCTTTCAGAGACGCTGTAAACCAACAGGGCTGGCAGTACATCATCGCTCAGAGAATAGACTCTTGACTGAAATACATTGCTACCAGTAGTTGCTAGTCCTGTTACCGTAGTTGCTACTTGCTCTCTGATTCTCTGCCTTACATGATCAGTCATTACTGTTCCTCAAGAACTACTGCGACCATTCCAGTGTTATCCGGCTGAAGGCTTACTATTTTATACGTTGCGGCATTCTTGATTGTGTTGCCGCTTAGGTCTGTAATTGCAGCAAAGGCTAGTTGATCGCCAAATGCTCCATTCCTTAAATCCTTGGCTTTACCTTGCACGATTGGCTGACTACCATTGAACGAAACGGTGTCGCCAGGAATCTCATAATACTCTTGGTCTAAAATAACCTTGATAGTAACTGGTGATCCACCCGCCG
>Ga0213868_10004271_pt1 | contig 13064 bp, 9 predicted proteins | sample PICome_9_FD_160087 | JGI IMG/M metagenome (GOLD analysis project Ga0213868, IMG submission 160087) | Coastal seawater microbial communities near Pivers Island, North Carolina, United States - PICO127 | ecosystem: Environmental > Aquatic > Marine > Coastal | place: USA: North Carolina | collected...
GTTAAGAAAATATATGAAAGCAACAGTATCCGTTGCAATGACAGTCTTACTTTTTGTGTCAATTGTATCGTGTGAAGAAGATTTCACGGATATAGGAACGTCTATTGTTAACAATGGAGAGTTTTCTACTAATGATACGGTTTTTGAAATAGAAGTTACTGGTAAAAATATAGAAAACGTTCAGGCAGATGGATTTGAAATTGGAGGAGTTCTTGGGCAATACTTATTAGGTGTTTATAATAATAGTAATTACAAAAAAATAGAAGCATCTATTATTTCTCAACTTGCCATACCCTTTGACTTAACAATTGTAGACAATGAGTACGGTTCAGACACTACAGTTGTTACTACCATAGATACTGTTTTATTAAGAATACCTTACAACGCCTCATTGTTAGCTACCACAACAATAAATTCTAATTATCAATTAGATTCAATTATTGGAAATCAATTAGTGCCGTTTACACTCAATGTTTTTAGATTAGAAACCTATTTAAGTAATTTAAATCCATCTTCACCGGCTTTGTTAAATGCCTACCCGTCTGATCAAATTTATGATGCAGGTACGCAAAAGTTAAATAGTGTTGAAAACATACAGTTTATGCCAAACAGTAGAGATACCGCTAACTTTATAACTAGAAAACTAAGTACAGGGGAAGTATATACCACAGATACCATTGCGTTTCCTAATTTAACCCCTTCTATTAGCATTCCTCTTAAAGAAGATTTGATCAAAGAGTTACTTTTTGATCAATACGAAACTTCAAATTTTGCATCTCAAGACGCTTTTAATAATTATTTTAGAGGAATTAAAATACAAGCTGAAGGAGATAGTGGTTCGTTGATGTCTTTAAGTTTAAATAGCTCAGGGTTACAGCCATTGATTGATATATATTACACCAATACCATTTTAACAGACGGTGGAACTGCAGTGTATGACACTATTAAAAAAACAGATTCTTTTTTACTGTCAGGTATTAGAAATAGCCATTATAAAACTACGCCAGGACAATCTTCAGGGCCAAATAGTATAGCAGTTCAAGGAACTGCTGGATCTATGGCTCAGTTAAAAATATTAGGTGATGACAATGATCTTAATGGCCTACCAGACCAATTAGAGGACTTAAGAACAAAAAACTGGTTGGTTAATGATGCTCGTATCACTCTTTACGTAGACAAAGATGTTATAGAACCAGATACTACAGCAACTCCTTATCAGTTGTTTATTTATAAAGATGGTTTAACCAACTCTGGTGAAGAAAGGTCACGTCAAGTTTTAGACTATATTACAGAAGGAGTTAACCAAGTTGGAGGTTCTTTAGAATTAGACAGTCAGAACAAACCTGATAGTTACACGTTTAATATAACTGATTATATATCAGAACTTCTTGAAGGAACTACTAATGATTTACCAAAGCTAGGTGTACGGGTTATTAACCCAACTGATCTTCCAGTATCTGCCATAGATACTATTGTAAGAAACCATAATTGGAATCCAAAAGCAATCATGTTGCTAAACCATAATACTCAAGACGCAAGTAGAAAAGCTAAATTAACGATTGCATACACTGTAAAAACAGATGAAAATTAATAAACTCCCTAAACTGAATCATTTATGTGTGGAATAACAGGATATATAGGTAATAAACAAGCATACCCCATAATTATTAATGGACTAAAAAGGCTAGAATACAGAGGCTATGATAGTGCCGGTATAATGATTTATGATGGTGTTGATGTAAAACTTTCTAAAACTAAAGGGAAAGTTTCATCTTTAGAAGAAATAACAGAAAATAATCCAACAAGAAAAAAGGGAACTATTGGTATAGGTCATACAAGATGGGCTACTCACGGAGTTCCAAATGATGTAAATTCTCACCCTCACACTTCACAGTCTGGAAATTTAGTAATTGTTCATAATGGAATTATTGAAAATTATGATACCCTAAAAAAAGCCTTATCCTCAAGAGGCTATTCTTTTCAAAGCGATACCGATACTGAAGTTCTTGTGAATTTAATTGAAGAAGTAAAAAAGCAGGAAAAATGTAAGTTAGGAAAAGCGGTGCAAATTGCACTTACTCAAGTAACTGGTGCTTATGCAATTGCTGTTTTTGACAAAGAAAAACCCAACGAAATCATTGTAGCAAGATTAGGAAGCCCTATTGCTATTGGTGTAGGCAATAATAATGAAGAATTCTTTGTTGCTTCTGACGCCTCTCCTTTTATTGAGTTTACTAAAAACGTGATGTATTTAGAAGATGAAGAAATGGCCATTGTAAAGCTTGGAAGAGATATTCGAGTAAGAAAAATTATGGATGATTCATCTGTAGAGCCAACTATTCAAAAACTTAAATTAAGTTTAGATCAAATAGAAAAAGGAGGGTATGACCATTTCATGATCAAAGAGATTCACGAACAGCCAAAAGCAATTATAGATACCTACAGAGGAAGAATGCTGGCTAATCAAGGGATTATAAAAATGGCAGGAGTAGATAACAACCTTGAGAAATTTTTAAATGCCAAAAGAATTATTATTGTGGCTTGTGGTACCTCATGGCATGCAGGATTGGTTGGAGAGTATCTAATTGAAGAAATGGCTAGAATACTAGTGGAGGTAGAATACGCCTCTGAGTTTAGATATAGAAATCCAATTATTACTCCTAATGATGTTGTGATCGCTATTTCTCAGTCTGGTGAAACAGCCGATACATTAGCTGCTATTAAGCTAGCTAAATCTAAAGGTGCGTTTGTTTTTGGAGTATGTAATGTAGTAGGATCATCAATTGCTAGAGAGACTCACGCCGGTGCATATACCCACGCAGGACCAGAGATTGGTGTAGCTTCAACAAAAGCATTTACAACACAAATTACAGTGCTAACTTTAATTGCGTTAAAACTTGCAAAAGAAAAAGGAACACTCTCAAAACCTGAATTTCATACCTATTTACAGAAGATGCAACTAATACCTGAGAAGGTTCAAAAATTGCTTGAAATAGATGACAAAGTTAGAGAAATAGCTAAGGTTTATAAAAATGCAAAAAACTGTTTGTACCTTGGAAGAGGGTTCAACTTTCCAGTAGCGTTAGAAGGTGCCTTAAAATTAAAAGAGATTTCATATATCCACGCAGAGGGATATCCTGCTGCTGAAATGAAGCATGGCCCTATTGCTTTGATAGACGAGGACATGCCTCTATTTGTAATTGCTACGAATAAAGGACATTACGAGAAAGTAGTGAGTAACATTCAAGAAATAAAATCTAGAAGTGGTAAAATTATTGCCATTGTTACTGAAGGAGATGTTACGGTAAAAGAAATTGCAGATCACGTAATTGAAATACCGGAAACTGAGGAAGCACTTACACCGTTGTTAACAACCATTCCTTTTCAATTACTGTCGTATCATATTGCAGTGATGTTAGATAAGAATGTAGATCAACCTAGGAATCTAGCCAAATCTGTTACTGTTGAGTAGTTTGTGATGGGTTGATTTTTTTAGTTACAATTTCTAAATTTACAATATGGGTAAAGGGCTTTTAATTTTACTAGGAACTTTTATTGTTGTAGCCATCTTACATGTTGTGTCTATAAAAATGACCAGGATTTCTGAGGCTAAAAAATTATCATTTCGAAAAGTATTTTTTTATATCTATGGTGTCTTCTTACTACTTAGTGGAATTTTACAGTGTGTAGAGAAAGATGAGATTCGTATTGTTTTTTTAATACAGTCTTTATGTGGTTTAGCACTCGTTATTTTAAACTTCCTAGGAAAGGTGCAACAAAAAACTAGCTAAATCTTATCATGAACCTGGCTGTGTTCGTTGTTATTCCATAGGGTTAAGATATCAGTGGCCACACTAGCACCACTTCCTGCTGCAATGGCAAATTGGCTTCTGCATCCAGATAAGGTTCCGCAAACATAGACCCTCTCAGTAACCAAATAATTTTTATTTCTTAATTGAATCCTATCCTTGGATACTTTTGCTCTTTGATGAGGTTCTAAATACGCTTCTAATCCTTTAATAAGAAATGGGTTGGTATAATTTAAGGCTAAAACAATGACTCGAGCCTTGTACTCTTTTTTATTGGTTTTCACGATGTGAAAATCGTCTTGAATAGCAATAGAAATTACTTTTTCACCCTCAATTTGAGTAATATTTGGGTAATTTGAAGTCAATTGTTTTTTTCCTGTGGCCAATACATTAGACCCAAGAGTTCCAGAGGGTAAGCCAAGAACATTGTTAAAAAGAGCATTCTGTAAATGAGAACTTCTTTGATGCATTATTACTCCCACCTTTTTATTGATAGCGTAGGGCTTTTTAAGACCTGATCCAAGAACTAAAGCACATTGCATACCCGCAACACCACCTCCAATAATTAAAGCATTAAAAATCATTAAAATAGTGCTTGAATGTTAGCAGTGAATAATTTTACAGCAATGGCTAATAAAATAACTCCAAATATTTTCCGAATAATTTTTATTCCGTTAGCACCAATAATGCGTTCTATTTTTGGAGAGGTTTTTAGAACAACATAAATCACCACAACATTGCATAAAACAGCAATAATAATATTTTCAATATAAAATTCCGCTCGTAAAGAAAGAAGTGTTGTTAAGCTTCCAGGACCAGCAATTAATGGGAATGCAAGAGGAAACACAGTAGCTGTTATGCTTTCCGAGTCTTCATCATCTTTATAAAGGGTAATTCCTAAAATCATTTCTAAGGCGATAAAAAAAAGAATGAAAGACCCTGCCACGGCAAATGAATACACATCTATTCCTATCAACTCTAATAGGCTTTGTCCTAAAAAAAGGAATACAATCATGATAACTCCTGCAATTAAAGAGGCCTTTTCTGATTGAATATGACCAACTTTTTTTCTTAAATCTATGATAATTGGAATGTTTCCAACAATATCTATGACCGCAAATAAGACCATAAATGCTGTAAATATTTCTTTAAAATTAAAATTCATGAAAATGTTATTTAAAGTTGCAAAAGTAGAAAACTAACCCAATCAAAATATCAAAAACAGAAAATATTTTATGCTATTTTTACCAAATGTTTCAATTAGGAAAAACCATAGTATCAGAAGACATTATAGAGAAAGATTTTGCATGTAATCTTTCTAAATGCAAAGGAGAGTGTTGTGTTTCTGGAGTAGCAGGAGCTCCTTTAGAAAAGGATGAAACAGTCATTTTAAAAGAAATATATCCAAAACTTAAATCTTTTTTAAGGCCAGAAGGGATAGAAGCTATAGAGCAACAAGGAACCTCTATAGTAAGTAGTTTAGGAGAATTAGAAACACCATTGGTTAACAATTCTGAATGTGCGTACCTTATTTTTAACGAAAATAAAATAGCTTTTTGTGGAATAGAGGAAGCATATAATAAAGGAATTGTAAATTGGAAAAAACCAATTTCTTGTCATTTATATCCGGTTAGAGTGAAAGAGTACAGTGAATTTTCTGCAGTAAATTATCATAAGTGGGATATTTGTGATGATGCATGCTCTTTGGGGAAAGAATTAAAAGTACCCGTATATAAGTTTGTAAAAGAAGCTTTAATTAGAAAATTTGGAAATAACTGGTATTCAGAATTAGAAACAGTAGCTAAAGGGTATAATGGGTAAGAGTCATTTTTATGTACCTTTGCGAGTATAAAAATTTAAATAAAAATCATGAAAAATGTATTCCCCTTTCTGTTTGCCTTAATTTTAATATCCTCTTGTGAAGAATCTGTTGAAATAACTGCTACCACCACTTTTGTTGACAACGTAGAAGTATCTATTCCGCAAAGTAATGGTACAGATGTTACTTATGATGAAACAGAGATTCAAAATCTAAATGAATTAGTTTCTAATTATGACGATATTACAGATATCAACATAGACAGTTTAAGCTACACCTTTACAAATTTAATAGGAAATTCAAATGCAGTTATCACATCTGCAACCGTAGAAATAAATGAAACCATAGTTGCTACAACTTCTAACCTAAACATAGGACAAGAAGTTACAAATGAAACTGTATTTGAAATAACAGATACTGCTTTATTAAATCAACTAGAAAATACATTTTTAACTAACAGTCCTGTATCTATTCGGTTTTATGGATCTGCAAGTACAGAAGATGGAAGTGTAGATTTTAGTATGCAAGTTTCTATTGGATTGACAGCAACTTTTTAAAGAAAGTAATTTCCTATTTAATTTTATAAATGGAATACATTTCTAATATTAATTAGAGATGCGAAGAATAGTGGGTTAAAAAACCTCAAATTCATCTGAAAAAGCATAAAAATTTCTTAAAAAAGTAGTTTTTATCAAGGAGTTTCATTTCATGTCACATCCTCTAATAAAATCATTTCAAAAATTCAAAAAAAAGTATTTATTATTTTTAATAACCTTGTTTTAAGAATGTCAATGACAACAAGGCTTTGTAAAAAACACACACTATTATAGTATTGGTTTTCAGCATTTTAACAAAAAATATAGAAATCAATTTTTTTTGTCATGATTTTCATTTTGTTAAAAACTTAGTGGGTTTTGTGAATAAGTAGAGCTTTGTATTCATCCCTTTTTTTTCAATCTTTGTTAACCCCGATACAAGTATAAATTCCAATAATTAAGAAAACCTTAACATAAAATGTCTACACAAGAACCAATTTTAGAACCAAACGATAACCGATTTGTGATTTTTCCTATTCAACATGATGATTTATGGGATTGGTATAAAAAACAACAAGCTTGTATCTGGACAGCAGAAGAAATAGATCTATCAGAAGATGTGATAGATTGGAAAAATAAACTATCAGAGGATGAACGTTATTTCATCAAGCATATCTTAGCTTTTTTTGCAGCTTCTGACGGAATTGTGAATGAAAATTTAGCTGAAAATTTTGTAAATGAAGTTCAGTACTCAGAGGCAAAATTCTTTTATGGATTTCAAATTATGATGGAAAATGTTCACTCAGAAACCTATTCTCTTTTAATTGATACCTATGTTAAGGATGAACAAGAAAAAGATAAGTTATTTAATGCTATAGAAACTTTCCCAGCAATTAAAAAGAAAGCAGAATGGGCTTTAAAATGGATAGAATCAGATTCTTTCGCAGAAAGGTTAATTGCTTTTGCAGCTGTTGAAGGAATTTTCTTTTCTGGAGCTTTTTGTTCTATTTTCTGGTTAAAGAAAAGAGGATTATTACCAGGTCTTACATTTTCTAATGAATTAATTTCAAGAGATGAGGGAATGCATTGTGATTATGCGGTTCATTTACACAACCACCACATTGTTAGTAAAGTTCCAAAAGAACGTATTAGAGAAATTATTGTAGACGCTTTAAATATTGAGAGAGAGTTTATCACAGAGTCTTTACCAGTAAGTTTAATTGGAATGAACGCAAAGTTAATGACTCAATACCTTGAGTTTGTGACTGATAGATTACTAGGAGAGTTCCATTGTGAAAATGAGTACAACGCTACCAACCCCTTTGATTTTATGGAAATGATTTCTTTAGAAGGAAAAACTAATTTCTTCGAAAAAAGAGTATCAGAATACCAAAAAGCTGGAGTTAAATCTGGCGGGACAGGAAGTATCAGTTTTGATGCTGATTTCTAGGAGTCTATTCTAGAAAAATAGTACCAAAAAAATTATCTGGTACAAAACCAAATCAAAAAATAATACAATCGCTTTTGCGATTGCAACTAATTAAAAACAATAGCAGCATGTATGTAGTAAAAAGAGACGGCAAAAAAGAGCCAGTGATGTTCGACAAAATCACGGCCAGAGTTAGAAAAATGTGTTACGGTCTTAATAAGATTGTAGATCCAGTAAAGGTAGCCATGCGTGTTATAGAGGGTTTATATGATGGTGTTACCACTCCAGAATTAGACAGTTTAGCTGCCGAAATTGCTGCTACCATGACTACTGCACATCCAGATTATGCAAAACTAGCTGCAAGAATTGCTGTATCTAACTTACATAAAAACACCAAGAAATCTTTCTCTGAAACCATGGTGGATTTATACGAATATGTAAATCCAAGAACAGGTAAAAAAGCCCCGTTGCTATCTGATGAAGTTTTTAAAATAATAAATGACAATGCCGAGAAATTAGATTCTACAATTATTTACAGTAGAGATTTTAATTATGATTTCTTTGGTTTTAAAACACTTGAGCGTTCATATCTATTGAAATTAAATGGAACCATCGTAGAAAGACCCCAACACATGCTCATGCGTGTTTCTATAGGAATTCATTTAAATGATATTGATGAAGCTATTGCAACATATGAGCTAATGAGTAAGAAGTTTTTTACTCACGCTACCCCTACCTTATTCAATGCTGGTACGCCAAAACCACAAATGTCTTCTTGTTTCTTATTACAAATGCAAGACGATAGTATAGACGGAATTTATGACACCTTAAAACAAACGGCTAAAATATCTCAGTCTGCTGGTGGAATAGGATTGTCTATTCATAATGTTCGTGCTACAGGGTCTTACATAAGAGGAACTAATGGTACTTCTAATGGAATTGTACCAATGCTAAAAGTTTTTAATGATACAGCCAGATATGTAGATCAGGGTGGTGGAAAAAGAAAAGGATCTTTTGCCATGTATATAGAACCTTGGCATGCAGATATTTTTGAATTCTTAGATTTGAAAAAGAATCACGGGAAAGAAGAAATGAGAGCAAGGGATTTATTCTATGCGATGTGGATGCCAGATTTATTTATGAAGCGTGTGCAAGAAGATGGAAATTGGACGTTGATGTGTCCAAATGAGTGCCCACACTTATTTGATACTTATGGTGATGAATTTGAAAAACTATATGAAGGTTATGAAAAAGTAGGAAAAGGGAGAAAAACAATCAAAGCAAGAGAACTTTGGGAGAAAATTTTAGAATCTCAAATTGAAACGGGTACTCCTTACATGCTTTATAAAGATGCAGTCAATAGAAAATCAAATCATAAGAATTTAGGGACTATTCGTTCTTCAAATCTGTGTACAGAAATAATGGAATATACAGCAAACGATGAGGTAGCTGTGTGTAATTTAGCTTCTATCGCTCTACCGATGTTTGTCAGTCAAAACGAGGCAGGAGAAAAATATTTCAATCACAAAAAATTATATGATGTAACTAAGAAAGTAATTAGAAACTTAGATACAGTTATTGACAGAAATTATTATCCAGTAAAAGAAGCAGAAAACTCTAACTTTAGACACAGACCAGTTGGGCTAGGTGTTCAGGGTCTTGCAGACGCTTTTATTATGCTGCGCCTGCCATTTACATCTGAAGCTGCAAAAAAATTAAATCAAGAGATTTTTGAGACCTTATATTTTGCCTCTGTTCAATCTTCCATGGAGATCGCCAAAGCCAAAGAACCGTATTCAACTTTTAAGGGGTCTCCAATGTCTGAGGGAGAATTCCAGTACAACATGTGGGGAATAAATGATGAAGATCTAAGTGGAAATTGGGACTGGAAAAAATTACGTAAAAATGTAATTAAACATGGAGTTAGAAACTCGTTGTTAGTAGCTCCAATGCCAACAGCATCTACTTCTCAGATTCTTGGGAATAATGAAGCTTTTGAACCTTATACTTCTAATATATATACGAGACGTGTTCTTTCAGGTGAATTTATTGTAGTAAATAAGCATCTTTTAGAAGACTTGGTAGAGATGGAGTTATGGGATAATAATATGAAAGAAGAGATCATGCGAGCAAATGGATCTATCCAACATATAGAGAAGATTCCACAAGAACTAAAAGAATTATATAAGACTGTTTGGGAAATGAGCATGAAAGATATCATAGATATGGCTCGTCACAGAGGATATTTTATAGATCAGTCACAATCCTTAAACTTATTTATGCAAGATGCAGATTTTGCAAAATTAACATCAATGCATTTTTACGCATGGAAATCTGGATTGAAAACAGGAATGTATTATTTAAGAACAAAATCTGCGGTGAATGCAATTCAGTTTACCCTTTCTAAAGAAAAGAAAGAAACAACTCAAGAACAAGACGCACCGATGACACCAGAAGAATTCAAAGCAATGGTAGAATCTTCAAAAAATGGAGGGCCAGACGATGATTGCTTAATGTGTGGTTCTTAGAAACTAGTTAATATTACAGGTTAAAAAAAGAATCTCAATATAGTTGAGATTCTTTTTTTATATAAATCAAAATCACAAGAATTATGATGAATTGGGAACAATTGCTTTCTTTAAAACGTTTTGGAGATATTCAAAAGCGTCCAAGAGCCAAACAAGATGAAACACGTTTGGGTTTTGAAGTAGATTTTGATAGAATTATATTCTCAGAGGCTTTTAGAAGTTTACAAGATAAAACTCAGGTAATTCCACTTTCAGAAACAGATTTTGTTCACACTAGACTTACGCACAGTCTAGAAGTATCTGTAGTTGGAAGAACCTTAGGAAGAAGGGTTGGAAAAGTCTTATTAGAAAGACATCCAAGTTTAGTAAAACTAGGGTACACTTTCAATGATTTTGGAGCTATTGTTGCTGCAGCCTCTGTGATGCACGATATTGGAAACCCTCCATTTGGGCATTCAGGAGAAAAGGCAATAGGAGAATATTTTAAGACGGGTAAAGGAGTCCAATATAAAAATGAGTTAACGCCAAAGGAATACCAAGATTTAGTAGATTTTGAAGGGAATGCAAATGGGCTTAAAATTTTAACTGAAAACAGAGAAGGCATCTACGGAGGGTTGCGTCTCTCTTATGCTACACTTGGAGCATTTATTAAATACCCCAAAGAATCGTTACCTAAAAAACCTACAAGTCATATAGCAGATAAAAAGTATGGATGTTTTCAGTCAGAAAAAGAGTCTTTTTTAGATATAGTTGAAGATTTAGGGTTAGTTAAAAAATCTAAAACAGAAGATATTAGTTATCATAGACACCCATTAACTTTTTTAGTAGAAGCTGCAGATGATATCTGCTATACTATTATAGATTTTGAGGATGGAATTAATTTGGGCTTAATAGAAGAAGAATTTGCATTAGAGTATTTAATCAAATTAGTAAAAAATACCATTGACATAAAAAAATATCATTCATTAAAATTCAAAAAAGATAGAGTCAGCTATTTAAGAGCATTAGCTATTAATACCCTAATTAATGAAGCCGTATCCATTTTCTTAGCGAATGAATCTGCTATTTTAAAAGGATCTTTTTCTTCATCATTATTAGATAAATGTGCCTATGAAGCACAAATTAACGACATTATAAATATTAGTGTTTCAAAAATATATAAGAGTCAAGAAGTAGTAGAAAAAGAATTGGCTGGGTATAAAATTATAGCTGATCTATTAGACATTTTTGTAACTGCCATAAATAATCATCAAAAAGGAACTTTGTCTAACTATGACTCTTTACTACTTAATTTGCTTCCAAAAGAATTTATGACTAGTTCTGAATCTAAGTACCAAAGAATCATGTCTATTTGCACGTATGTTTCAAGAATGTCAGATAGTTACGCTATTAGAATTCATAAAAAGATACAAGGAAGTATTATGTAATAAAGTATTAAATCTAAGAGAATCAAAATATCTCTTAAGATAAATTTTGTATAGCTTGCTTAATAGATGCTGAGTCTATTCCATTTATTTTTTGTAATTCATCTATTGTTCCATGCTCAATAAAATTGTCATTTATTCCTAAAATAGTTATGGAGTTTTTATAGTTATGATTGGCCATAAACTCTAGAATAGCTGTGCCAACTCCACCTTTTTTCACACCGTCTTCAATAGTAATAATATGATTAAAATTAGCACATATTTTATGAAGTAATTTTTCATCTAGAGGTTTTGCAAATCGAAGGTCATAATGAGCAACAGTGGGAAAATCCTCTAACGCTTTGGTACTATTTTTTGCAGTAGTTCCAATAGAAAGTACGGCAATATTTTTTCCTTCTTGTAAACAAACTCCTGTACCTATTTCAATAGCTTCAAAAGGTCCTTCCCAATCTATCATCATGCCTCTTCCTCTTGGATAACGAATAACTATTGGATAAGGAAGTCCTAATTGAGCAGTATATAAAATATTTCTAAGCTCTACTTCATTTCTTGGAGCAAAAACAACCATATTAGGAATTGCTCTCATGTAGGCTAAATCAAAAACTCCATGATGAGTTGCTCCATCTTCACCAACCAATCCAGCTCTATCTAAACAAAAAATAACTGGTAAATTTTGCAAAGCGACATCGTGTATTATTTGATCATACCCTCGCTGAATAAATGTAGAGTAAATGGCACAAAAAGGCATCATTCCTTGGGTAGCCATACCAGCTGCAAGTGTAACTGCATGTTGTTCGGCAATGCCAACATCAAAAGTGCGCTTAGGAAACTTTTCTAACATTAATTTTAAAGAACTTCCAGTAAGCATGGCAGGAGTGATTCCAATAATTTTTTCATTTTGTGCTGCCAATTCAACAATGGTTGTTCCAAAAACGTCTTGATATTTTGGAGGAGTAACTTCGGTACTTTTAGGAACTAATTCTCCTGTTTTAGCATCAAATTTTCCTGGAGCATGATATTTTACTTGATCTTTTTCCGCTAGATCTAATCCTTTCCCTTTGATGGTATTGATATGCAAGAATTTGGGACCTTTTTTGTTTTTTAAACGGCTTAATTCTTTAAGTAATCCATCTAAATCATGACCATCAATAGGTCCAGAATAATCAAAGTTGAGTGCTCGGATAATATTGTTTTTTGCTAATGATTTGTCTGTTTTTACCTTTGTTAGATACTCTTTTAGGGCACCTACTGAAGGATCGATGCCAATGGCATTATCATTTAAAATAATTAGCAGATTAGCATCGCTTACACCAGCATGGTTTAGAGCTTCAAAAGCCATTCCACTAGCAATAGAAGCATCACCAATGACAGCAATATGATGTTTTTCTGAGTTTCCTTTTAAAGAAGAAGCTATCGCCATTCCTAGAGCAGCAGAGATAGAGGTAGAAGAATGTCCAACACCAAAAGCATCATATATACTTTCAGTGATGTTGGGGAATCCTGAAATTCCATTAAGCTG
>Ga0213868_10004274_pt1 | contig 13063 bp, 10 predicted proteins | sample PICome_9_FD_160087 | JGI IMG/M metagenome (GOLD analysis project Ga0213868, IMG submission 160087) | Coastal seawater microbial communities near Pivers Island, North Carolina, United States - PICO127 | ecosystem: Environmental > Aquatic > Marine > Coastal | place: USA: North Carolina...
TTTTGAAAATTACGCAATATTAAAAAATAAAATATTTAATAATGCTGAAATCTCTATTTTCAATAGATTAGATAATAATATAAATTCTAAAGCTACAGAAGAAAGATATACTTTTGGTGCAGATGTGGGTCAAAGTCTTAATGATTTTGGTATCATTAAAGAAAATAATATTAATTATATTTCTCAAGGAAAAAAGAAAATAATAAGTGAAAACGATGTGCAGCTTATTGGCAAACATAATTTTATTAATATTTGTGCCGCTTTAGCTGTTATAAAAGCCTTAAAATTAGACGTGGAATTAGCAGCACAAACTATAAAAAAATTTGGTTGTGTAGAACATAGAATGGAAAACTTCTTAAAAAACGACAATATTTCATGGATAAATGATTCAAAATCTACAAATATAGACTCTACAATATCAGCTATAAAATCTCTTGATAAAAATATAGTACTTTTAATGGGTGGCAGATCAAAAACTAATGACTATAGCGAATTAGAAAAAGTTCTAAAAAATAAAGTAGATAAAATAATTTTTTTTGGTGAAAGCAAAAATTTTCTTAAAAATGCCTTGAAATCTGTTAAAGACATTTCAATTGCGAACAATATGGAACATGCTGTATGTGAAGCTATTAATTTTATAAATATAAAAAAAGAAAACTGCGAAGAAAATATGTATATTATATTATCGCCTGCATGCTCAAGTTATGATATGTATAAATCGTTTGAAGAAAGGGGTAAAAGTTTCAAAAATCATGCAATTAATCAATACAAATGAACAATTTATATGAATAATAAAAGAAATAATAATTTAAGTAATATTATTAAACCTTTTTTTGATTTAAATCTTTTTTTTATAATTCTAACAATAATTTTATTTGGATTAATAACTTTAAGCACAGCATCTATTGAACTTTCCACACAAGAACATAATTACCCTTTCCATTTTTTATTTCGTCAGGTATGTTATCTTTTATTTAGTATATTTGTTTGTTCTTTTTTTATATATTTAAGCACATATAATATTAAAAAAAATTATAAAGTATTCTTCTATTTTTTTATTACATTATTAATTATTGTTGTCATACCAAACATTGGAAATACAGTTGGTGGAAGTACTAGATGGCTAAGTTTCTATGGATTCAATCTACAACCATCAGAGTTTTATAAATTATTTTATATTGTTTGGCTATGTGCGTTTTTAGATTTTAATAGTAAAAATATAAAAAAACTTGAGATATTTGTTATACCTTTTTTTTGGTTTTTTATTAGCGCTGTACTTTTAATGTTACAACCAGATTTTGGTTCTACAGTCATTTTATTCTTCATGACTTTGATTATGCTTTTTCTAGCAAACGCAAGATTTATTTATTTAGTAACTGTTGCATTTTTTGGTTTTATAGGAGGAGCAATAATTATTGCTAACTATGCTTACATTAGAAAAAGACTTGATTTTTTTGAACCTTGTCAGGATTACTTAGATGGAGGATATCAACTCTGTTATTCATTAATGGCTATTGGTAGTGGTGGTGTTTTTGGGAAAGGGTTAGGATCAAGTACATCAAAACTATTTTATTTGCCAGAGGCTCATACAGATTTTATCTTTGCTGTTCTCGCTGAGGAATTAGGTATTTTCGGAATACTTTTTATTATTTTATTATTCTATCTTTTCCTTAGAAAATGCATATCAATTGGTAAAAAAGCTATGAGGGTTGGTTTGGTTTTTCAGGGTTATTTATCATACGCGATTGGTATATTTATAACATCTCAGGTTTTCTTTAACATGGCAGTTGTATTAGGTATTGCACCTACAAAAGGCTTAGCTCTTCCGTTTTTTAGTTATGGTGGAAGTAATTATTTAGTTTCATTATTATCTGTAACTATAATATTTAGAATATATAGAGATGTTTATAAGAAAAGTTTGAATAGCTCTATAAGATAGTTTTAACATATGAAAAATATACAAAAAAAAGTAGTTATATTTGCAGCTGGAACAGGAGGGCATATATACCCAGGTCTTTCAATTGCAAACTATTTAATATCGAAAGATATTTCTGTCTTATGGATTGGCACTAAAAAAGGGATGGAAAAAAAGATAATAGAAGATACTAATATTCCAATTGAATACGTTGATTTTTCAGGTATTAGAGGAAAGGGATTACTTATATATTTAAAACTACCTTACATGTTATTAAAATCAATATTTCAAGCTATTAAGATAATAAAAAATTTTCAGCCAAATGCAGTGTTATCAATGGGTGGTTATATTAGTTTTCCATGTGCTGTTGCAGCATATGTACTTAGAAAGAAAATTATAGTACATGAGCAAAATATTATTTTTGGAATGACAAATAATTTAATTAGATTTTTTTCAAATTTAGTTATATTAGGATTCCCAATGAACATAAACAATAAAAAATATAAGTTTTTAGGAAATCCTTCAAGATACGAAAATAGTATATTAGAAAAAAAGAATAATAAAAAAGAATTTAATATATTAGTTATAGGAGGAAGTTTAGGAGCAAAAATATTTAACGAGGTGATTCCTCAATCAATCTATAAATTAATAAATACAACAAATTTAAAGGTTAATGTTATTCATCAAACAGGAAAAACATACAAAGTGGCAGAAATTCAGTATAGAAATATAAATATAAATATTGATCTGAGAGAATATATTGAAGATATGGAAGAAGTTTATAATTGGTGTGATGTTATTGTGTGCAGGGGAGGAGCAATTACAATTACAGAAATCATGAATTTAGGAATACCTGCAATTATTATTCCATATCCATATTCTGTAGATGATCATCAAATGAAAAATTGTGAATATTTACAAAATAATAATGCTGCTATTGTAATTAACCAAGAAAACTTAACACAAGATTACCTTGCAAGTATTTTTTTATCTTTAATAAAAAATTCGAATATTACAAAAGAATTAAAAAAAAATGTATTAAAATTAAATATGAAAGATTCTACAAAGAATATATGCGATGAAATAATTAATAATATGCGTAATAATTAGAATATGGAAATTAATTTAAAAAGAAAAACAATGACACGCGTGAAAAAAATCCATTTTATAGGTATTGGTGGTAGCGGTATGTCTGGTATAGCATCAATTTTAAGTGATTTAGGCTATCAGGTTAGTGGTTCAGATATTAGTAATTCAAAAGTAGTAGATAGCCTAAAAAAGAAAAATATTAAAACTTCTATTGGTCATAAGAAAGAAAATATTTTATCCAGTGATGTCGTTGTTGTATCAAGTGCAATTGATATAGAAAATGTTGAATATATATACGCAAAGGAATTAAATATTCCAATAATAAAAAGGGCAGAAATGCTTGCAGAATTAATGCGCTTCACATTTGGTATTGCGATTGCAGGCACTCATGGTAAAACAACAACAACTTCAATTTTGTCGCATATTTTGAATATAGCAAACTATGACCCAACATATATTATTGGGGGAAAAATAATAAACTCTGATAATGCAAAACTAGGCTCTAGTGATTACCTTATAGCTGAAGCAGATGAAAGTGATGCATCATTTTTACACTTACAGCCATTAATGTCTGTTATTACTAATATCGATAAAGACCATTTGGAGAATCATAATAATAGTTTTGATGTTTTAAAAAAGAATTTTCTAGAATTTATTAATAATTTACCATTTTATGGATTATGTTTAATCAATGCTAACGATATTAACTCTAAATCTATAATAGGACAGATATCAAGACCTTTTAAAACTTTTGGTTTTGAAACTGATGCAGACTATGTGGCAAGCTCGATAGATTTTTCTTCAATACCTTCATCATATATATATAAGGAGGATGGTAATGATTATGAGATAAAGGTAAGTTTGCCAGGAAAGCATAATGCTATAAATTCACTTGCAGCTCTTGCTGTTTCTAGAGAGTTAGGAGTTTCAATAGATATAATACAAAAAGCATTAATGAATTTTCCAGGAATAAGTAGAAGATTTGAAATTATAGGAAATTTTTACATTGACGAAAAAAAATTTACATGGATTGATGATTACGGCCATCATCCGTCTGAAATGAAAGAGGTAATAGATACAATATTGAACGTTTGGAATAAGAAAAGAGTAGTTATGGTTTTTCAACCGCACAGATATTCAAGAACATCAGAGCATTTTAATCAATTTGTTGATGTGCTAAAAAAAATAAATAACGTAATTTTAATGGATATTTATCCAGCAAACGAAAGACCGATTGATAACATAAATTCAACAGCTATATTGCAAGAAATAAATAAAGACTTTAAAAGAGCAGTTCTAATTAATGATAAAGAAGAACTATCAGCGTATCTAATGAAAAATATAAAAAATGATGATATTTTATTAACAATGGGCGCAGGAGATATCTCAAAATTTGTTAATTATTTTAAAGATTTTATAAATAGGTAATTATGGAAAACATTGAAACTATACAAAAAATGGTTAAAGGAAATTTAAGAAAAAATGTATCTTTAAAAGAATACAATACATGGAAAGTTGGTGGTAAAGCTGAATATTTCTTTGAACCAAAAAATCTAGATGATCTAATAACATTTCTAAAAAATGTAAATAAAAAAAATTTAACATTTTTAGGAAATGGTAGTAATGTATTAATAAGAGACGGCGGAATAAATGGCTTTGTTATATGCTTAAAAAGTTCTTTGAACAATTATAAACTTAAGCAAAATAATGAATTTATCTTTGAGGCAGGATTATCTTGCATGAAAATTGCTCAAATTACAGCAAGAGAGAATTTTACCGGACTCGAGTTTCTATGTGGTATTCCTGGTTCACTGGGTGGCGCATTAGCAATGAATGCAGGATGTTATGGAGGAAATGTATGGGAGTATGTTACATCTGTAGATTTAATAGATAAAAAAGGAAATATACTAAAAAAAACGAAAAAAGATTTTAAAATCGGTTATAGAAAAATTAATCTTGATAAAGATTTATTTTTTATTAACGCTACGTTTTCATTAAAAGAAAATTTATTAAAAAATTCCGCAAGTATCATAAAAGAGTATCTTAAAGATAGGCGAAGTAAGCAACCAACTGGCCAACCAAGTTGCGGATCTGTTTTTAAAAATCCTGAAAATTCTCATGCTGCTAGCTTAATCGATTCTTTAGGATTAAAAGAGTATAAAATTGGTGGTGCGCAAGTTTCAAAAAAACATGCAAACTTTATAATTTCAAATAAAACTGCATCCTCTCTCGATATAGAAAATTTAATAGAATATATTCAAAAAAAGGTATATGAAAAAAAGAAAATATATCTTGAAACTGAAGTGAAATTTATTGGGACAAACTAATGAATAATAATAGATATGGTAAAGTCCTTGTTTTAATGGGTGGATGGTCAAACGAAAGAGAAATCTCATTAGTTTCAGGTAAATACGTTTTTGAATCTCTCATAGCTTCAGGAATAAATGCTTTTAAATTAGATTTAAGCAGAGCGAATATTAATGAAATAAAAGATATTAATCCAGATAGGGTTTTTATCGTCCTTCATGGTAAAGGTGGGGAGGATGGTGAAATACAAAATTATTTAGATGAATTATCGATTCCATACACAGGAAGTAATAGTATTTCATCAAAAATATGTATGAACAAAAGAACTTCAAAAGATATTTTATTAAAAAGTAATATACCAACCCCGAGATATTTAAAAATTACAGATGAAAAAAAAATATTTTTAGAAAAAAATAAATTTGAATATCCCTTTGTAATAAAACCATCTTCAGAAGGATCAAGCATAGGAGTGCATATTGTAGAAAATCATGAAAGTTATATTGAGGCAATAAAAGATAATAAAAAAATTAGTGATGATTTTATTATAGAAGAATATATAAAAGGTAGCGAGTATACTGTAGGAATATTAGATAATGAAGCATTGCCATCAATTAAACTAGTACCACCAGGAAAATTCTATGATTACGAAGCAAAGTATAACTCTGAAAAAACAGAGTATATATGCCCCTCTGGTTTATCAAAGAAAATAGAAGAGAATATAAGTAATTTATCTTTTAAAACTTTTGAGGCTCTTGGTTGCAAAGGATGGGGAAGAGTTGACTTGATAATAGATGAAAAAAACAACCCATGGGTTATAGAGGTTAATACAATACCAGGAATGACAAAACATAGTTTGATACCAATGGCTGCTGAAAAGATAAATATAAGTTTTAATGAATTAGTATTAAAAATACTAGATACTTCCATGTAGAAAAATGGCATTTAAAAAAAAATCCTCAATAGTTTTAATAATTTTTATAGTAACTATATTTTTACATCATTTTTATAATAAATTAGAAGTCAAAAAAACATATTTCCCAATAAAACATATAGAAATTATATCTAATTTTAATAATGTGAATAAAAATACTGTATCTAAAAGATCTGAAATTTACCTTAAAGAGAAATCTTTTTTTAATTTCAATATTAAAAATTTAAAAAAAGAAATAGAAAAAATAGAATGGGTGAAATCTGTTAACGTTAGGAGAGTTTATCCTGATAAAGTAAAAATTTTTATTGTAGAGCATAAAGCGATAGCAATATGGAATAACAAAGAATATTTTAATAAATCAGGAAAACTATTTAAAGTTAATAAAATATCTAAAAATTTGCCAAAATTGAATTCTAAAAATAATCAGAACGTGAAAATGTTTAATTACTTATCGTCATTTACGAAACACCTATCAAAAAATAATATTAATGATAAGATTATTAAAATAGAAGAGAATGAAATACGGTCAATAAAAATATTTCTTTATTCAGGTATAAATATTAATCTTGGATCAAGAAATATTGATAACAGAATAAAAACATTCTTTAAAATATATAAAAAACTAAAAAGTAGCGATTTAAAAAAAATAAGGTATATTGATATGAGATATTCAAATGGTTTTTCTATAGGCTGGAAGTAATTTTGGAAATATTATGATCAAAAGTGACAAAAATTTAATAGTTGGACTAGACATCGGGACCTCATATGTAAAAACTATTGTTGGATCTGTTAACGAAGACAATGAGATTGATTTTCTGGGTGTTGGAAAAACTAAGTCTTTGGGTATGAAAAGAGGTGTAGTTATAGATATTAGCTCAACTGTCGAATCAATTGCTAAGTCTGTAGAAAGCGCTGAATTGGTAAGTAGTGAAAAAATTACTTCTGTATATGCAACGATTTCTGGTAATCATATACAAAGTTATGCTGCAACAGGAAGAGCAGCTATATCTGATCATAAAGAAGTATCTAATCAAGATTTAAAAGCCGTTGAGGAGGCTGCAAAAGCTATGAATCTCTCAAATGACCAAGAAATATTACATGTTCTGGCAAAAGAATATGAAATTGATGGTCAAGATGGGATTAAGGTTCCTCTTGGGATGTCTGGTATAGCGCTTGACGGAAAATATCATCTTGTAACTGGCGCAAAAAATGCTAGAGATAATATAGAAAAATGTATTAAGAAATGTTCAATTAGCCCTGAGAAAGTTGTTCTTGAGCAACTAGCCTCAAGTATTTCAGTTTTAACAGAGGACGAAAAAAATCTTGGTGTATGCTTAGTAGATATTGGCGGAGGCACAACTGATATAGCAATTTTTAGTAATGGAGCTATAGAATATACTTCTTCATTATCTTTAGGTGGCGATCAAGTTACAAACGATCTTGCTCAGGCATTAAAAACCTCAACTTATAATGCTGAAGAATTAAAAATTACACATGGTTGTATAAATAATGAAATATTGAATGATGATATCGTAGAAGTACCGGGTGTAGGTGATAGACCACCAAGATCAGTTCAAAAGCATACATTGGTTGAGGTAATGAGTTTAAGATATCAAGAAATTTTTGATTTTGTAAATTCAAAAATATTACAAAGTGGATTTGAAGAAAAAATATCAGCTGGCATAGTTTTAACAGGAGGTAGTTCTAAGTCTGATGGTCTCATAGATCTTGCTGAAGAAGTTTTTCATAAACAAGTAAGGCTTGGGGTGCCGCAACACATTTATGGTGGTTCAGAAGACGTTGTGAAGAATCCTGAATATGCAGCTTGTATTGGTCTCTTGTTATATGCAAAAAAACAGAATAATCCTTTAATTGAGCCTTTAAATGAGAATTTTCTATCTGTTGCAAAAAAACTATTAAAAAACTTTCTTTATAACTAATAATGCCTTTTTAATGCCTTTTTTTTTAAAAAAAGGTTAATTTTCCCTTTATAATTAGCATATTTCTCCAATATGGCATATTATATGCATATTAATAATATATGATAATTAATGGATTATTTAAATTTATCCGGAAACATTTTATTAAAAAAAGGCTTAATAATAAAAATAAATTAGAATAAAAATGATTAATCAAAGAACTGTAAAAAATACAATCAAAGCAACAGGAATAGGTCTTCACACTGGGAAAAAAATTACACTTACATTAATTCCAGCACCAGCTGGAACTGGCATAGTGTTTATTAGAACAGATATAGAGCCAAAAGTAGAAATAAAAGCTTGTCCTGAAAATGTTGGTGATACAACTCTTTCAACAACCTTAATATCAAATAATATAAAAGTTTCTACTGTTGAACATTTACTTTCAGCTATTGCAGGACTAGGTATTGATAATTTATATGTACATCTTGATGGCCCAGAAGTACCTATAATGGATGGAAGCGCAGGCCCATTTGTTTTCTTACTTCAGTCTGCAGGCATTAAAGAACAGAATAAATCAAAAAAATTCATTAGGATTTTAAAACCAATTGAGGTTAGAGACGATGAAACTGGCAAATGGGTTAAATTTGCTCCATTTGAGGGATTCAAAGTTGCATTTACTATTGGATTTGATCATCCCGTCTTTAATGATAAAACACATTCAGCAGTACTTGATTTCTCTTCAGTATCTTTTGTTAAAGAAGTTAGCAGAGCAAGAACATTTGGATTTATGAGGGATGTTGAATTATTAAGATCAAAAAATCTTGCATTGGGCGGAAGTTTAGATAATGCTGTTGTGGTCGATGATCATCGAGTGTTAAATGAAGATGGGTTGCGATATGAAGACGAATTTGTAAAACACAAAATATTAGATGCAGTGGGTGATCTTTATTTACTTGGAAAAAGCTTAATTGGGTCATTTGAAGGATATAAGTCAGGACATGATTTAAATAATAAACTTCTAAGAAAATTGTTGGAAAACAAGGACGCCTGGGAAGAAGTTGGGTATAAAACAGCAGAAGATCTTCCAATTAATTACATGGATGCGTATAGTACTTCAGAAGTCTAAACTTTTGGATCTTTAATAATTTTAAATTTAATTTTGGTTAATTTTAACTTTAGAACTTCACCAAATTCATAATTTATATCTTTTAGTATGTCTCTTTGGTAGTTTCTAATAATACTTAGATTTGAGCTATTAGTAGCTCCAAGAACAAGCATATTTTCAACAATATTGCATGCATAGCAATTTGAATTTTTACCAGCGTATTTGTAAAGGTGTTTGGTAATCCTTTCTAGTACTTTAGCTTTCTCTAATATTCTAATATCAATATGATAGTTAAGTTTTTTCATTATTAATTATTAAATTCACAAATAAGTTGTATAATGACCATCTTTATTAAAATTTTAGCATAATGCAAATAGTAATTTTTAAATCAAATAAAAACAAATCATCTTCTTATAAGATTAATGGATATATTTTTATATTATTATTAGGTCTTGCAATTGGATTAGTAAGCATATTGTCCAGCTCTGCTTCATATATATATGGTTACAAAGAGGGTTATAAAGAATTAAATGAAGACAGAATGCAAGATATGAGTATTTATCAAAATCAAATAAAAAAAATTAAGCTCGAGAACCAAGAAAAAATGCAATTTTTTTCTCAAAAATTAATTACAATTTCATCTCAATTAGAAAACCTAAATTCTTTTGGAAATAAGTTATCAAAATTAGCAAAACTTGATAAAAAAGATTTTGATTTTAAAAAGCCAAAATATATTGGAGGGGCAAACAAAGTAAATATTGATTTTGAATACAATTCAGAATTTGATAAATATTTAGATAGTCTATTAAAAGATATCGCATTAAAAAATGAAAATTTAAATGAGATCAATAAAATTATTAATAATTTAGAGATGAAAGAGCAATTTTTCCCATCCGGTTTTCCAACAAAAAAAGGGTATATGTCATCTGATTATGGCAAAAGAAAAAATCCAATTACAAAGAAAATGCATATGCATAAAGGAGTCGATATTGCTCACAAAATAGAAACCAATATTACTTCACTAGCAGCTGGTAAAGTAACATTTTCAGGAAAAAAATATGGCTATGGAAATTTAGTAGAAATAAGCCATTACAATGGTTATGTCACAAGATATGCCCATAATAATAGAAATTTAGTTAAGAAAGGAGAATTGGTGAAGAAAGGCCAAGTGATTGCTAAGATGGGAAGTACTGGGCACTCAACAGGACCGCACGTACATTTGGAAGTCTTAAAAAATAAAAAACATATAAATCCAAATAAATTTATTCATTATAAAGAAAAGTATTCTATTAAAGACTAGAAAATTTAAAGGCACGAATATGAATCTTTTAAAAAAAATTATTGGAAGTAGAAATGATAGAATTTTGAAAGATTATCAAAAGATTTTATCTAATATAAATGAAATATCTAATGATTTTAAAAACATAAAAGACACAGATTTCCCTGAAATTACTAATAAATTAAAAAATGATTTAAAAAATGGTAAAGATTTAGATCAAATTTTGCCATATGCTTTTGCGCTTGTTAGAGAAGCTTCAGAAAGAGTAATGAATATGCGTCACTTTGATGAACAAATTATCGGTGGATTAGCACTTCATAATGGCAAAATAGCAGAAATGAAGACCGGAGAAGGAAAAACACTCGTAGCAACATTGCCAGCATATCTGAATGCTTTAAAAGGGAATGGTGTTCATATAATAACTGTAAACGATTACTTGGCAAAGCGTGACTGCGATTGGATGTCAAAACTATATAATTATCTTGGATTGAGTACAGGTGTTATTTTATCAGGCCAAAGTTTACAAGAAAAAAAAATAGCTTATGAGGCAGATATAATATATGGAACAAATAACGAATTTGGTTTTGATTATCTAAGAGATAATATGGTTTTTTCATTAGAAGAAAAAGTTCAGAATAAATTATCATACGCTATTGTAGATGAGGTTGATTCTATTCTAATAGATGAGGCCAGAACACCTTTAATAATTTCAGGAGCAACTAGTGAGAGTTTAACGCTCTATAAAAAAATGAATAGTTTTGTAAAATATTTTAAAGAAGGCGATGAGTCTGATCAAAATGCCGACTTTTTTTTAGATGAAAAATCAAATCAAGCATTTTTGACAGAGAAAGGTCACGAAACTTATGAAAAGTTACTATTTAAGAATCAATTAATTAATAATAATGAAAGTTTATATGATCCAAATAATATAAATTTACTTCATTTTATGAATACAGCGCTAAGAGCAAATTATCTATATTCAAAGGATATTGATTATATTGTAGAAGAATCAAAAATAATAATAATAGATGAATTTACTGGAAGAAAAATGCCTGGAAGAAGATGGGGTGATGGCTTGCATCAAGCAATAGAGGCAAAAGAAAATCTCAATATTGAAAATGAAAATCAAACATTAGCATCTATTACATTTCAAAATTATTTTAGACTATATGAAAAATTGTCTGGCATGACTGGTACAGCTGATACTGAAGCTCAAGAATTTCAAGAAATATACGAGTTAGAGGTAATAGTTATACCACCTCATAAAAAGATGATCAGAAAGGATTTTGGAGATTTAGTATATTTAACAATTGAAGAAAAATATAATGCAATCATAGAAGATATAAAAAATTGTCAAAAAAATAAGCAACCAGTTCTGATTGGAACTGCGTCAATTGAATCATCAGAGTATTTATCAAAAGCATTAAAAAAAGAAAATATTTCGCATAATGTGTTAAATGCAAAACAGCATGAAAGAGAATCAATGATAATTGAAAATGCAGGGTCTTTAAATAGCGTTACAATTGCAACCAATATGGCAGGACGTGGAACAGATATTGTTCTTGGAGGAAAGAAAAATGATATTGAAGAACATAAATGGACTGAATTAAATTTAAAAGTATTGGAATCTGGCGGCCTTCACGTGATTGGTACTGAAAGACATGAATCTAGAAGAGTTGATAATCAATTAAGGGGAAGAGCAGGTAGACAAGGAGACCCAGGATCATCACGGTTTTATTTATCACTTGAAGATAACCTTATGAGAATATTTGCGTCAGATAAAGTTAGCACATTTATGAAGAAGTTAGGAATGGAAAAAGGAGAGGCAATAGAACATAAATGGGTTACTAAGGCAATTGGAAACGCTCAAAAAAAAGTTGAAGGACATAATTTTGATATAAGAAAACATCTTTTAGATTATGATGATGTAGCTAATGAGCAAAGAAAATATATATATAATAAAAGAAATGATTTTTTAGCAAAAGATAATAGAGAAGAATTAACAAATATTATTATAGAACAAGTTTTTACAAACATAATAGAAAGCAACCTCTATGAAGAAAATAAAAATAGCGAAATGAATGAAACACTCCAAAGAGACTTTCATATAGAAATAGATGCTGAAGAAATTATAAAAAATTCAATAAAGAAAGAAGAGGCAAGAGAAAAATTTATTGAAAAAATATTCATAGAGTATAAAAAAAACATAAGTAGTGTTGAAAAAGATATATATCAAGATTTAATAAAAGAAGTTTTTATTAATATTGTTGATAAAAGTTGGATAGAGCATATACAAGCTATGGATCATCTAAGACAAGGAATTGGCTTAAGAAGTTATGCTCAGAAAAACCCAAAACAAGAATATAAAAGAGAAGCATTTGAAATGTTCTCAATAATGCAGGATAGCATGCATTACAATTTCATAAGCTTATTATATAGAATAGATTATAATACAACTTTTTCAAAAAAAGAAAAAACAGAAAATTTGAATTATAATAGATCTGACGCTGATAAA
>Ga0213868_10004278_pt1 | contig 13059 bp, 7 predicted proteins | sample PICome_9_FD_160087 | JGI IMG/M metagenome (GOLD analysis project Ga0213868, IMG submission 160087) | Coastal seawater microbial communities near Pivers Island, North Carolina, United States - PICO127 | ecosystem: Environmental > Aquatic > Marine > Coastal | place: USA: North Carolina | collected...
AGAACAAGAGGATGGTCATGACGACGACGACGATGATGATGACGATGATGACCATGAACCCATGGATATGTAACTACTTTCTAACACAAACACTCATACATAGTAGTAGTATTACTTCCTTTCACATTGACACAACTGATATATATATATATATATTGTGCTTACTTAGATACTCATTTCATTCCTTTTCTGCACCATACTTCCATGAATGCAATGTTATATACGTTGACATGACCATGGCTATACAACCCATGAAAGAAACAATGTTATTCATCCATCGTGTCATATTGCTGTTCCTATCTTTGATCAAAATGTTATGAATGAGAGGAGGAAAAATCAATGCAATGGGAATACCCACCAAACCTCCCAACAGGGAGGCCACATTTCCCAAATAAGACGAGGATACATGACCCAACCATCCCAATCCTAATATAATCAAACTGGCACATAGATTTCGTTTGAACCAATTATTCTCATGGGACGAAACAGAAGACAAGGACACGGCTAGTGCGGGAAAGCCCTGCAAGGGAAAGGTAAAGATCACTGCGATACTATATGCCATTTGTACGGTAGATGATATCCAACCGGATGGTAAACTGGTTGTCAAGGCTGTACTAACACCATCTCCCAATCCACCCCAACAAATCATGGCAAAGACAATGTAAAACACTACAATACCAATGACTACTTTCCGATTGACATTTGGGAACTTCTTCTTATCTGATGAAGTATAGACTGCTTCTTGTAATGGAAGGAGCAAGGTAATGCTCCCCTCAAAGACATAAAAGGATGTTCCAACGAATAATCCCCACGTATCATGTTGAATGGGTGGTAGAGATGTGATATTGGATATGATGGATGATCCAGCTGCGCACAACGATATCCATACACAACTGAGCAATCCAAAAGCGATCAATAAGGTAGCCAATACATTATAGGGTGTCAATTTACGTATATCGACAATCCATGAAAGTGGAATTTGAATCATGATCATAAGAATCAAGTAATGTGTTTCCGTTGTATTCTCTACAAGATGGGCAAGAGTTTCTGGTAACATATGTACAATGGAATGGACAAATGTGAACAAGTTTTGAGGAACAAAAATGAGATAGGTAAGACATACACCAAATTGTAGTATGGCAATGCCTGATGAAACGAGGAAGGCATACGGTCCGAATGCTCGTCTGGCGAGTTCGGGGTAGGTCAAAAGTGCTGTACTGGATGTATATTGTTTGGGAATGTGATGTTCATGTTCATGGGCAGATGTTGAAGTATCTCTTGTTTCTCCCGTTGCAGTGGACTGGTAGGGAGTGTTTTGCAAGAGTAGCATGGATTGCAAATGTTGCAACCGAATGGCCTTGTCCTTTTCACTCTTCCAACACTGCAATAGTCTTGTTGACGTATATAAGTATGACATCATGGCAATAAGTAATGCTGGTATGGCAATGGCATATCCTGCCAATTTGAATCCTCTTGGTAGGTACAAGATAGCTGGTCCTACTGTCCCCTTGATGATTCCAAAGACAGCTGCCATCAATGATCCACCTTCAACTGTATCAATCATTTCGGTTGGCAGCGTATTCGTTTTTCCTTCTTCTTCTTCTTGTTCATATTGTTGTATCGATTCAGTAGTTTGAAATAAATCTTTTAAGGCTACCGTCTTTTTCTTATCTAGTTGAAGAAACGCATCATCATGTGCACGAGAAAATGTCATGAGATGAATGGTTCCACATGGATCCACACGTTCATTTTGGCCCAATGCTCCAACGGAATGCATCATAGCTCTGGTATTTCCATCAAAGGTTAAGAATGAATTTATGGCGTGAAACATTTCATTGCTTTTGTTCTTGTTTTGTTGAGGATTGGGATTTCCTACTACTTCTGTTGTTGTTAGGAGTGATTCTTGATCATCAGATACATCTCCAATATTATTATTGAAAAGACTGGTCTTCTCTCCTATTGCTGTATCATTCATTAAGTGTTTTATATGTGTGTACTTTTGATATGCACTGAGTAGCTCTCTAGAGAGTGATTGAAAGATGTGTTGCTCTCCAAAAATACCAAAACTACCGTCACAATCTCTGTCACTTTCGCCTTATACTAACATGTACCAATGATTTGGGATATCAAAACGGGACTGATGACGATTTTTCTCCGCTGATCATCGAAAATTATTCCGACATTTCCAAACCGCAGTTATGAAAAAAGCAATTACACCGATCAAAAGGTGAATTCATTTTCATTCATTTCATTCATTCACTTAATCTTTCTCACTCTCATACTCTAGAGAATTACTAAAAGCATTTCTTCCATAAAAGATCAACTTATTTTACCCTAAATCAATCATGCTATGACTGTTAATCGACCTATGTCATTATTTGAAGTCGCTCTGTACTAAGAAGAAGTCAAACAATGCAGCATCTTCGCCATCTTGCGCAACATGTGTCTTTTCTGATCAATCGTGTTCCGTGCCTATGGTGAAGAAAGATCAGAATCATCCGAAGAAAACGACGGAATAGTTACTCAAGAACAGCAAGGGATGGCTTCTTTGTTTTATTTTACATTTTATAAAGAAACATTTCACTTTTGTCTGAAGGAAACGATGTCAATACATACTTTGTTGAATGACGGTGTGTCCCACACGGAGACACTTGATCAAACAGATATTGGCGTTTGGACATGATTGTTTGTTATATATATATAAACCTAAAAGAAATAAACATACATTTTAATAAACATGAAATTCATGGTGGTCTTGCACTATAATGTATTTACTTTAGTCATCATGTGACACACATGGGTCATATTCATCTTTGAGGACAACTCGATGCAAAATGTCCTGGCTGATTGCAACGATAACATGTGATTGTATTGGTATTGCTGCTGTTACTCTGAAGATGATTTACATTTGCGGTAAGAAGACCACCATTTCTTGGACGATGGTTCCCGTTTCTTGAAATGGAATCAGGTCTTCTGCTTCCTATCTGTACTTGATTTTGAAGTGGTAATTTGAGTCCCAAGTCCATCTTGAGAGTTTCATTGCACAACACACAAGCAATCAAGTCTCTTCCAAAGTCAGGTGGTAAGGAACCAGACTTCCATACAAATTTCAGTTTCTTTACAAACTTTCCACCTGTTGAGCATCGTGAACAATGATAACTTGCATTCTCATCATTGTTGCCTAATACTTGAACATCCTTTGATTCACGAGGTAACCACATACTGTAACTACATTTGATTCGACCTGAATAATTGGAACAACTCAAGACAAACCCTCCTTTCGGAAGTTTCTTTAGAGTAATCTTACCTCCTCCATGTCCGTTTGCCAGGCAAAAGGGACATTGGTAAATTTCAACATCTCCTCCTCTCGTGCCACCGGCTTGAGAACACGTCGGATGGGTACATTGAAAACATCGAAAATCACCTGACGCGTCACCACCAAAGTCCGTGGGTGGATCAGAGAAACATTTAGGACATATTGTATAGCCATTACCATTGTATCCATCCCCTTGTGTTATTTTCAATGTTTGATAATTGCAAATAGGGCATTTGACAGGAGTATTACTACCATCGACACTTGTCGATTGTGGCTCAGGGATGCCTCTAGGCAAACGAAGTCCAAGGGAGCACGTTTGACAATGAATTAATTTGGTTGCAAAATGTTGAGATTGTGCATTCCCCCCTCGTGCTCTGGAAGGATTATTGGATCGTAGTTCTTTCCATGTCGTCATACCTTGACATGATCCACACACTGTAAAATTTCGTCGTACAACAATGGCATTCGCATCATTGGTCCCTATTCTAGTAAAATGTTTTGCAACAGCAGCATCAAGCTTATCTGCTTCTGCATTGGCTCGATTGAAACATTCTAACATCTTTGTAAGAATTGGCTGCATGACCTCCTCCTTACGCTTGCGGCCATTGGCTAGAGCGTTGCATTCACTTTCCATTTCTCTTCGTAAATCTGGACGATTTAGTTGATAGCCCATACTATTGTATCCTTCCACTAAAGCAATTCCAAGTTTATTCGGTTCAAATCTTTGTTGTGCATCCTTTGTGACAAACCCTCTGTCTTGAATGGTAGTGATGTGCGTAGCAATCGTTGCATCGGTACCAATACCATTGCGATCCATGAGTGTGATGAGTTCTACTTCCGATATAGGATTAGGAGGAACTGTTCTTCCATCTTTCATCAAGAGTGTTGTAGGTTGTATCCGACTTCCGATTTGTACATTTGGTAATTCTCCTTGTCCCGTACTCCATCGTTCCCATGGCGCATAAATCTCCAACCAATTTCGTTCTACAATCATGAGCCCTTTGGCTGTGAACTCTTCTGTTCCCATACGTACAGTCAACGTTGTTTCTTTCCCAATGGCATCTCTTGAACAGCATGCCAAGTAATGCTTCACAATCAAAGTGTATATTTCTCTTTGATTTCTATCGGGGATAGTCGCAGGGTCCACAGCTTTGCAAGGTGTAATTGGAGGATGAGCTTGATCATCATGTGTTCCAGCTCGAGGGTTTTGAAAATTATGATTGGATAGTAGTTTGGAAGCATAATCTTGAAAGGTGCCTTCGACAGCTTGAAAGCTACGAATAAGCGAAATATGATCAAATTCAGGACGGAATTTTTCCGTTTCGGTACGAGGATAGCTAATATATCCAGATTGGTATAATTCTTCTGCTGCGTGCATAAGTGTTTCGGATCCAATACGAAGGTATTTAGATGCTCTTTTTTGTAGTTCTACTGTGGCTAAAGGTACGGGTCTCCATTTGTTTTTAGGTCTACCTGATAAAGAAATGACGGTAGCTTCACCAGCTTCTAAACAGGCATCATAGAATGCCATGGTGAGAACGCGATCATACAGACGATCTCGTTTCCATTTCAAATGTATGGGTCTTGTATTATTTATTGAAGAAGGTTGTTGTGGTTGTATTTGTCCAGATCCAGTAGTTGTCGTGGTAATAGTAGTATTGGTAGTAGTAGAATGACACAAGGATCCATCTGCATTCACAGTGATACTCATATCAATATACCAAAAGTCTTCTGGACGAAACGTCTCAATCCTAGCCCATCTCTCTACAACAAATCCCAAGGTCGGAAATTGACATGGTCCATAACTAACGACGCCGTGATTACCATTTGCAAACTCATCAAAATTCTTTTGCAACCGAAGTGTTTGAAATCTAGTAAAAGCAGCACCTACTCTGAGATCATGTTCCGATCTGGCTTGTACTGCTTGCACGTGAAACTCATTGATCTTTCCTAAACTTTTCAGTGCTCTGACAATTTCCTGTGGAAGCACAGTTGAGAATTTAGCCCTGTAAATATAAGGCTGTAGACGTGGATTCCCTTGAAGACAAACATTCCTAACTTCATCACAAATTGCCTCTCCTTCTCTATCACAATCCAACCAAAGTATGACAGCCTGCACATTTCTCGCTTGTTGTTCTAGCATTTGTTTAAGAGGGATCATATCTTGATTATATTTAGTTTCAATGGGCGCATCAAATAGTGCCACAGGAGGTACACTATTCCATCCATAATCAGGTGGAAAGTCTTGAGTGGCCAAATGCCCTCTGACACTAGTGGTAATCATTGTATGAGGTCTATTAAGAGATGTCGATGAAATAAACGTTCCGTTTCCTTGCGAATGTACAAATGGAAATGTGACATTGGAACAGGAAAATATTTGAATGTTGTGATTCGATCGAATGTTGGGATTTGGCCGAGACTGGGGCATTTCCGCAAAAACGCCCGCCAATGCTCTCGCCACAGAAGGTTTCTCCGCCACATTTAGCACTGTTATTTGATTATTCGACATGTGATTGGGTTATAAAATTCAATGAGATTGAATTGAATTGTGTTGAGTTTGTATCATGGTTTCGTTTTCATTTGTTTCTAAATTCTAGAAAGTACGATAGAGTTAGCACTCGTCACATGCTTTGCTAACGATCGGATAATATAGTACAGTTAGTACAATTAGGGATGCATCCATCACAAGTCTAATTATAAAATGTGTTCATCATCATCATCATCATAAAATGTTAATTTTTATATTCTGGGCAAAGTATAAATGGTAATGTCATTGGACGTATCACCCACAAATATAGAATTGGCAAATGCAGCATCGGAAACATAACTACTCAATATGCAATTGGGCTTCTCCTTGTGATTTAGAGCGAACAATACATTCGGATCCAAAGATGATGTAGCCAATGACAATTGATCCATGTCTGAATCTAATGTCAAGGACGATATATCACTCCTTCTACGATTGGGAACAGTAGAAGGTTCATTCCCATCACAGCAATTCACATATAATCTAGGATCCACGGCATACTCTCCACCAACAAATGATCCTAAATCCCAAAAGATGATATTACCATCATTCCCACCCGTGATCATGAATCTATCCTCAGCTGTTACGTGAGAAGAGAAATGTTGGATACCACCCAATTGTGGAAATACCACACTGGCCACTGCAGAAGAATGACCCAGTCTGGAACGAGTGGATGCAATTCGAGAGACTTCTACCAATCTCCTTCCTTCTGGTTTTAAGATCAATATAGATCCATCACCTAATCCAGCAGATAATAATCTACCACTCGGACTCCAACATGTCGAATGTACAATGGGTGGATTGCAAACTTGATTCACGTTTTCATCGGTTATTAATTTCGATATATGAAACCTTGATTTCAATTTGGCATTGATTTTATTTTTAAACGTCAAGTCCCATGAACAAATGGTACAATCTGTGCCACTTGTTACAAATTCAACTTGATCTGGTTTCGTTTTGGGACGGAATGTAATAGACGTGACGAGTGTAGGATCACTGTTACTTGATGCATGTTGAATTTGTTGAGTTTTGACGGATTGGGTATCATTGGCATCTGTAGCACGTGCAAGTGGAACAGGATGTAAGATACGACAAGATCCGTCATCATCTGCAGTAGCAATGTACTGTACGTGTTGACGATGGTTGTAATACAATGTCAATTGATTGATTTCTTCTCCTTGTAACTGTGGCACTGGATAGAAAGGAGAATGCTGGGACGGAGAATCATGACCGTCTTCATGATATGATACAATAGGACTTGAAGTATTACGAATGTCGTAGGCAAATACGTTTCCAGCCCAGGATGCAAATCTAAGTATAATATAAGTAAGTAGTATATGTATATATAGTATGTATATGTAACAGATCACCAAAAAAAGAGTGTGAGACAGACGATACATTTTCAAAATATCAGGAATCATCATCATCATCGTCATGGTCGTTTTCTTACATTGTAAAAGGATATGCGCAACGAGTGGTTGCATCATCATTCATATGTTTCAAATCTGACGCATTCAGAAAATAATGAGAATGAAATGAGACAGTTGTAACTTCGGATGGTTTTTGTAATGGACATTTGATACACAATTCGGCCCTTTTACTATTGGCCTTAAGATCCCATAATCGAACCGTTCCATCTTCAGATCCACTGAGAAGAATCTTTTTCAAAGGTGAAGAATGATTCCCGTCATGATGATTGGTGGAACTACTGCTAGTCTTGCTACTACTAGTATTACTAGTTTTACTAGTACTACTCTTAGTGCTAATAAGATGCGAGTTATTGGCCAAGCAAGTCACTGGACCCTTGTGCCCAGTCAATTTAAAAGTTTGAATTCTGGTCATGGTGGATGGAATCTACTTCTTCCTTCTTGTAATTACAATATGTAAAACTTGAAATAGTATTTCGATGATGTGATTGGTGATTGTGATCTTGTTATTATTGCAATAATCGAGAGATAGGTCCTGGTTAGTCCTGAACGATTCCCCCATTTTTCATAAGTCAAATCCTAAAACCTTATTCAGATCATTTAATTATATTGTGTTCCAACAATCATTATGAACAAACCATCGTCAATACCTAAACATGCGTTGTTAGAGTTCAATTGTTTACCACATTCCACTGGAGTTTCGTCAGAAGAACACGTGACAGTTGCATTTCGTTCTCTGTTTGCTAACATGTCAGAATTGACCGTTCCTAACCAAGGTACTCAATATCGAATCAAGGCACAAATCACATCCATGATGGGTCAACCAAATTCTATCCATTCTACATATTTGTCCACTGCAAATTCCTCTCAGATGCAACGATGCGATTATGCCAATATGCTTGGCTCGGATTATCCTATTATCTGTACTTCAAAACCACTAGTGACGAGCACTCATTGTTGCTCGTGGGATCCGGAAGAAGATAAGGATATCGATGATGAGGATGATACAAAACAATATAGACATCAAGTATTAGTATTCCCAATCAAGTATAATGATTTGCCAAGAAATGCATGCTTATATTTGCAATTGGTGACTGCAAAAGATAAGTCTATAGCTCAAGTTTACTTTCCATTGTGGAATGCAAAGGGTCGTCTTGTCACAGGATTGCAACGGGTGGAAATGTTCACAGTCGATTTGAATGATTCAGTGGATCCCAAAGTTTTGCATCATCCTAAAGAATATAGTTCCAATCATGAGGACTCTAATTTTGATGAGAAATGGCAAGCCACTTTGATATTGGACAAGATACAACAAATGCAGCTGCAACAACAACAACAACAACAAGAAGAAGAAGGACAACAACTAGAAGGACAAACCAATGCTCATTACAGTAGATCGAATACAGACTTGGAACTCACAAATGTCAATACTAGTATTACGAATACAAGTCTTCACAGTTATACTACTAGTACTAGTATTAGCACTAGTACTACAGCGACGACCACAACTGTAACTGTAAACTCCGCACCCTTCCATCATTTAGATTCCAATTCTGTCCCATGGTTAGATGAAATTACATCCAAACGTTGTAGAGACATTCTGCAAGAACCGATTACCTATGGTACATCTTTGGACCAAGACGAACACATGACCATGCAAAAACACCATACATATCAATACAACATGGTTTCAAATTCCTCAAGGCAACAAAATACAATCTTTCATTTAGTTCTAGAATTATTAGATTGTCCTATACCAATTGTTCATCAAGAAATTTTATATACACCTCACCATGGCTCGGCTGCATCTGCATCTGCTGCCTCTGGGTCCGTCACAGCATTAGATCTCGCTATGCATCACAAGTCCAATCATTTGAGTCTTCCGTCCAATAGTGTCAATGACAAGAACCATTATCAAGAGGATACGGTACATGAGTATTACAGCAGCGGAGTGTATATGCCGAATCCCATTGTACCAGATGGCAAAGAAGATGAGATGGGACTGAGACTGGTGCAGATCTTTGACCCTGAATCCATAGATGATAATCCTGTCGAAGATAAATATCGAACATTGCAGCATGAATTGATCCGTGGTCTAGTCGACCCAGCATTGAAACCAAACGCAGAGGAACGAAGCACTCTCAATGCAATTATAAGTGGAACAAGACAGCATTTGACACCACAAGAAAAAGACTTATTATGGAAATTTAGATTTAGTCTTGTGGACAACCGTCAAGCACTGACCAAATTTTTATTAGCGGTTGAGTGGACAGTTGAGAGTGAAGTTGTACAGGCAGCTGAATTATTGGAACAGTGGAGGAGACGTAGTCCCATCGAAGTTTCCGATGCTCTGAAATTACTGGGTAGAAATGTCGCTTTCCAAACAGATCTTGTTCGTGGATATGCAATCGATACGTTACAAGAGGCCCCAGATGCAGAGCTATCCTTATATTTGCTCCAATTGGTTCAGGCACTGAAATATGAACACCTTAATGATCAAAACGTTGTCATTTCAGGAGTTAGTAAGAAACGAAATTCTCGATTTTCGTCGCTTGGCGATTTCTTGATAGAGCGAGCCTCCAAGAATATTGAGTTAGCAAATTATCTGTATTGGTATCTAAAAGTTGAGCTGGATGATGAAGTATTCGGTCGGAAGTATCGCGAAGTGTTTTCTGATATGAGGGAAAAATTGCTATGTATCGAACATGAATCGTCATCATCTTTGCAGCATAGGTCAATGTGGGATGTTCTTGCAGCACAAGATATATTTATCTCCAATGTCATGGATTGTCAACGAAAAAGTAGAGATACCAAGGGCAAGAAAGATGCAAAGGAACAGTTTTTGAGAGATTCACTTGCTAAATCACTTTATAATGCTATGGACCAAGATTGGTCGGTACCTTTACCATCAGCTCCACATATTTGGGTCAAAGGGGTCAAGGCTGATTCAGCTCGTATGTTTAAATCTGCTCTGTATCCTGCACTGATTGATTTTTACGTTGACGAAGAATCATCATTAGAAGATCAATCAAAACTAGCGAACAAAACTTACAAAGTGATTGTTAAAACGGGTGACGACTTACGACAAGATCAACTTGTTATAACACTGATCAAGCTCATGGATCGAATTTTAAAACGAGGCACTCTGGATCTTTGTCTAAAGCCATATCCAATCATAGCCATGTCGCAAACTACAGGCCTGGTCACTTTTGTCGAAGGCTCTATGCCGATATCACAAGTTCTTTCCTCATATAACAATTCAATACTTGCTTTCTTTAAAAGTGTTGCTCCATCCGATGAAGGTAAATACAATGTGGATCCAAATGTAATGCAGACATATATTAGGAGCTGTGCGGGATATTGCGTCATAACATATCTTATTGGTGTAGGAGATCGGCATTTGGACAATATTATGTTACAACCTAGTGGACACTGTGAGTACTTCTAGTTTTATTGTTTTCTCTCATTCTTGGATGTTTACCAAGACTCACCATTTCAAAAGTCTTTCATATCGATTTTGGGTTTATTTTTGGAAGAGATCCAAAGCCTTTACCACCGTTGTTTAGGTAAGCGCGTTGATGTGCATTTTTAGTGTGGTTTTGTGGCCGACACTTTTGTAACTAAGTAACTATATATTCTGCATTTCAAATGAATTACAGACTTACAAGAGAAATGATCGAGGGGATGGGAGGGCAAGACTCATCAGAGTACAAGCAATTCTGCTCTCTGGCTTGTCAAGCGTTTAACTTGCTTCGAAAACGAGCTGGCCTTGTTCTGAACCTTCTCCACCTCATGAGTGATGCGGGCATTGAGGATTTATCAAATCATCCTACAGCAGATGCGGAAGGAGTGATTGCAAAGGTTGAAGAGAGATTTCGTCTTGAACTGAGTGATGAGCAAGCTGAGGCTTATTTTTTGGGTTTGGTGAATGAATGCCTTTCGGCGATCGCTCCAAGAGTAATGGATGTCTTTCATCAAATTGCAGTGTCAAGGCGATAAGAACGATAACTGAAATACACGCAACGACGTTTGATTCCAAGCAACAAAAATAGTTTTTAATATTTATCTTTCATTGGATCAACAGGCCAATCTTGAAAGTGTAAATGTACAAACTCTTCATCGTAGAAACCCATCTTGGTGGCTTGCTGCTTGGTCTCTCGTAGGTATTTGACAACCCAAAAGATATCTGCTCTTTCATCAGGTTCAAACTTCCAACATTGTTCCATGACATAAATCAGTCTGTCTTGTATGTAGTTCCTATCCCTATATCTAGGATCAATGTATGGTAGTTTCCCAGCCTTGATTTTTTCAATCTTCTTTTGTACCTTCTTCTCCTCGTAAAAGTTCCATAGACCTGTCAGTAAGCCATAAATATTATTCCCATAGGAAAAGACATCAATTTTTTCATTCAATCGACCATCGACATATTCTTCAGGTGCTCTATAATCCCCACCTCCTGCTCCGTTTTGATATCTACAATATTCTCCAGTTTCTTCATCGAATAGCATGGCTTCGGCTCTATTGAAGTCATTCAACTTCAGCCTTCCATCGGGGGCAAACAAAAATTGCAATGTTTGAATATCATCATGTACCAATACACCATCTTTAAATCCATGTAGGTCCGCAATGGACTCTGCCATTTGTAAGGCATAATCTAATTTTTGTGTAATGGTAAAATCATTTTGTGGATCCACATCCTCTTTATCTTCCAGATAGTCTCCATCTCCATCACCAGGAATCAAGAGTGGTTCTAATTCATCAGGTAAGAATTCCGTATTGACGGAAGTGGCACAATGCCCATACATGTCTACAATTCTTGGAGAAGCCGTCAAACGTTCCATGACGAGTGCATCCATTCGAACAAATTCATATCGATCGTATTCAAATGGATTTCCATGGAATCTATTCACTTTGACGACAATTTCTGGATCATAACGTTCTTGTAACAAAAACGCTGCTCTGTATGCTCCCTCTCTGGAAATCAAAATAACAATCGTCATCATACAAAAGACATGATATGTAAGTGTTATCAGTGTGTCCAAATGGGTGATTCCAAAATCGAGTTCATGGAATGTTTCATCCATCAAGAAAAAGAAAACATCCTTGTCACTTACCCTAATAATTGACCCATTTGCATGGGCATTTCATGAAACAAATTACAATTTGGAAAATACAATTTATGAAAGGAAGTCCTTCTACATTTTGTATGAACCTCACGAAATTGTGTATTTCGCACATCATCATCATCAAACGCATAATATGTATCAAAGTATTTAGCATCTGGTTCATATTCGTCTTTGGTCCATACATGTCCATGACGTTGATCTGATTCTGTTTTCAGTTGTCGTGTAAAGGTAGTAGTAGTAGTAGTAGTAGTAGTAGTGTGTTCTAGATGTGTATCACCTTCGTTTTCTACAAATGTCAATTTTAAATCTCCGTAGTCAGGTTTCAATGTGATCAAATCATTTCCCCATTCATTGAATTGAAAGGGTGTGGATGTGGAAGATGAATCTGTGAATCTCAGTATCCATGGAATATAACTATGTGTGACATATTTGGATCTTGTGATATTACGACTTCGTTTGTTTGTTTGATACTGATAGGAATACATTGTCCCATCATGTGCATTCCTCCATAGATGAAGGATCATGGTTGACAGCAGTAAGAAGGCTATCAAACCAGTGAGGAGTACCTTGAGGTGGACCTTGAAGTTTTTCTGACTGCTACTCGTAGTCATAGTGCTACTAGTACTGCTAGTAGTTATAGTACTAGGTAGGTGTACGATCCTC
>Ga0213868_10004283_pt1 | contig 13053 bp, 8 predicted proteins | sample PICome_9_FD_160087 | JGI IMG/M metagenome (GOLD analysis project Ga0213868, IMG submission 160087) | Coastal seawater microbial communities near Pivers Island, North Carolina, United States - PICO127 | ecosystem: Environmental > Aquatic > Marine > Coastal | place: USA: North Carolina | collected...
GGGCATCAATTTTCTTTTGGGTGTCATCGTTTATTCTATAACCCTTCTGAGAAATTTCTTTATTAAGAAGCTGTGTTTCTTTATGTTGACGAGCAAGCTCCGCCCCGAAAGCAGCAGATATTTTTTCGCCTGTTGCTATTAAAGCCTGCGGAACAATGAGTCCCGACTTGTCATCTATTATTTTATAATCTCTATAGCTCATAACTTATTATTTTTAATTTTGTCAGCCTTATTTAAGCCCTAGCTCACCGGATCCAATACCCGCTGTTACTATCCCACCTACACCTGATATAATTCCAGCTGTTGCAGCTTGTTGTGCCGCATTAGCATTAGCTATATCGGTTCTGGCCTGAGCTTCTTGTCCGGACATACGGTCCATAGTAATCTCGTCTCGTCTTTCTTGAGCATTAAATTTAATTAGCTCCCCTTGCTGCATTCTAGCTTCTTCTGCCATTTCCATTTGAGTAAGCTGCATTTCTTTTGCTTGCAATTGCTCCTCCCCTTGTGCTCTTAGCTTTTCGTTCTGGGCCTCTTGTTGCTCTATATTTGCGGCCACATCTTTCTTGCTTCTTGCAGCTGCTTGAGCTAATGCGGTGGCTCCTCCAGCGCTTGCTCCTGTTGCTTGTAGCGTATCTAATGTATTTGCTAAAGCAATATCTGTTTGTTCCATCTGGATCTCCGCAGCGCCCGTGGCAACCCCTAAGTTTGCATACGGGTTGGTTAACTCGCCTCTTAAATCATCTATTAGCCCAACATTAGAAGAATATGGGTTTATAACGTCCTGTCTTTGCGATTCAAATAAAGCAAGTGCCCTATTTATGCGGTCTTTTTCTGCTTTAGCGGCAGCTGCTGCATCTTTAGCTCTTTTGCCACTAATTAAACCACCTATTATTTGTACGCCAGCCCCTATGCCTGCTGCTACTACTAATCCTGCCATAATTTTTCTTTTTTATTATATTCTTCTAATGTTATTGAAAAAAAGTTTTTTTCTACTTCTTTCATGTTGTTTGTGTCTGTAGGGTTTGCTATTATGTTTATCCATACGCAATCCTCCACACATTTTATTAATCTTTTTGCTCCTTTAATAGAATGCGACCAGCATGGAGCAATGTGCTCCACAGTCTCTTCATTGGACTCAACTATAACCCTGCCCGACAATAAAAACCAAAAATGATTTGTGTGATGTATCGCACTAATAGCGATAGTATCTGCAGGCATTACCATCTGTCGCATATACAAACCATCAGAAAAATTGTTTGTAATAGTAAAAATATCATTGCTTAGTAATGATTCACCATCACCGTAAACATCTTTTTTATTATTATTTTCTATAAAAGTATTTTGTAAAACTTCTAATTTTTTTATAAAACTTGTAGATAGTTTATTTTCCATTTAATTTAATTATGATGATTTAACAAACCCTGTACTTACTGCAAACAACTCTTTTTTACCTGCTAAATTATCTACTGTCATAGTTACTTCGCCAAAAAACCCTTTTACCCCAGAAGAAGATCTTCCAAAAACAACTTCTCCGTTTTGTGACGATGTATTATTAACAAGTTCTGCGTAGTATTTGTCTTCTTTTAATTTAAAACTATTTACTAGCAATGAATTTTGCATTTGTTCCAACGTAGTTGCGAAAGTTGCCTCTGATATACGAAAAGCGCTATCTGTATTAGTTTTAAACTCTTTCATAACCCAGCCGCTATCCCCCTCGTAATTTATAGTTTGGAAGTTTTTAACCGTAGATGGCGCTCCATTAAATACAAATGTTACACTTGAGTTTTTTTGTTCTCCGTAAAAAACACCTCTAGCATCTGTGTTCGGCGATAGCTCGTAGTGTTTAAAAATTTTACCGCCTTTAGCTGTAAAGTAATTATTGTTTAGACTAAATATTTGATTAGGAAAATAGTCAAATCGACTAACCCACCCTTTTGCTATTTCGTCAAATGCTAAGGTTTCATATCCAGGAACAACCCCTAGCCCTTCTGTTACCGGGGGTTGAGGTATTGTTAACACGTATTGTTTGTTATGTGCATCCCATCCACCTATTATACCGCTTGTTGCCGCGGAAAGTTTGTCTCTAAAATAGTCGGTCATACCGTAAGCAGATATAACGGTTATTCCGTCCATTGATAACCTACAAACAACGTTTTGATCTCTGTCTGTAAAGTATTTTCTGTATCCATTTACAGCAAATGATTCTGGGTCTGTGCTTATACCGTATTCTCCAGCATAGGCCACATTCTGCCCTATAACTAAATTACGACTAGTAACACTTGCGTTGCCCTCTGCAGAGTATATTGCATCCTTGTCAATCAAAGATTTACTTACTTTACTTTCTTGGAAAATAATTAAGTTAGTGTCTTCGGCATATAGCTTCTGTATAGAGCCGTTAGCCGGGTCTATCGTTCTAGTTATATCTTCTGCAACTGAAAACTGATTTGTCTGGTTTATTCCAGTCCTAGAGTTAAATATACCCGAATGAATTAAGGAACTAAATTTGTGACTTTGAGCAGGTTCTTCATCAACTGCATAAGCTTTTACCCCAAAATCTACAGACGTATTGTTGTATCCTCCTCTTATTCGAGATTCTTCTAATATCCAATCGGAACTTATACTGCCAGTATAAGCTTGAGGTATATTGTCAAAGTTTATTATTTTGCCTAAAAATATTTCCGTGCCCACGGGAACAGGCCCTATAGGAGCTACCGCTACATTAAAAACGGTTTGAGTATTTCCGGGAGCCCTGCTAACGATATAGCCTGAATATTTAATATCCGTACCTCCTATGTTATAAACCATAGTAACTTCTACCCCTACATTCATTTGTATTTCACTAAGCCCTACGTTTACGGTTATCTCTGTGCCATTAGCACTGACAAACAGAATATCTGGCTGAGAAGCTAAGTCAGGTCCTGCAACTCTAGTAATATCCTGTATTTTTTTTAACCAGAACGTATTAAAATATTTTAATTCTATTATTGCTGCCATTATGTAGTTTTTATAATAATTTTTGGCGAAATGTACCTGCGACGTTGTTAACTAAACTTGAATTAGATACAACTTGAACTGCATTTACACCCTCAGTGGAATTAAGATTTTGTATTATTAAACCGCTGTCTGAATTGAACCCCGCAACAAAAGATAGCGTTTCATTTTGTCCTTCCAGTGTGGTCCACCTGTAACCCGCAGGAATTAAACCCGCTCTATAAGTTATGTAATTAAGACCTTCCGGCGGCTTATAAGTTTCATCGCCATCACTTGTAAGAAAAAATTCTGTTACGTATTCGCCGTAACAAGTATCTGCATAAACGTAGCTCGTAGGGGTTGTGTCAAAAGGATCGTTAAAAGTAACACTGCTGGCTTGAGGTTGTGATTTAGCAAATCTAAACCTACCGTCGAAACTAGGAGGATTTTCATCTACCCAATTCACTCCTTGACGAGGCGCACACGAAGGATTATAAGGGTCATCTATTGTAACCCATATTCTAGGTTGGTTAGCAAATTGTCCTACAACATTTGGAAGGGCTAATAACTGCCTAACAGTCACTTTCCATTCTATAGGGTGATTTGTATTTATTTTGGAATAGTCGAATGCTCTAGTACCTTGAGCATAGTAATCAACAAGTGGACCTTCACTTTCTAAATTTCCGCCAATAAACGGTGGATTATTGGTGTCTGGTGGGGGGGTTAAAAATGGATTGTTTCCTCCAAGGCCAAAACCGGGATTGTCAGTGGTTGGAATAGTGCCTAAGGCGTTGTTAATTTCCATATCCCGCGTAACAGCCGTCCATGATCCTTTAGGTATGCTTGTATCAACGGGGGCTGTCCTGTATGCAAACGTAACTGAATTTAAAGAAAACTTTGTAGACGACGCTAGATTTTGCACCTTAGACTCCATGTTTACAGAAAAAACTATCGCTCCTGCTGATTGAGGTGCGTTACCTATTTTTATAGGCAAAATATTTGGACCCGGATCATCAGATATCGGAAAAGTAAAATTTGTGCCTAAGCTATTGTCTGGATTGTTAGGGGTGTTAAAATTAAGTATATCCGATGATACGTAAAAAACCTGTGTAGTTTTTTCTCTAAAACCTAAGTTGTTGGATTTTGAAAAAAGCCCTTTAAACCCCGCAACGCTAGGACTAAAAATACATGTAGGTGGTACTACTCCCGAGTTCAAAGGTTGAATACCTAAGGTTATATTAATAGTTTGTTGAAACAAAAGAGGCAAATACGGATCTGATATATTATCGGGATCCACACCCCCTGCGTCTTCCAACTTTAGCGTTATTGCATAAACTCCGCTAGCATTACCTCCAAATTCTGGAGCTTCGTTATTACCCGCTTCCGCAAGCCCTGTGTCCCCAGGAACAGCTTGAGTTAATTTACCTGTGGAAGGGTTCATGTACCAGTTGGAAGGTATTGATCCAGGAACGATTTCATCAAAAGAATACCTAAGACCTATTTGTTTGCTACTTCCTGGCAATATAGATCCATTTATTGGATCCGGCCAATCACTTGGATTTAAAAGAGTTCTTATGTTAGGATTGCTTACAACATTAGAAATAGTGCCACTAAGGGAGGGCGCTACATTTTGCAAAGCGCCAAAACCGCCGCCTTCTCCTTGTAGAGGTATGTTGCTTATAAACCCTGAGGGGGTTTCTATAGTTATAACAAAACTAAACACGTCATTGATATTACTGTTCGCTGTAAAAACAAGTCCTTCTATTTTAGACCTTATCTTATATTTTCCTGCTTCATTTGGAATTAAAGGATTGCCTGGAACTAATTCAAAATAATCAACGTTTTCACCTGCTCCATTAGTTTGTGAAGATATAGAGGCTTGTGTGTTAGCCACAGATTCACCAATATTATTTATAGGTTCAAAAAAATCAGGGGTAACAAAAGTACCTATACCGTCGTCTTCTTTAAAATCCCAGGTTACATTATTAAAAGATGTAACCCCGCCTTCCGTTGACGCGATATCCGCGTTTAAATCAACTATTAAACCTGTTGATGTAGTTTCCCAATATATGTTTAGATTGGATTCTACAGGAGCTGTTTCGTAAACAGCTAAAAATGGTGTCATATTTCTTCCTGCAGGAATATTTAGTGATGGGTTTTGGTTAAACGCTGTTATATTAAGAGCTGTCGCACCTATTGCTTTCTCAGTCGTAGATATTCTTGCTATAAGAGGATTAGTATTTATTTGATAAAAAACTACATTACCGCCACCTGCCCCCGTAAAAGGCGGTAGAGTAGCGCTGCTGTATCCGTCGGAAAGATCGGCATACCCCATGTTAAAATCTTTTGCCTGAGCTATAGCAGTTGAAGTATGCTTTATTGCTAGCTTCCCTTCAGAGGAATTTCTTGGGTAATATTGTTCATTTCCAGTGGTTAAAGCTGTTAACCCGTTGTTAGTAACTCTTCCGTATAAATTTACCGAGCTTCTATATTGTTTTTGATCTGGACCCACTTCAGCTAAATCTCTAGGGATTTTATTTATATTATCATTAAATAATACAGTATGGGCTATTAAATTTGTTTCTGTAGTAGGGAATTTTCCGTTATCTATACCACCATTAATATTGTCTGGGGCATTTGGGTCTGTACTTGTATTTACCCTTCCAGATTGCCCTGGGTATCCATTAAGAATACCGGGTAAGTAAACATTGTAATAATCTTGTTCAGTTTGTTTAACCACAATTTTATAGCTATACCATCCTAAATCATTTATTTTATATGCAAACTTTAAATCCGGAACGCCTGGCGGAAGATTTTCGGTTCTTAAATAGATGTCATTAACTCTACCGGCTGTAGTTACAACATATTCGTTAGCACCTGATGGTCCAGCAACATTAGTAACTTTAACGAAATCTTTATAAGCGCCTCTCATATAATCACCTACCGCAGGAACATTGGTATTGTCGGGGTAGCCTGTAGCGGCATCGTCGTTTAAAGTAAAAGTAAATGTAGAATTAGTTATAGGCCCAGTAATTGATCCCGTAAAAGTTTCTGTAATGGCAAACCCTTCTCCGGTAGATGAATTCTGCTGTTTTACAGCATAAAGGCCAGGGGTGCCAGACGCTAAATCAATTTCAGATGATATAGGTTCATTTACTAAAACTTGTATAGAATCACCCACCCAGTCTATAGGCACAGTTTCGCCTTGTTCCGCGTCATAAGGACTATATATAGTGGACCCAGAAAAGAATTTAGAATTTTTACTAGCTCCTAAATCTACAGAAGATAAAATAACAGGCGATTGTCTTCCGAATTTATCTGATAAAACAAACCCCACTTGATAATTTCTATTTCTTTTTACAGAGTGATTAGGATACTCCATAAAATTGTTGGCTGTGCCTGTAACGCTTTTAGGTGCAATTCTGCAATTGTAATTTATGTGTTTAGGAGGCGTATGGTGATCTCTATAATTTCCGTATATTACTCTGTTACCTGAAGATTCTTGAGCTAAAGCTCTAACAGGCACTTTGTCATATACCCTAACTGTTTGCGCTTCCGGCAATGTTCTGTAGGGCTTTCTGGATTGGTAATCATAATTAAAAAAATTATTTGCGCCGCTACCACTTGAAATTTCACCTACGCTTAAACTTTCTAAAACTTTAACAGCGCCACTGTCGCTTTCTCTAAAAAGTATCTCAAGTTCTGATATTTTGTAAGTCGATGAAAGTCTGTTTGCTTTTTCAGGTAATGGAATAACTAAGCCTACATTTTGAACCATGTTTTCCATAAAAGCAACTATCGTAGATTGGTAGGCTGCTTCCTCGTCTCCATTAATAAAAAACCCCTTTTGTTTGGGTATATAAGCAATTTGTGTAAACGGAGCCATAAGAGAATACTCGTTATCGTCAAACTTAAATCTATAGCTAAATCTAACAAACTTGTCTTCAAGGAAGTCAGGATCACCAGGCCAGTTTTGGGTGTTTTGCTGACTGGTCATGGTAGACTTTATCAAACTAACATAATCGCCAGCCGAAAAACTTGCACCTAAATTAGGGGATACAGACACTTTGGTGAACAACCCGCCTGCATCAAGTGTAACATTACTTACCTTTACGTAGTCATTACCCAGTGTTCCATTTTCTGCAGAAACTACAGTAGCCCCTATATATGGGGTTAACTCCGCTTCTCTATCTCCAGAAACTTCAAAATAATCTAAAGCAGAAGTATTTCTTGACTTTAAATTTATTCTATTATATAATTGTATTGGGTTATAAGGATTGTATTTGGCAACAGATATTTGATGCTCTTCCGTATAATAATCCGCAATGGAAGCTGTTACTCCACCGGGCTCAAAAGCTCTTGCTAAATTAATATTTATTTTTCTAGGTTGATTTCTATTGTCTGTCCAAAACAAAAGATTTTCTAATAAGTTTATACCTACAATTCTATTTGTAGTTGAAAAATTTAAAAACTCTCCTTTTACTAAAAGAGTATACGCTTCAGCTTTACTATTATATGAATATATATAGTGCTTTGATCCAGCGGGAGCATTAGTAGGACTAGATACGTTATTGTCTGTGTAATTAGTTAAAAACACAAACACCTTATCAATAGAACTTTCTGTATGAATACCTATAATTGTTAACCCTGATTCAATATCGGTACCAGACACTAAATTGTTTCCAATAATGTTTTCTAAAGCACCTACATCATTATCTTCGGATCTACCAACAGATATGTTCCGAGCATCTCTATATTCGCCGTTAGGCAATATTCTATCATCAAGATCTTTATTCATCTTGGATTTTAGAAATGTGTTTTTAATTTCCTGTGCCATTCAATTATGATTTAATCCATTTAGATTTACCTCTCATTACCTGCACTATCTCTGATAGTTTAATGTTAGATAATCTTATTTTAGCATTTCTTAACTTAGCTGCTCTATCGCGTTTTAAGCGCTGTATAACGTATTCTGGTTGGTTTATTCTTCCAGATAATATAGAATATAGTATGTGTGCGTATAATGCATCCTCGGCCATCTTAGGTATCCTAGCGTCCAAGTCATAAGCTAACCCGTCTGATATATACTCAAGTACTATTAATCTGTCTTTCATATTTGAAGAAAAAGCTATAGTCCCATCTCTTTCATTCATATTAAACCACCCGTTTGTTTGAGTGTATTGTGGCTCATTCCCGTATCTTTGGCCAAGCACTGGATTGCCCGTCAAGTAGCCTCCGTAGGCCCAATAATCTTCTGCGGTGATGTTGCCATTTAAAAGTCGATCGTTAGCTGCAGCCCATCTATCGTTAGTTATAGAATTAGCCTCTAGGTTATCACCTATGTTATCTTGTGTTGGTTGACCTCCTTCGTCTTGCAAAGGCACTTCATAAGGACTAGTTGTCAAATTGTTTGCTGGATATATAGGATGTTTAACTCCCATTGCATCTATGTAACATATATTAGTGTAGTTAACATAATCCTGTGGGATAGCCACGCTTAGGCTAGGCGGTATGTTTAATTCTTGAGACTTAACGCTTTTTAATGTGTCGTAGCTAAATTCCTGTAATCCTCTTTTGGCATGGAATATAACGTCTGTTCGTTTAACGTCTCCAATCAATTTGTGCTCTCCTACATACGTTGCTATAAATCCGTTGATAACATCGTTTAAAGATGTATAAGCGTAGCTTCCGTAGTTTTCCTGCACAGTATCCCCGTAAGCATCTTCTGTTCCAAAATTACCGCCATTTAATGCTTTAAGCTGTACGGCTACATAGACACCTGCAATAGGGGCCGCCAAAAAAGTTATAGTATTATTCGCTACAGTGTATGCTCCTGTGTATTCAGTGTAGTTTCCAGGAATACCATCGGGGCTTGTGTATAATTTAAAGTTGTTTAATGCATAATCAGCATTTGCTGGATCGTAGGATCCAAAAACCAAATCGGTATTAAAAGTAGTCGTAAAAGCTGCAGCTCCAGTCGAAATAAATCTCTGTGCCCCGGCATAATATTGTTCGTTAGTTTCGGTTATTAAACCGCCATTAGGTATAGGCATATCTTACATTATTGAGCGTTGATTTTCTTGTTGCACTTGTTGTGCGGCTATATTTACTATAGAAGGATCTCGTATTACCACTCCTGAATAAAGTAATATTTTTAATATAATATTGGCTTGCTCTGTTTTTGACAATTCAAAATTTACAGAGTTAGTAGGATTGTATTGATAATAGTTTTGACCCGAAGGTATTGTAAAGTTCCAAGTTACATCCACAGGTTTTCTTAAATAACTAACACTTACATCCGATGTAATAGTTTTTGGATACAAGTATAATTTACTATCCTCATATAAATATATAGGATATGTTTTTGTCGGCGCTACTAAAGGGTTGTTGTTTAAATATAAAAGCTCGTTTCGCTGAGATAGCTGAGCCTCTGTGGAATCCTTATATACGACTGTCCCAAGCCTATAAAAGTCTTCTGGTGTAGCCGTAATAAGTATCAAATCATCTAAAGCGGGTATTGCTTGGAATATTATGTTATTGCCGCTTATACTATAATCTACAGTAGAAATTCCGTTTATGGTAACTAAAATTGTACTTGACTGCAATTGCGAAGATGAGATTGATTGAATAGGGAATGATAATGACACCCCGTCTGCTAGAAAGGAATAAGAAGATAATCCTGCTCCTGAGGTTGTTGGTAAGGTAAAATAACCTCCTGCCGGCACGTAAGTTGCTGTGCCGTATTCTTTGAATACAGCTATATTATGATCAACATTTTTAATGCGATCGCCGTACTCTGTATCATTGTCTGGTCTACGTAATTGTTGATTAAGCGTATCAAAGTAGCTCTCAAATATTTCCAACTGTACTTGCGTAGCGACCTTGTTGAATTCATCCGGAGTTAGATTACCTCTCTGTTCTTTATTCAGAATAAGTAATACGGTTTTATAAACTATATCTACATTTACTGCCATTTTATTTCTTTTTATTATAAATATTAACCGGCCCCAGTGATGAAGCCGGCTAAAATTAATTGACCATCTATAATATAATCACCTAGTTTTTTAAGAAACTACTAGTTAATTCTTTTTTCTATAGATCTAAACACCTCTCCACCTTCGTCGGTTTTAAAGTAAGCTGCCATTGCTGAGTATGGATTTTCATCAAACGGCACATTCATTAGCTTTCTACCATTAGAAGTCCAAGAAAATGTTCTTTGATCTTGGGATAGTGTGATAATGCCTGCCTCGGTAGCTTTAATAGCTGTATTCCTAAGCCCTACATTTTCATCTTGTGCTAATTCTAAAAATAAATACGGGTTGTTTCTAGCAAATAATCTTAAATCTCTTTTTATTTCTTTAGAAGATAATTTATTTACAGCTGTACCCATTTCAACGCGTAGTATTGCTTCAGCATCGTCTATATCCATTTCTCTTGCGAATACAGCGGCATCTGTTTGCATATCTAGTAATTCTAGATCATCGTATGCTTCTTCTACCGCATCAAACTCCTCATATCTGTTGCCTTTCATTGGGTGGTATAGTGAAAGTAACTTTTGAAGATTTTGTCTTTCTTTAGGAACCTGCAGACTTCCGTCTTTAAATATTATATGCCCTAAAGTAGCTTCACCATCTTGTTCTTTTCTGAAAGGAGAAGAGTGATTAGTGGCATATCTAATTTCTTTTTGTTCTTTTTTTATAGGATCAAAATACAGTAAGGGGTGTTTACGTGTATGTTTTCCTGGTATTGTATAGGTTAAAGGCGTATATCTACCTACCAAATAATACATTCTGTCTTTAATTTCCCATTCTGGTTTAGTTGGTTCGCTTTTTGTTGGAACAACTTTTTCTTGAGGCTTTGTTTCCTCTACAGAAGTTATTGTTTCTTGAATAACTTCTTCTTCTTTAACAATCTTTTTAGTTGCTTGTTTTTTATTTGCCATGATATAATATAATTAAATAGTTAAAAAGTAAAGTAAGAGTGCCCGAAGGCACCCTTATCTCTACATTAATTTGAGCAATTATGCTCCTTTGAATAATACAAAGTTGTTAGCAGCTTGCGTTACTAAACATCTTTCAGATAGGAAGTTTACTTCCATCGCATCAAGAGTTGAGTTGCTTGCTCCACCAACAGATCCTGTTAACCAAGATTTCATTCTACGGTCATCAGTCTGAGAAGCTCTGTATCGTACGTGCAAGAATGGACGTCTGATGTTAGTTCCTAGTACTTGATCGTAAACAGTTGATGTTCCAGCTGGTACTAAAACTCCTTCGATAGGATTCTTATCAGCTGCAGCTGTAACAATAGCTCCACGAGTAGACGCATCGTTTAGATACTTCCAGTCAGTCTTGTAGAAATCGTAAGATCCTCTACGGAATCCTGAAAATCCTAAGTTAAGTGCCATATCCTCTGAGTTTTCAAATAAACCATAAGCAACACCACCGGCTCCTCCAGCAGAAATTGCTGCTAGCATATCATCAAAGTCAAGAGAAGTCTGACGTTGTAAGAACAACATGTTTTCTTCAATAGCTCCCTGAGTATCTAGGTTTTTAAGAATTGCATCAAAATCAGCTAAACCTGCTGCTGCAGTAAATCCAACATTTACGTTACCTCTTTCTTGGATAGCTGCGAATAACCCTTGCGTTCCTGGCTGCGTAAGCTCAGTAGCTGCAATTTGGTTTTTCTCGCCTTCTACCATCGCCATTTCTAAGTAGTCATTAAAACGTAAGCGAGTTTCAGATTCTGCTTTTAAATACCATAGGTATCCATCAGTTCCGTCTTCTGTTGCTACATTTACCCATCCAATCTGTGCAGTATCTGATCCAGATACAACATATTGGTTTCTGATAATAACAGGAGAGTTTGAGTACTGAGTCATTACAGGCTCTACACTTACTCTAGTTGGGTTAGATCCTTTAGCATAGTCAGATCCGTAAACAAATATCTTTACGTCTCCACCTGCACCAGCGGTCATTCCAATTGCTGCATTTTCAAGACCAACGCCTTGGAAAGCTGTAATTTTAATTTGACCTGGTATTAGAGCTGAACCTGGCATAGCCCCTGAGTCAGTAACTATAGCTTTAGCTTCTTTACCTGTAGCCGGCTCTATAATTACAATGGTGTCATTCGTAGAAATAACGTTAGTTATTCCTGCTGCAACCGGTATAGTCATTGTGTTTGTACCTGCTGCAAAAGCTGCGAATGTAACTCCCTCGTAAGAGATATGTAAGCGATTTTGCTCAGACCAAATTACTTGATCAGATGTCATTGGCATTTCAGCGCCAACCATGTTTAAAAATCCAGATAACGTTCTGTTTCCATAACGCTCTACTTCAGCTTCGTAGATTTCTGGTAAATACTGCTGTGCGAAGTCTGCAAAGTTTCCTGGGATACCTGCTGCTCCTCCGTTGTCATTCCACTGTAAATAGTTACTTTGTAACAATTGTGGTACTTGTGTTGGGATTAAACTCCCGAATTGTGGTGTTAATACACTTGCCATTTCTAATAATTTTTAAATTTTTTAATTTTTAGTTTTGATGAGTCCGCTCCAGAAACTGATTTTACGGTATATGCACCAAACTTAGCAGCTCCTGTAGGTGCCGCTTTTCTAGCAACACTTGATGTATTATTAGATTTGTTTACAACATCTCTAATAGCATCCGCTTTGCCTTGTTCGTAAAAGTGGTTTGCTATTTTATCAGCATTCGCACCCGCGTATAACGCTTTATGATATCCCGCGGTATCTTCAATCGTGCCGTCTTCTCCAAGAAACCTTCCTATGAAGTTGTTAAGATCCGATTGTTTTTCTGCTACCTGCGAAGGGTTTTGTATACCATATCTAAACTTTTTATCACCTAAACTAAAATCGAAACCTTCGAATTGTTCATTAAGTAATTGATTAGTGTTGGCTTTAAACTTTTCATGGTTATCAGCGTTTCTTTTTTGGTCCTCTTTATATCGATTAAAAAAGTCCGAAGCTTCTTGTTGATTTCCAGATAATTTAGGCGAGTTCAACTTGATCTCATCATAATACTTATCTTTAGTATCATTTAAAAACTTACGGGCTTTTGCAACCTCTTCTTT
>Ga0213868_10004286_pt1 | contig 13049 bp, 9 predicted proteins | sample PICome_9_FD_160087 | JGI IMG/M metagenome (GOLD analysis project Ga0213868, IMG submission 160087) | Coastal seawater microbial communities near Pivers Island, North Carolina, United States - PICO127 | ecosystem: Environmental > Aquatic > Marine > Coastal | place: USA: North Carolina | collected...
GGGCTACATAGAATTGAAATATATATATATATGAGATGAACATTGATCAGGAAATCAGAGCGTTGACAACGATATGATGAACTTACTCGCAATGGAAAAATCCATGTCTACATAATTGCTCCAGAAAAGCTTGCGCCGACTTCGTCGCTAAGTCAACAGGATCACCACCTGCCGCAATAATTTTATCTCTATCTGTGATCTTTATCCCTGGGCAAAACTCCATGGTGAGCACTTTTTCCGTCGTGAGATCGGGATACACATCGGGTACCTTAATATGTTTAAACGCAGGCGTGTCAAAATTCGCTTTGAACCTTATTCCGTTTTGAAGTTCATTCAGGTAGTCTATTTCTTCGTATAACAGACGCTTACTCTGCTCAAATACACTGACCCAGTCGCGCTGCGTATTTCTATCCATTAGACCACCTTCCGACTTTAAATCCACCGCATCAGCAAACACCGCCAATTGCCTCAGTTGACCAAGATCAACTTCAAAAAGTTCACGAAGGTATTGTCGCTGAATTTTCACTGCAAACGTTTTGTCCCCTTTGGTGGCGATATGCACTTGACCTAATGATGCTGCAGCTAAAGATGTTCTATTAAATGTATCATAAATCTCAGTGATTGGCTTTCCGAGTTCCTTTTCAACAATTTCCACAGCCAAATCACCTGAAAAGGCGGGAACGTTATCCTGTAAATTCTTCAGCTGTTCGATGTATTCTTTTGGTACGATATCAATTCTTGTAGAAAATATTTGACCAACCTAATCAATGATGGTGATTAACAACAATATTTTACGTCAGTATGAAGCGATCGAGCCTGAGTACTTAAAAACGTGCACTTCTTACCTTGATAAACGTCGGGCCCAACTTGAGTAAATTTTGCGTAACTTCGGCACCCAACTTAGACCTCTCTTCACTGTATTTCTCTTCGGACCACCGACCACTATTGAACATTTTTGCCATCCGCTTTTCCTTAATGTAAAATGAACTGAAGTAAGCCCAAATCTCCATTGATCTTCTCAGAATAGCCCATTTTTTTGCAAGGTTTCCTTTCGCAGCAATTTCACCAGTTCGTTTCCACCCTGCTTGCATAGAATCACCGGTCTTCACGAACTCTTCATAAGAACGTATCTTTTTCGGTCCTCTGCTGACAAACATGGATCCGGCACCCTTCAGGAAAGTAATCAGAGCTAGCGGAGGTGCTCCTAATTTTCTAGTCCATCGCAGAAGAAGAGATAAACTATAATAAAAAGGGGCGACGTTTAAGTTTCGAATGATATCTTTGGTTCTCAATCTACGAGATGACTCGGCAAGGGTTGAGTTTGCTCCTCTGATGATGAGTTCCTTGCGATGGTCTTCTATCATTTTTCGTCTTTCATCGTTCGTGAGCTCCTGGTCTTCGCCCGGTTTCTGCTGATAGAGTATGGAATCTGAAAATGCAATATCTTCAATAGGTTTGATTATCACTTTTTCAAACTCATTTACTTGTCTTTTAATTTCTCTCTCCTGAGCATCCTTCATATCCTTCGTTAGATCAGCTAACATTTTTGCAATGTCGGTGCTCTGAGCTTCCGATTCTTTCAATTTTTCTTCTACTATATCTGTCATATTCTTTAGCAATTTATTAGAACCCTCAATGATTTGTTCATTTATTTCATCAAGTAATTTGCCAACTTCATCAAATGTTTTGACTGATGCATCTTCGGTGCGATTCTTTTTATCAGTTACATCCGTGATGAGAAAAGAATCCTTACTGCCGTTTACAGCTATCCTCTGTCCAGTTTGGCTCTTTTGGTCCTTTTTATCCTTAGGATCCTTTAATACCATAAAAAGTGGAGACTGAGATGCTAAGACTTTACGGCCATTTGACAATATAGGGGGAAGCGAGAATCCAGTGGTTCCAGCAAGGAGTAAATTTGTTAGTGATAAAACGAATAAAGTATTGAGTGCATTGCACATTTTCCAGTCTATGATTTCTTAGCAAGGAATATCTGTAAGAGAAATTAAATCAAAACGAGTTAGCGTTGAAATCGAAATATCGTGTAGCATCGAGGTATGGATGTGGGAACTTCAGTGTGTACCGCTTACCAGAGACGTTTTCCAATCGCGTCGTTTGTTTTCTATTCTGAAAACGGGTGCACTTCCTAGTTAAACACTCCAATTTAATCTACCGTCAATCACAAGACCAGATAAATTCGAAGATTCACCCTGACTGGTGTATTTTATACAGAGAAGAAGTATTTCTTTGAATTACCGTTACCTGTGCTCGTAGAATCTTTTTTTCGCTTTTCTTGACACTCAACTTGAAGTCAAAAAAGGGCGCGAAGTTCTTCCTTGTGGTGCTAACCTGACCCTTCGGGATTAGTAATTGTAATTCCACTCTTACGAGAGTATCAAGTGGCGTATGAAGTAAGTTGATACATAGATGATATTAGATAAGAATGGGCCATGAGTTCTTATAGTAAGTAACATAAATACGAAGATGCAACACGGAAGCTGCATAAATCAAATATCCATATCATTAACGAATTCTATTCTGATGGCAATCAAGCCATTGTAAATCTAATATTTTTTGTTTCTATGTCGATTACGTAGCCAAAACCGCCTGATTTCTCTCCAATATCCTCGTTTAATCATTTCATATATTGTCAAACCATATAATAGACCAAATAGATGTGTGGCATGTGCTATTCCATCACCATTACCCGCATTGGTGGTTATTGTACCTAAAATGGACCAGAATAACAACGCACTCAAAGCGTGTTGAGCAGGTAGACGAATCGGAAAAAACTTCAAAAAGAAACGCATTTCTTTCGATGGATTGAATTTGCTCTCGAATGCAAAAAGAGACATGGCCACTCCTGACAATCCAATGCATGACCCCTGCGGATGTACCAATGTAAATAACCAGTTGCTCAAAATTGCCGAGCATATACAATACATCGATAAGGGTATATTGTTTTGCTTTAGCACTGGACCTACTGATTTACCAAAGGTTATAAACCCAAACAAGTTCATTAGGAGGTGGGTGAGAGTTCCATGTGATATAGCGGCCGTAAGCAATGTATAAAACCTTCCTTGGTGAATATTACGCTTACTACAAACAAAATGATGCTTAAGTATGGGTGCAAACACTGGTATTTGCCATGTCAAAAATATAATAATCGATGCGACTGTTCCGTGAAACAGAGTTGGACTGATTTGATGTAACTGAACAAAGAAATCTTTGACCACTTCCATCATGGGTTTGGGTGCTTGTGAATTTTGTGTGTGATGATCGAATCCGACCGGTCTCCGTATATAATCATCTTCTAAATCTCCTAGTTTTGGTGGCATGTATCTATTAAGGTCACCCTGTACATGATTTGGATTGATTTCAATATAGGATCGTCCTCCACGAAGAGTAGTCAAACTTAACTCTGTCGGATTTCTACTAGAACATTTCAATCCTAAACATAAATCTATACATAAAATCAAAAATATCAAACCTTTCACATGCACATATCGAAAACTATTCACCGACGATGGCATGATAGCGAGTAGCGAGCCTATATGACAATGAGTCGCTATCTTCCAAGTTCCAAGTTCCAGAGTTTGAGCGGGTACTAACCTTGTATTCAAATGTTGGTATTTTTAAAATCGACCTGGAACCAGTCTTTTTTGAGATTTTGCACATTTCTTGAATTGGATATCGTAATTGCACTTTACTTACTTGCATAGTTTCTTTTTAAATAAATGTCGACATTTGGATTTGGAGGAGCAAAAGGAGCAGAGTCAGAAATTGACGAATCAACGCCATTTGTAGCGGCTTCCGATGGTGATCTTACGCTTCTACAACAGGCACTTGTAAAGCTGAACGTGCCTCCGGGAGTCAAAGACGATAACGGGCTCACACCTCTACACAATGCTGTTTCTTATAATCAAGCGGAAATTATTCGATGGCTATTGGGTCAGAATGTGAATGTCAATGCTCAAGATAGCGATGGTGATACACCACTTCATCATTGTGATAATGTTGAAGCGGCAAGAATATTGATTCAGGAGGGGAATGCAGATTACAAGATTCAAAATAATGAAGGCAAAACGGCGTTGCAGCTGAAAGAAGAAGAATTCAAAGACGCAGCCGATGATATGGATGAAGGAGAAAGTGACAATGAGGACACAGAAAATCTCGATAAACTGATCGGATATCTGAAGAGCTTGCCTTAGTAGAAAAGAATATAGACCTATATAAAAATGACTCGTAACTCGTAATCCAACATCATGTTTCATTAATTCTACAAAATATCTCTTCTGGAGTATATATAATTGATTAGTGTAGAGAAAGTCCTCCAGCGCTTGCCCATGCAAAGAAGATGAATGCAACTCCAAGTGCTGCATAAATGGGATCGTCTCCAGTCAATTGGAAACTTTTCTTTCGATATCCCCCTCCCTTTCCATACACAACGCTGTCATCTTCCGTGTCAATATTTTTACCACCCAGAAGCATCTTCTCAATAAACCCAATACCTTCGTTCTGAATTTTATCTCTTCGTATTTTCTCATAATTGTTCATCACACTGGCACCATTCACATTCTTACATGTTTCGATAACTAGGATACATTCATCGACGCTAGCATCGGCTTCCATCGCTTCTATCAAAGCATCCAAAGCACCCAAATGGCGCCTAAGTTGCCCCATAGAAAAGCCTATAGCATATCGAATTCGATTTTCCATGTCCTTTTCTGATAATTCAGGTTCAGCATTGGCAAATAATTGACGAAGTTGACTGAGATCCGCAAATCCTCCTTCAGCATTTCCAAAACCAATGATCTCACTGCATACACCTGCTACACTCACAGCAGCTAACTTATCTAATGTTTCATGGTCAAATCCTCTGAATGGCCATGCATTCTTGACATTATTTGTAGGAGACACTTTTAAAAATGGATTATCTGTGTAATTTTTTGCATCTCGGAAGACAGATTGTTGCAACAACACATCTCCTCTACCACCCTCGGAAAAGAATGGCCTATCAATACCTTGTTGGTCCATATACTCATCTTCATCAGATGCACTCGATCCACCTGATCTTGGTTCAAATCCTAGCAATGCAGCCTTTTGTCGACCGACATCTTTGTCATTCAAAGGATAAAACTCCACCGCATTTTTGACTGCATTCGACTGATAATTCTTAATAGGAAACCCAAGTAAATGTCCAATAAGAAAATGACCTGCCTCATGATGAACCATTCTTTTACGATACGTAGGAAATACACTCCTCTGTAACGAAATCAGAGCACTCTGTAACTTTGCAGGCGTTGCAATTCCGTAACCAACAAAGAAGAAAGGAGAAAATGATAACAACCAAACAATTGTAAAACGAACAATATCTGGTCCTGGAAAATTTTGCTGTGCGACAATAGCTGAGAGGGAGCTCGCAGTGAATAAACAAAAGAGTGCCAATGTCGCTCGATCAGCGTCTTTGTCCCCATTTAACTCAATGACATCCATAACGGAATACTTTGCATTGGTTTTTGTCTGAATGGCGAGTTCAGCATCTGAAATATACTTTTCGGATGCACCTCTTGGAATGACAACGGAATTGTAAAGTGCACTTGGTACATCCTGAAATACTTCAGCAAGAACTCTTCTGGCAGATGTTCCTGTATTGCAGGTTTGAAGTCGAGATAGTTTAGTTTTGTCTATGGATGAAGACACCTGCAATGGACCTTTAGGCGTTTGGACTGAGAGAGCTTCACTAATGGAGCACAGTTTAATGATCAAAAGATAGGAGATTATTTTCCCATGTATCATTTTGTATAAGGACCCTTCTACATAAACTAAGTACGAGTAAGAAAGTACAAGAAGTGTATTGGGAAAGAGAAATGAGAAATGATGACGCGGAGGAGGAATGCGGAGAATGCGGAGAGGAAATACTTTTTAGTTTTGTACAATCGTGAATAAAAACGTAACTAGTATTTTAGCTTGGATGGATCTGAAAAGTGGGAAGTGGGAAAGGTTGAAAGTTGAAGTTTTGAATTTTTTGGGAGATATGAGATTGTAGATTCCAATGAAGAGATTGTACATTCCAATGATACAATGAGATACTCTGTTACATGTTCGCTCCTTTTGGTCTACTTCATCGTAGCGCAAGTAAATGCATTTTTACCTTCCCAGATAACGATCCTACGGCGGCAAGCTGGCTTTATTAGTAGCTCGCAGCATGACTTCAAACCAACATATATCACAAAGAAAGGATCCTCATACCGAGGATATCTACTTGCACACGAGGAAGAAGCGATAAAGGATGACTTATTTCCAAACAATCCAAATAAAAAGGAAGGAACTGTTATGAAAGTATTAAATGCTGCCTTTTTAGTGGCTGGTACAACAATAGGAGGAGGATTTCTTGCCCTGCCAACGGTTACAGCAACTACAGGATTTTACCCATCGGCTGTAGCATTGTTCACAATATGGGGTTATTTTTTAGCTCAATCTTTTGCATTAGTCGAGTGTATCAAACGTTCTAGAAGGAAAAGCAATAATGAGCCAGGAATATCGGCAGTGGCGAAATCTGTGTTTGGTCCCAATGGGGAAGTATTCGTTGGATGTCTTCTTGCTGTATTAATCGAAGCGACACTAGTATCTCAAATTTCTAGAGCTGGTATGCTATTTCCAAATTACTGCATTGGATGCATCATTTCAGCCTTGAGTGTAGCTATGGTAGTATTTTATCCTAAATCAGGAGTAAAATTTGCATCGCAGGCGAATTCAATTTTGACATCAATCTTTTTGATATCCACTTTGACAGTCTTTGCTATCGGTTCAGGTACAGCAGATTGGTCTCAACTAACTGCAACAGGAAACTGGTTCAATGTTTCCCAATCCATACCAACATTTCTTCAGTTGCTTGTATATGGAGAGATCGTTCCTACTGTATGTCAGTTCTTAAACTACAATACCAAGCTCATTCATACAGCTATTGCTTTGGGATCTTTCATGACACTTTGTCTACAAATTTCATGGTCTGGACTCGGTATATCCTTAACTGGTACAACAGGAGGAGATGCAGTGACTGCGCTGTTGGCATCCAATAGTCCGGTACAGTTTCCACTCTTTTGCCTCGCCATCACTGCTATTCTGACAACAATTCTTGGTAGCTATCTGGCACTGCTTTCCACTGCCACCGATTTTATGAAACGTCATGTTGGCAACAAAGTTAATACTCAATCATTACGTCAACGTCTTAAAGTTGGTTCACTCATTGCAATACCTGCCATGTTGATTTCTTGCTCTTCTCCAACGATTTTTTTGAAAGCTATTGACTTTGCTGGTAGCTATCCAGTTCTAGTTTTATGGGGCATAATGCCATCAGCGATGGCACTTGTACAAAGGAAAAGAGATAGAAAAGAAACAAATCTATCAAAGTGTTCTCTGAAAACTGCCGGTCCTTCTGCTTTCCTTGCTTCTCTGGGTCTTGTTTCATTTGCTATGGTCGTAATGAACGTGCTAGAAGACCTATCATTTCTCAGAATCCGATTAGGTATGTAATACAAATACTAAGTAAGAGATTTTTAAAATGTCGTGAAAATATAAAAAAACTGTTTATTGCATATTAAGTGTCTCCATTTTGAGTGAAGATGCTGCTTGGATTTGGGCTAAGGTCAGAATCCTCATGCTTACAATATCTTTTAATTCTTCTGCGGTGCGGCAGTAGCTCAGACCTTTATCATATAGTGCCACTACTTCCTGCGCACTAGCTAAATCCGACGCCATACTGAGCTTTAATTGGCCTAGATGAACGTAAGCAGTATGGAACTGAGGATCAACTTCAATAGCTTTTTCTAATAGTCGAATAACTTCGGCTACATCAGGGGGACCATTGGGTCCAGGAATATTCATTAGCGTCAAGGCAGAGTTAACGTATGGAGTTGGATTGGAAGCATCGCATTCGATAGCTCGATCGAAATGGACCCTTGCATCCGCAAACTCTTGCAACGCAAATAGTAATTCACCATGATATGAATGCACCTCTGACAAGTCAGGATGCGTTTCTACTGCCTTTTCCAAACACTTCTTTGCCGCATCAACGTCATTGAGTGCCATGTGCACTGTTGCGAGCCTAAGGCGTGCAAATACATGGTCAGGGCGAAGACTAAGGCACTTTTCTAAATCTTTTTTGGCTTCCACTGGGTTTTCCTCCAGCATTCGGAGATTGGCTCTGTGCAGTAAGGCGTCGACAGCGGAAGGGTCGATTCCAAGTGCGGTATCAAACAGTTCAATAGAATCTTCTAGCTTTCCACTATCCATTTTAACTCCAGCACGTTTCACCAATATTTCAGCATTCATTGGCTCAACATTCGAACACGCTTCATAACATTTAATGGCTCCTTCTAAATCATAAATCAAATGTCTACACATTCCAGTCCATTCTAAGACTCTCGCATAAACATCATCTTCCAGCATGGCTACAAAGTCATCGCCTCCTTTCTCACAAATGGCATATGCAGCTTCGAAGTCGTCTTTACAATTATCAAACTGACGATGATAGGCATATCTTCTACCTCGCTTCATAAGAGCGGAAACCTTTTCGGAATCATTGGCGGCATTGTTGACTTCCTTTGTTAATTTCTCCAAATCACCATCTCTAGCTGCTTTCGACATCCAAGAATTGTACCCAGCAAAACTTTGCAACAACTGCATAATCGTATGAACACTTGGAAATGGTCTATTTTTGTTTCCATACTTCTTTTTAATATCTTTCATTGTATTCTCAACTTCTTTCGGAAGGATCTCTCCCATGAGGTCTTCGATCTTTGATTGAGAAACTGGTGGAGTGCAAGGTATTCCCATTCGTAGTTTGTCACGATTTTCTTGCATAAATTTGAGCTGTAGTGCGCAAACTTCTACTAGCGCATCACTGTAACGTTTCATAGCTTCGAGGATTCGAAGTTTGCGTGTACGAGCTTTGGCATGACCTGGATCAAGGTCAAGAATTGTGTCACAATCTAGATGTACCATATGTAGGTATGAGTCTTTTCTTTCTTTTGAAACATTTGCTTATGAATAAAGATGATTGGACATATTTTTACTCACCGACTAACGCCAAATCAGGAAGGTCACCTTTCTCATACATGGCACTCCTGTTGTTCATCAGAGTAACCATCTGGCGCTTCAAATTCGAATTCTTTGCCACATCAGTCACCTTAGAATGGATCAGATCGATAGCTTCGGTGAAAACTTCAGCCGCTGCAAGAAATTTCTTGGATTTGAACAACACTTTACCTCTTTTATCAATTTCTTCAATTTGTGTGTGGAGCTTTACAGCATCATCCTCTTCTTCATTCTCCTCCTCATCGACATCATCTACAAGAACAGCAGAACCCTTGCCGGATGTGTTCGAGGTGAGAGGTGTTTTTTCACTAGAATCTTTCCTGGAAGATTTAGGTGTAGATAGAACAGTATCTTTGGAGGGTTGTAAACATTCTTCTTCTTCCTCGTCGTCGGTATCTTTGCGAAGTTTCGCAACACGGACTTTTGAATGAGATGCGTACTGATATATCAAGACTGCCGACGCAAGGCCTGCGATAAGAAGAGCGGCATTTAGAGCCCTGGTTTGAGCTGGAGATCCCATGTTGATATAATGGTGAAAATTAAGTAGGTTAAATAAGAACTGCGTATTCTGTGTGTATCTAAGTAAGTAGGTTGTAGGTTGGGTGATGAATGGTGAAGGATCGGTCAAGAATAAAAGAGAGAAGGAAGAAAATACTGGTTACCACGAGCCGCACAAGTTTCAGTAGAGTTTAGAGCATTGTCCAGATCAAAACCAAGAAATGAGCAAAGCATATCATCAGATCGAAAACAATGAACTATCATATCAGATGCTTGTGGTCTATATTTGATTGGTTTATTTTATCAACATTCTATTCCTTGAAAATCATTCTCGATCTTCCAATTTCTGCCGATAAACTTCACGCTTTTTAGTCAACTTTTTTATCATCCTTTTGGATAATTCAGACCCATCGATAGTACGCGTCGGGAAACCACTGTCATCATAGGCCGAGAAGATCCCTTTATATTGACCAACTCGGAACATGTTCTCTGCTGTCAGCTGAGATTTATCAAATTGATCAATGGAAGGTGCTTTCGAGGGAACGTTGCCATCATCAGGTACGCCCGGTAGATAATACCTCCAACCTCGATTCTCCATCTCGTCAGAATCAAACACTTGAATGCCAACAGATGGTAGATTTTGATCACGGAACTTGTCACATATATTGAGAATTTCTTTACAAACGTTTTGAACGTCATGATGTTTCAAATTACGAAGTGCGGCGTCTCGGATCGATTTTCTAAATTGTACAATTTCTTCCACCAATTTCTCATTGCTTCTACTATAATGTTCTACATCAGTTTCTAGTCCAGCTCTAACTGTCTTGTCCGTAAACCCTAAGATACTAAGACACCTCCGAAGAGTCTTCAGCATTCGTTCTAATGGGTAAGTGGAGGCAGTCCCATCACCAACGTCTGCTATGTAACTAGTACCATATTCTGCCATGTGAATCATCGTAGCAAGAATTTTTGGCCCATCAAAATCCCCAGAAGCAGCTCCGAATAGTGCTCGATGAATCGTAGTTTCACTTTTTACTGATTCTTGGACAAGATCATAATCAAGATCAGACCATGGTAATGTTGTAACGTCAATCGATTCTTTCGACCGTTTGATCCATAGTTCACCGTCCAGAAGAAACCGTAATATCTTTTTCCTAGCAACATTAGCTTCTATTAATCTAGACTCTGAATACGTAGCAGGCCCTCGATATGACCCCGACAAACCTAAACACCAACAACGGAAGTCATCCGCGGACGAATCAAGAGATGAACCATTCGCATCTGAAGCCAAAATATCTTTAATTGTAATAAAGTTTTTAAGAGATTTTGACATTTTCAATCCATTGATATGCAAATGGCCAGTGTGAATCCAGTGAGGAATCCATTCCTTTCTCCCTCTAAGAAATGCTTTATCTCTGTATGCTTCTGCCTGTGCAATTTCATTTGTATGATGAGGGAATTTCAAATCAACCCCACCAGCATGAACATGAATGTTATGATTACTAAATTGCTTCATTGTAGAGTCAATCATTGCGGAACATTCAATGTGCCATCCAGGTCTACCTACACTCCAAGGAGATTTCCACGAGAGCTCTTCTGTGTTGTTGTTTCTGCTTTTCCACAAGACAAAGTCTCTTGGATCCTTCTTTTCATTGCTAAGAGTATCATTTTGGTTATTACTCTCGTTCCATTCAAAGAAGGTTTCTTCTTTATTGCGGTGAGCCAACTTTCCATAACGATTCATATTACCCGAGAATTCCTCAAAGGCCCTCACGTTGAAGTAAACAGATCCATCACTTGTAATGTAAGCCATATCATTGGATATTATTTTTTCAATGTAAGGGATGATGGACGATTCCACATGTTCAGATACACGAGTGACTATGGTAGGTCTCATTACATTTAAGGCATCCATATCGTCAAAAAACTCTTTTTCATACTTTTTTGCAAGATCTAGCGGCGATACGTTTAGCTCTTTAGCTCTAAGTAATATCTTATCATCGACATCGGTAATATTCATAATGAAAATCGGGGGTGGTGGAGGATTAGATTGCATGGTAGCACATTGCAGGTTGTGATGGTACAACATTGCTCTTTGAATGAAATCAAGTGACACATATGTTCGAGCATGTCCTAGATGAGCAGAGTCGTACACGGTAGGTCCACAGGTATACCAAGCCAATCCTTTCACTTTTTCACCTTCTCCTTTGAGAATTTCCTCGCTCTTAATTGGCATACATTTCTCAGTCAAAGAATCAAAGATGGATATTTCTGGATTACCCGATGATGAAAATGTGCATACTTTCCCAAGTTGCTTTCGATTTTTTTGGAGGATCACATTAGTATTGAGAAAACCTGCCCTGAATATTGTTCGAAATCTTGTAATGCATATGCCGCTCATATATACATGTGACTTGACCTTATACTTATTCACCTTCGATAATGTGTTGGAAAGGAGACAACGGCTTTGCGAAAGTGGATAATGAAAGGTAGGGTTAGTACTAACCCCTCCACAATTCTAAATAAAAATGCAAATAATACGAGAGACTTGAAAATGTTCTGTTCTTATTTTATCGTTAAAGACATGTTTCATATATGACGCTTTTCATTCTAGCAAAAATCTCATTCAAAGCAACATTCATCTAAAATGATAGAGGTAGGGCACTCCTCAATCATTTCAAGTGTCACATCAAAACATCGATGTACATGTTCTTTCGAAGACTTTAAAGGAGAATGGTGCATCTCTTTATCTTTTAGCATTTTTAAAGCCATAGCTGGTGAAGGTCTACCAAAGAATATCTGGTGAGAAAGTGGAACCCAGCTGAAGCTGAAGTAATCTTCATTAATGAGCACCAACTGACCGTCCATCCATTCACGTTTTGAAAAGGTTTCATCAGAAACCTGTCCGATTCCATTGAATCTCTGAAGCTCTCTTGTACCCCATCGAAGAGATGCTGCTTCAGATAAAACAATATTAGGAAGAGTTTCCTTCATAAAATTGCTGAGTGAACCCTTATTAGGACGCGGTGATAGGTCCACTTGAAAGGATATCTCATCAGCAGGAACATTTCTGCTACCAGTAACTTTTTTTGCAATTAATACCTCATCTGAATAGGTAATATTAATCAATTGGTACCCATCTCCATATTTCCCGATCCATAAACCTTTTATAAACAAAACGAATATAAATAAGAAAAAATACAAGACTTCAATTCCAAGTCCACAGACACTCGATTCAAAAGACTTACCTTCAAGATTGTATTGTGTCAAGTAATCACGAGCAAAGACTGCTTGCTCGGAATGCTTCTTTGCATCCTCATCTCTCCCTTCATCTATTGCTTTATTCATCGCCTCTAACTCCATGGTATAGACAGCTTCAGGGTCTCGTTGTTCAGCCTCTTTGATTTCACGTCTTATCCTTGAAGTATCTTGCTCAGAAGCAACAGCATCAATCA
>Ga0213868_10004288_pt1 | contig 13047 bp, 5 predicted proteins | sample PICome_9_FD_160087 | JGI IMG/M metagenome (GOLD analysis project Ga0213868, IMG submission 160087) | Coastal seawater microbial communities near Pivers Island, North Carolina, United States - PICO127 | ecosystem: Environmental > Aquatic > Marine > Coastal | place: USA: North Carolina | collected...
CTGCAAGTGCCACATTTAAACGCTTTCCCATCTGGGCCTTTTGCGTACAAATGGTTTAAAGATCTCTTCTTCTTGTTGTTGTTCTGACCAGGCTGTTTCGGTTGCGCCCCCGGCTTCGCCACCGACGCCGTTTCCTTCTTATGCTTCCCTATTCCTGCACTAGTTTTACCGCGCTTCTTCTTCCTAAATGTTCTCGCGAAACCAACAGAGGATGTCGTACCAGTTGACATCAATCCTTCGACCTCGTCTAAAAATCCAAACGTCTGTTCTTTGGTCTCGCGCATCCCCATGTCCTGCTCCTGTCCTTTTTTCAAAGCAGCAAAATCCGCTTGCGTTTCTCGCAAAGCGTCGTCAAACCACGGCGAGCCATACATTTTAGCGTAGTTTTTAAAACTCCACTGCATTGTTGTCGGCCAATTTCTCGACGCGTTTTCTCGCAAAATTCGGAACAATTGTTTTCGATCCGTTTTCACGTAGGCGCCGCCGTTGTTGTACGCAGATTCTACATCTGGCAACGACAGAGTACCTCGTCTGTCGGCGGAAAGAGAAGCAGTCGGGTCGTAAATTGTTTGTTTAAACCACGAGCACATTTGACCCCACGGGTAATGCGGCTGATACTTTTTCGTAAGTGTATTTTTTACGTGAATAGAAATTTTGCTCGCCGTTTGTTTACATCCTGGATCGTGTTCGCGAAGCTGCACGGGAGGCGACATGAAGCCGACAAACTTTTCAGGCGTGAACCATCGCTGAGTACGCGCGTACATGAGTAGAAGATCTGCGCACGCGCAGTGTTCGATACCCAAGTTTCGAATGGAATCCGATACTTCAGCGAGCCATTGTTTGGCTTCGCTCGCCGTCGACGGCGTCATTTTCGATTTTGCGATGATGTCGTCGAGAACCTGTGTCGGATTACCCGTAAAAGTCCGGGTCGTTTTCTTCTCCTTTATCTTCTTCGCAGAGATGGTGTTTGGAACTTCATCTTGTCCAACTGATGACGGAACAGCAGCCAGTGTGGATGCCTGATTCGTATTTATTTTTTTCAAAGGAGGGAGATCGTATCCTTCCGACAACGCCATAGCAATAGCGTGGTCGTCCGCAGTTGAGTCATCCACTGGGCCAGAATTTTGTTCTTTCGTGATCTCTTCTGTTACAGTTGGAGCAAAATCATTCGCTCTTTCTCCTTCTTCTGTTACAGTCGCGATTGTGAGAGTTGCCGTCGTCGTTGTCGTCGTTGTCGTCCCCGCCGCCGTCGTCGTCACAATTTCATCTGATATTTTTTCTCCCTGGCTCGCTTCTTTCTGTGCCTCTTCTTCTTCGATTTTTTCTTCTTTCATCGGCTCCTCCGTCGTAGTTAACGTAAGATTCGCGTCCATCTCCTCAACTTTCGGTGGTAATACTTCCGCAGGAGCAGTGCTCGTTTCCACGACGGCAGCCCTAGTGTCTCGCGAACCCTTTCTTCGAGGTACATTCTTCAGTATACCGCACGCTTTCGAGAGTGCGCCAATCGCGCGCACGAGAATCGATTCTGAACCTGTCCACAAATGTTCGATGATATCCGCCTCAGTAGCTTCCCGCATGAAAGGTTTATCGGACTGCTCAGGTTGTCTCAAGAAGTACTTGATCTTGTCGAGTGTTACGACAATATTCTGTAATCGCGTTGCGACGACACCGTAGGTTTCAGCCTTTGCCCCTTCTAGATTATACTTCACTCCCTTTTGCATGGGCAGATTGCACAGCGCCTCGGGAAGTAATTTCTCCTCCAATTGCACATATCGCAAAATCAAAGATGCCCACTTTACGAGCCAATCTGGTGCTCTTTCACCTGAGAGGGTATTCAATGCGGAATCTCGAATGCCATAATCAGAGAGGAGAGCTAAATCTTCATCAGTCAGCGGTTCCGAGCACGCTCGACAGAGCATAGCGTTTCGATGCAAGAAGTTGTGCTTCTCGTTCATCACCGCGGTAAACGTGGAACTCCCCGCGTAAGAAAGAAACGAGCCACGGCAGTTAGGACTCGAACACAAACAAATAGCCGCTCGAAATTCTTTCTCGCTTTCCGTCACACACGAATAATCCCAGCACAACTCTTCGCCGCATTCGATCTTGGAGTTGGTATAAACTCCTATTGAAAGCTTCCCCTCGTGCGAAATTACCGTGGTTTGACAATTCCCCGCACAAGAATGTGACATTCGAGAAGCAAATTCGCATTCATGCATGGCTTCTACGAATACCGTATCTTTACCTCGAACGTCATCTTTCGGTCTCTCCAAAGTGATATTAAAAAACGAGGGAAGCTCTTGATTGGGATTGCGCTTCTTCATCGCGTCGCAACGTTCGTACCATCGCCAGGGAGAATACATCTCGCCGAGATAATGATTAACAAACATACCCGGTTGTAAACCTTCTTTACGGATGCAAACCACACCTACGCCTTTTGGATGCAATCGATAATGCCGCCGCAAAGTTCGCGGATCGATCTCTTCTCCTTCTCCTTCTTCTTCTTCGTTCTTCACTTCCGCTCTATTTTTAGCGGAAACAATGTCGACGTTCTCGTCGACGTCCATTGCCGTCGCCGCACCGTTCGTTTGAGTTCGCTCCGCATCGATTCCATCGGTAGGTCCCTCTTCAGCCGGCAATACACTTTCTTCGAAACCGCTGTTGTTAATATCGGCAGCAGTAGTTGTGGTGGTAATGACTTCATTGTTCCCGCTCCTGGTAGTTCGACCTGATTTTGAAGCAGCGCTTGTGAGCTGCTGCGCTTGTTCGCCCGTTTGTTGCGGATCTTTCGCAGATCTCTTCCCGTCTTTTGTGTGCACTTCGGCTTCGTCAATCTCTTTAATTGCACGAATCAAACACTCTGCCGCACCTTTTGTTTCCACATCCCGTTCTCTCTCCGAGTCTTCCGCGAGATTTTGCGCAGCTTTCTCCATATCCCAACCTTCTTCACGTAACGCGTGCACCTTTGGCATGAGCTTTTTCGTCAAAAACTTTTCTCGTTTCTTGATATTTTCTGGTCCCTGATATCCTTCTGCTTGCGAAACTGCCGCTAGAACCGCCGCGCGAGTGTAACAGTCCATACCCCATAAATGCCGAATCTCGATATCTTCGCCCAGTTTCAAGGGCACGTGATTCGAAACATCTGGTCGCGCCCACTTCGCCCACGCCGGTAACTCTTCAAAGCTAAGCGTTTGCGGCTTTTCAACATCGGTCGTACCGTTGATAGCCCCGTTCGTGTTGCAATAATCGTGCGTACCATTAATCGTCTCCTCTTTCGCCGATGACTTTTGTGATGGACACAGTGGAACACGATTTTGTCGGTGCGCGTCTAACACGTCTTGGAACTCCTTCGGAATCGGCGGAATGTCCGTCCACCCGGGTGGTAAAGACGTATTTAACTTTTCTTCGATATATTTCGCGTCCAGTTCTGGCATATCCGGCGCCGGTTCGTACTTCTTTAAGGCTTTGTAAGGAATCGGTTCGAACGGCGTTCTCCTCCACGTCGGCGTGGTGAAGTACGGTTCCGTCGATTCGGCTTGCCGCAAAAGGTTCACGACGTTTCGCACGAACGGCGAAACCTGGTTGAAGACTGCTTTCTTCCCTTTCTTCTTTTTCTTCGCCTTCTTCACGTCTGTTTCTGTTTCTGTTGTCGTCGTCGTCGGTGCTTCTTCGTCTCCTCCTTCTTCCTCTTTGTTCATTTCACTTTCCTTCTTTTCCTCCTCCCCGGGGAAATCTTCTTCTTCCACTCGCTGTTGCTGCTCTTCTTCTCCTCCTTCTTCTTCTCGCGTCTCTTCTTTCTCCGCTTCTTTCGTTGCATCAGGAAGAGGAGGAGAAGGCTCCGCGCCGTTCAAAAAGGACCCCTGAGTCTCCATCTTTATCAAAGCGCTCTGCAGAGCGCGCTGAATTTTTGAAAACTTTGTGTGTCTGTCTGGTCGGCTGTCGCAAAAAATTCAAAATCAAGCCAAACTTTTTTGTTGTTTGTTTTGGAACAAACACGCACAAAACTGAACAAAAAGTTGCTCGCAACGTAAACGTAACGCGACAGCGATGGGGAGTGGTAAGAAAAAGAAAAAGAAGAACTCGAATCAGAACAACAACAACAACAACAACAACAATAACACTCCGCAAAGTGCCGCTCGCCAAACTTCTAATGACGCGGCTTTGGCGGACACACCAGAAACACCGAAATTTATTGAAGACCACTTCACTCGTAAAAACGAAATTCAAAAGTCTGTCGAAGTAATAACAAACTCGCCGTTTCCATCTCCTATACTCTCACCAACGCCTACGCCAGCAAAGAAAGTGGTCCCGAAATCAACACTAAATGAGACAAAGTCAACCGATTCAATACCAGCCGAAGCAGAGATAGAAGAAGAACGAGATGAAGTCACTGAAAAAAAGTTGCATTTTATTCACGAGGCAGAAGAAAATACGACAACATCAACAACAACTGCGGTTACTTCACCTTCACCGTCGCAAGCGAGTGTGGGGACCAAAATTGATAAAATCGAGAGTCGAATAGCGGCAGATCCAATACATTCGCAAAGGACACAAACGACTACGCAGACATCCACGACGCTTCTTTTGGAAACGAATCGAGACCTGCGCTCGGCACTCGCAGACAGCATAAGCGAACTCGCCTCCCTGGAAGAGGAGAACGAGCGATTGAATGAACAAGTACGGAAAGAAATAGATATAGAGCGTCCAAAACTGATTGCTGAAGCGTGCGAGGACTTGTCGGAGCGATTGCAAAGAGCAGAAGTGGCGATTGAAAGAGAGCGACGAGAGGCGACGAATGGGAAGTTTGCCTTGACAGAGTTACACGCAACCAAACAAAAGCTCGCGGATGCGTTACAACTAGTGAAAGAGGGTAGAAAGAGTAACGCGAATAGCGGTGAAGAAAAGGCGAACGAAAACGAGGAAATGACAAATGTAGAAACAGAACGAATACGCGTCATGAAGGAAGCGTTGGAGAAAGCCGAAGACAAGGTGCTGGTGATGTTTGCCGATTTGAGTGCGACAAAGGTTGAATTAAATCGTCTTCGAGAAGAAAATACTGAATTAAAAACGAAACATGCGCTCTTGGAAACTAAACTGGAAGATATGCATAACCAGAGAGAGCAAGAGAAGGGACAGGGAAAGGATTCTGCGCCAGATACAAACGACACGCGAGGGAATGTAGAACACCGCCACGAACATCAACACCAAATGATGATGTCTCCACGAGCGGTAAAAGAGGAATTAGAACTCGCAAGTCTCATGAAGAAGAACGCGGAGATGCGAGATAGAGAGTCGCACAAGAAAATGGAGGAAGCTGAGAGACAAAAGGACGCGGCGGTGAAGGTTGTGGAGAAATTGCGGACTGAGAATGAAGAGATAAGACGCGAGAACGAGAAGTTGAGACGACGATTTCTTCTCGAGCAAGATAGTAGTAACATCGGTCAAGACGTGGAATTAGCAAGGAACGATAAAGTCCATAGCGGTACTGAGAGAGCAGAAAAGATAAGCGAGAAAACATCTGTAACGAAGAAAGTTGCAGTCGTCGTCGCGAAGAAGCGGGAGAGACCAAGCGTATTAAGACTGCCGAGCTTTGCGTGGTATTTCATATCGGGTAGCGATAAAGCGCCGGAATTCCGCATCGAGGAAGATGATAGTAATTAGAATTGTGTACTCAATAGTAAGTAGCTTCAAAACTTTGTCTCACTAGTAAACTAGCTACAGTACGCTTATTTATTACAACCACGCACACACACACACATGCACTTCAAGCCGTTTCTTTTATTTGTGGAGCTGTGTTGATAACACATACGGGGATGCACGCGTTTGCGACGACATATTTGCAAACACTTCCGAGAAAGAATTCTGCAATGCCGCTTCTGTTGTGCGCAGCCAACGCGACGAGAGTGTATACTTTCCCCGAGAAACGAAGGCATCGTTCGCAAATGATTGACGATATTGTTTTATTCGACATCTTTGCCAACTCCACTGCTTCCACCGAAAACGCGACTTCATTTTTCTCACAAATCTCCCTGAACCATCGTTCAATAGAGAGTTCAGTTGCTTTGCAACGCGAGGCGTTCTGTGACAAAGTGCTCGAGTACTCGCTCACTTCTTTCCTCGGTATAATCGTCAAGAAATGAATACTGCTTTCCTTCGGCTTGATCAAATGCTTCAACACAAACTCTGTTGATATCTTCGAGTGCTGGTGAGAAGCGATATCGATAGGAACGAGAATCCTTCTCTCCTTGACGGTCGCGCATACCGGCTTAATGCTCACTTCTTCGGTTGTTTTAATAACAGGCGCTTCATTATTATCCATCGCGCGTCTTCAGCGTCTCCTTTGGTACGTTCAAGTAGGTTCGTCGCGGCGCGCTCACAGGACGCAAGAAGCAGCAGCGATATTTTGACGTCTTTTGTGTTCGTGTATTTTTATTTCAAGTGTTTTTCGATTTTTCAAAAGTGCGAGTTTATTACACGCGCGACGACCATCTATCCCCAAGTTGTATGTGTAAGTAATAACATTTGCGCTAAATCCTATTTTCGTATAGTATTTACAAAACTCCAAAGAATGGGTTCTTCAAGGCGTTATCGATTTCTATTCCAGCCTGTTGGAGTTCCGCGAGCGATATTTTTTCCTTTGGCAAATGTAAAACGTCTTCGCCGGCGTCGTTCTTCTGCTCGCAAAAGCCGCACGTTTTCAAAAACACGTCGCCATCGAACGCTTTCACTCTTTCCGAAAAAGCTTTGCCGTTTACTTTGAGTGTTCTGTATTTTTCGTACGCCTCGTCGCTCGGTTCGCATTCAAAATTTTTCGCGATGTTACCTAGATAAGCTAACAGCGTTTTGTAGCACCTTTCCACGCCAGCGGGATCGGTATCGTTGTGCTTCTTCTTCACGTCGACGAGGTTTTTTCGCAAATTCTCCGCGAGTTGCACGGGGCGCACGACTCCCACGCCTTGTTTTTCTTTTCTTTCCACCTCCTCTTTCACCTTTCGCGCCTTTTCTTCGTTTCGTTTCTTCTCTCGCTCGATTTCCTCCGGCGTCAACTCTTCCGGCAAACCGAGTTTCCTTCGTCTCTCTTTCTTATCTTCCTCGAGTTTCACTCTAATTTTCTCACGAGCTTTCTCTTCTTCTTGTTTTTCTATTCGTCGCAGCTCTGCGTTTCGTTTGAACTGCAGCGCTTCTTCTTTCTTTTTCGCCTCTAAGAGTTCCTTTCCAGACCGTATGCGTTCTTTTTCTCGCACTTTTTCCAACTCTGCTTCTTCCTTCTTTTTCTTTTCGGCGACATCTAAGCGAAGTTTCTCCGCAGCCACGCGCGCTTCTTCTTTCGAAAGTTTTTTCTTCACCGCTGCCGCGGCTTTCTTCTTCGAAACGAGCAGTTGTTCGTCCATTCCTTGGTCGTCTTGGTGTTCGGCGAGCCATTGCACACACTGCTCGACTGAATCCGACTGCGTCGCGAATAAAACGCGCACGCATCGATTGTGCGCAAATCCCAGCTCCTTTAACTTTTCAACCATCTCTTTCGAAACTTCTGGCTCAACTTTTTCGTCGTCGTCGTCGTCGTCGTCGTCATCGTCGATGATCATGACGTCGTCGTCTTTATTTGAGCTTTTCTTCTTGAGAGGCAACCCGGCGTCTTCGCGCATGTCGTTCTCCATCTTTCGAAACTCCTTCGCCGTTTGTACCACGTTGTCGCTCTCTTCGCACGGAACGAACACGCTGTGACCTTCGTTAAAGTTCGCGTGCAATTTCTGTTCCTCTAGGTTTCTGCATCGTTTCCCGCACTCTCGACACTTCATCGTTTTTATTGTTTCCGTTGACTCTGCAAAATCGGCGTGACCGGTCATCTCCCCGTGCGTTTGACACTCCTCCACGCTTTTCAAAAGAAGGCCGCAGACGTTACACTTGAGCGAAACCGCCTTCGCAGCCGACGACATTGTTACTCGTTATTCACTTTTTCTTTATCTTTCTTTCCTCGTTTTATATTATTATACGTTTGATAATAGTAGTTGTTGTTGTTGTTGTTAGTGAGTACCTGCTGCGTGTTTTTTGTATCTCCCGAGAGAGGGAGCTTCGATTTTGACGCGAGCAGAGGAGGAGGCAACATTTTAATAAGAAGTCAGTAAACAAAAACGACGTGACCTGCACCCACAAAAATTCAACGCATTCAACAGCGAACAGCGAGAAAAGGTAGTGGAGAGCAAAACTCCGGGTTGTTATCATTATCGAAGGGAAAAAGAAGAAGAAGAAGAAGTGAGTGTGAAACAGAGCCATAACGCGCCAGATACAACATCATGTTTGCGATTACTCCCACGTGAGAGAGAGAAGGAAAGAAAGAGAATCGTCACCGAGAGAATCGACTGAAACAAAAATGATGCGCCAACAATTTCCACGCGCGACGCGTCGATGGGGCGCACTTCTTCTCTTCCTCCTCTCATTTTTGATTTTCAACGATGAGGAATCGGTCTTTGTTCAATACGTGCTCGCAAAAGAGGCAAGTGAACCCGGGGTCTCTTCTGCTGACAACGCCGCGAGGAAAGCTGGAGAAATTGGCACCACAGAAGTAGGAGCGCCTCCCGTGGTGGCAACTATTCTTAAAGACGCCACCGCGGAGGAATCAAACAAACAAAAGGAAAAGGAATACGCCGAGCGACGGTCGAAGGTGTACTCGCGCGTAGAATTTGCCTCGTTCGTACTGCAAAAGTCACCGTTAGAAGATGAATTCTGCGTTTACGACGTCCAGAAGGAAGGCGACGAAGGCGACGACGAAGACGAAAAGATTGGTCCCGTGCCGCTGTTGAAAAAGAGGGAGAAGACAGAGCGCGAAGTCTTGCCCTCATTGAAGGCGTACAAAACATCCGTGCAAGAACAACTTCAGCAAAAACGAGCGTTGGAGAAGAAGGCTAAAAAAGCAACGAAAAGTGGCGAGAATATTAGCAGCGGCGGCGAACAACAACCGGTGGTGGTGGTCGCGAGCAACGGCGAGAAAGACCTGAACTCGTCTACACCTGGAGAGGAAGCAGATGAATCCACCAAATCCGGAATTTCCGTTTCGGATGATGCCACTCTCGCGGAGGAACAGTCTGCAGCATCAGCGTCGTCGTCGTCGTCGTCGTCGTCATTATCATCTACCACTGCGTCGTCGGAGAAAAAAGCTTCTGATGGAGATGAAAAGGGTGCGAACGAGAAAACGGACATCGAGAAGACTGAAAAAGCACAAGTCGCGAACAAGGAGACGGCGTCGAGTGCAAAGACTTCCGAAAATAAAGGAGACAGAGAAACGGAGACAAATAGAAACGAAGAGCACGCAGGGAATGACGGCATCGAAAAAGCGGCCGATGAGACTGAGCATACAAAGAGCGCGGCGGAAAAATCCGAGGAATCTGAAACATCCGCATTAGATGTGAACGCGGCGGCTTCGTCGTCTGAGAGCAGCACAAAAGTAGAAGCGGAGATTGATAAGAGCAGTGCTGACGAGCATAATAACGTTGCAGATTCGAAGGAGAACAACCATCTTGACAGCGAAGACAGCAAAGCAAGCGATGCAAATGATGAAGACGATGACGATGATGATGATGATGATGACATGGCCAATAAAATTATACATCCTCAATCCGTCACCAAAGAAGACCGAGAAAAGTATAATTTAGCCTCGGTCCGAAATGGAGCAAAAGTTATCTCGAGTAACGAGGAGTCGAAGCACGCTTCTGCGATGCTTTCAGAAGATATGGACTCGTATTACATATCTCCGTGCAACGCAGAAAGCAAATGGGTAACTGTCGAACTCTCCGAAGAAGCAACTTTGACACAAGTTATCGTCGCCGACTACGAATTTCACTCTTCCGGCATGCACGACTTTGAAATTTGGGGTACGGACGGTCATCACAGCGATAAGGACGGTTGGAAAAAGCTCGCTACTTGTGAAGCCTCGCGGTCGAGAGAGCCGCAAAAGTTTTCCATTCCCGCGAACGAATGGGTGCGATACGTACAGCTTCGCTTCTTGACGCATTTTGGATCTCATCACTTTTGTACGGTTTCTCTTTTTCGCGTTCACGGTAAAGATGCCAAAGAGACGCTTCGGGAAGAAATGGAGAGGTTACAAGAAGAGGTTGAGGAAGTAGAGCAATTGTTTCGCGAAACGGACGAGACTGAGGAAGCAGAAGCATCGGCATCTTTCGAGGAAGGAGAGAATAGCAACAACGATGCGTTGGACGGTTCTGCCTTGTCTGATGTTGACGACGCCGATGTTGTGGGAATTACTCGCGACGAGAACCTCGACGGCGACGGGAATAACGAGAATGCAACTGATAATGGTGGGAATAAGCCTTCGAGTACTACCGATGTGTCAGCTCGGGAAAGCGAAGAAGATTTGAAAACAAAGAAGAATTCGAAAGGTAGTAGTGATGGTAGTGGTAGTACAAGTAAAACTGATTCACCCGGCGGCGAGTCGGTCGCTGCTGCCACCAACAATGTGAAAAAAAATGAAGTGAACGAGGAGGAAGTGAACGCGGCGATGCAAGATACATTGCCCTCAAAGGATGAGCAGGCGGCAACAGCCAATAAGTCTTCGCGCGACACGAGAGAGAATAGTGGCACATCCACCCCTTCTTCTAGCACTGCTACTACCACTACTTCTGCGAACGCAACGCTTGCTACGGAAGTTCCCGAGGCTGACGCGACGAGTGAAGAAAATTCCAACGCCTCATCTGCTGGCCAGATGAAACCGCCGCCATCATCGTCGTCCCTCAGCAATAAGACGAAATCGAACGAGAGCGGCGCTTCTGCTTCTTCATCTGAAGGTGCTTCGACGCCGGCGGCAGCGGCGGCGGCAGCAGCGGCCGCAGCGGCTTCGCAACCCGGAGGAGGCGGTAAAGGTTCCGAAAACGTTTTCCGTAAACTCGCGCAGAAAGTGAAAGATTTGGAATTGAACCAATCTGTGCTTGACCGTTACATCGAAAGCTTGAACGAGCGATACGCTGGTGCGTTGGACGATTTAAATAAAGAAATCGATGAGATTGCTGCGGTGGTGACAAACTCTTCGAACGCGTTGAATGAAGCCGCGAGAAGGATGGAAAAATCTGCGTCGAAGTGCGACAAAGAAACGGAGAGGCAAGCGGATAGATTCACAAAGTCCGAGCACGCCTTGATGGGTGCGCTGAAGGAGTTTGAAAACAGTCGCGCGCAGGCACGCAGACGAGAGAATGTTATTCTTTCGTTCATGTTTGTCATCTTGACTGGTATGGCTTGGAATGCAGCGGGTCTGGGAGGGATTAGTAGTACTCTTAAAAAGAAAGCGTCATCGCGCGATGCGCAAGAGGAGGAAGGAGCAGAGGAGATGGCGCACGAACCGCCACAACAACAAGAACACAACGCGTTTCGGAGAGTGCATCTCAGCTCTCCAGATTTCGCGACGCACGCTTTCAGGGAGAATCTTTTCTTCGAATAGTAAGAAACACTTTGAATAGAAGAGAAGAAGAATAAGATGTAGTTTCATATACTCGGTTACAGTACTGTTCATTTTATTTTTACGAACGATACACTGACAATTGCGCGCGCAGCGACTAGAAAAATCAGAATCCTTTTGAGGAACTTCTTACCTCTCTCAATCACGTCGTCATCATCACCGCCTCGTCTGTACTGTTTGTTGCTATTTTTTCTAATCTTTCCTTTATTAATCTCTTCGCTTTCGGCCGCGCAACGTCCAAGGCTGTTTCGCCGTCCAAGTCTTTCCACTCTAACTCTATGCCTTTTTGGTAGAGTAAGAATTCTACGCACGAGACGGCGTCTTGACAGGCGGCGTAGTGCAAAGGAGTATCTCCATCTTTACACGGCGCGTTGATGTAAGCAACTCTGTTCTCTTCGCCGACTAGCTCGACGAGTTTTCTCGCAAACTCTGCTCTGTCCGAGAAGCACGCTTGGTGTAAAGGACTCCAACCGTTTTTGTTACGTTCGCTGATGGCGTCGGGATTCTCTCGTAAAACCAAATCGAATTCCTCTTCGTCGCCGTCTTCGATGGATCCGAAAATTGGCGTTTGCGACGATATCTTCACTGCGGACGAACTGTTACTGCTGCCGCTGCTCTTTTTCTTCTTCTTCTTACCAGCCGCGGAGGACTTTTGGAATCCCATCTTATGTTTTTCGTAGAGCAGAGGAAAAGAGAGTGAGGTTTGATAGAAGAAGAAGGAGAAGAAGAAGAAGAAGAAGAAAAGGTCACAAAAGGTTGTTGTTTTGTTAAACTCTCAAGTTCCTATTCTCTATTACTAAACGCTAATAATAATCTACGAAGACGACGACGACGACGACGACGACGCTATCAGTTACACACCCGCGCGCGTAAAGGAGTCAGTCGTCGGACTCATCTCTGTTAATAAAGTACCAACTAACGTCTATGCTACAAAGTCAAATCTCTTCGGCGCCGACGACCAAAAACGACCAAAGAAGAAGAGCAGCACATAAGAATAAACGGTCCCAACAACACGTTCGTCAGTTGTACGCTACACACGCTGGAGAGACACACCCACGGAATGACCGCTATTTGGCCAAACTCAAAGGTGTTACCGTGAGGAAACGCTAAAAATCTTCCCAATGGCCAGACTAAAACTCTCGGCACCTCGAAGAGAGGCACACCGAAGAAATTCTTTATGAAGGCTGAGGAGATGAGAAACTTTAACCACGAGAGATAGTGTCCAAAGCTCATTAGTTTTCGCATCAACGGCGTTCGTTTGGTCAGCAACTCTTTCTCTTTCTTCCTCAGCTCCTCTTTTCGTTTCTCGTCTGCTTCTCTTCCGATCGTGTTGTTTAAAGTTTTTATTCTTCTCTGTAACGACCAAATTTCGCCCGTTTTCTCGTGGAAAACAAATTTCAGAGCGTCGATGAGAAGAAACACGAGCGCAATGCACAGTTGAGGAGGCAAAGGAAAGTTATTATTACTCTTTTGTTGTTGTTGTTGTTGTTGTGATAATTGTTGTTGTTGTGATAACGACGATACGTAGGAGTAGAAGAGAGAGGGGAGAATACGGAAAAACATCATGTTTGTATGTTTTCTGTCTT
>Ga0213868_10004302_pt1 | contig 13033 bp, 14 predicted proteins | sample PICome_9_FD_160087 | JGI IMG/M metagenome (GOLD analysis project Ga0213868, IMG submission 160087) | Coastal seawater microbial communities near Pivers Island, North Carolina, United States - PICO127 | ecosystem: Environmental > Aquatic > Marine > Coastal | place: USA: North Carolina...
GCGCTTATTGGGAACCCTGAAGTCATTGTTTTAGATGAACCTTTCGCTAACCTAGATCCAACAACTCAGATCAGACTTAAGAATATTATCAAAGAATTATCTGAAAAACAAGATGTTACAGTATTAATTTCAAGTCATGATTTAATGCATGTTACCGATGTTTGCGAGCGTATAGTTGTTTTGGAGAAAGGCGAAGTGGTAAAAGATTTAGCGACAAGCATAGCTACTTTAAAAGAACTTGAGGAGCATTTTGCCAACTAATCCTTTTGTTTAAAAGTCATTACAATTTTTAGGTAAATACAAAAAGATGCTTATTTTTACAGTTCTATATAATAATAACACCGGATTATAGTTATTAATTAGACTAAAAACACCAGCATTGAAAACACCTCCTAAAGCCTTACCTCTAGTTATATTCTTAACTTTTCTTGCATTAAGTTGTTCTAGGAAAAAGGATAAATTTATAAATAGAAATTTTCACGCTGTTACTGCAGAATTCAATGCGCTTTATAATGGTTATACCGCTTTAGAGCAAGGTAAAATCACACTTAATGATGCGTATTTTGATAATTATTGGGAAGTTTTACCCATAGAACGCATGCAGATTTTTGAAGACATTGTGCTTCCTGGTCAATCTAAAAACGAAAATTTTTCGAGAGCTGAAGAGAAAGCTGCAAAAGCGATTCAGAAGCATAGCATGAATATTGATGGTAAGGAGAATAATCCGCAAATGGATGAAGCTTACTTGCTTTTAGGAAAAGCTAGATATTTCGATCAGCGTTTTGTGCCTGCATTAGAAGCTCTTAATTATATTCTTTACAAATACCCAGCAAGCGACAAGATTAATCAAGCTAAGGTATGGCGAGAAAAAGCAAATATTAGGCTAGATAATAACGAGCTGGCTATAGAAAACTTAAAGCGTCTTTTAAAACAAGAAGATCTAAAAGGGCAAGATTTAGCAGATGCGACATCTATACTCGCGCAAGCTTATTTAAATACGAAATCTATTGATACTGCAATTACGCAATTAGAAATCGCATCAAGTGCTACAAAAAATAATGATGAGCGCGGTCGTTACCGCTTTATTCAGGGTCAGTTGTATAACGAACTGGGTTATAAAGACAGTGCTAATATCGTTTTCGATAAAGTGATTGAGCTTAACAGAAAAACACCTAGAATCTATATGATTTCTGCGTATTTGGAAAAAATCAAAAACTTCGATTTTGATAATGGAAATAAGCTAGAGGTTACCGAATTACTTGCTGAACTTGAAGAAAATAGAGAAAACCGTCCATATTTAGATAAAATTTATCATCAAATTGGTGCGTATCATTTACAAAATGGTTCAGACTCGTTGGCGGTAGCATATTATAATAAATCTTTGCGAACCAATACTCGAGATAAGTTTTTAAAAGCAAAAAACTATGAAACATTAGGTGATATTAATTTTGATGCATCAGTTTACGCCGATGCTGGAGAGTATTATGATAGCACCATGAATAATTTGGTTCTTAAATCGAAACCTTATCGTGTTATAAAACGAAAGCGCGATAATTTAAAAGATGTTATCTTTTATGAATCTATCGCGAAAGTAAATGATAGTGTTTTGAGTTTGGTGAATTTACCAGAAGCAGAAAAGTTGGCTTATTTTGAATCTTTTGTTGAATCTTTAAAAGCTAAAGATAAAGTAGAAAAAGAAAAACAAGAAGCTACCGAACGTAATAGTGGTTTGGCAACCGTAAATAATATTGGTGCGCAACCCAATAGAGTTGGACCTCAAAACCAATCTACTGCATTTTATTTTTACAATCCAACTACCGTAGCTTACGGAAAAAACGAATTTGTAAAAATATGGGGAGATCGGTCTTTAGAAGATAATTGGAGATGGTCTAGCAAAGGGATGTCAAGTGGGGCTAATAATAATGCTACTATAAATGTTGTAGCAGCTGCATCAGATGAAGAACGTTTCGATCCTCAATTTTATATTTCTAAAATCCCTTCCGAAGAAAAAGAAATAGATAGCATTTCTAAAGAACGTAATTATGCTTATTACCAATTAGGATTGATTTACAAAGAGAAATTTAAGGAGTATGAGTTATCAAAAAGTAAGTTTCAAAATTTATTAAATAGCAGTCCTGAGGAAAAATTAATACTGCCTTCAAAATACAACTTGTATAAAATTTATGAATTGTTAGGTGAAAGTGATGAAGCTATAATTGCTAAAAATGATATTATCAGTAAATATCCAGATTCTAGATATGCGACCATATTAAATAATCCGGAATTAGTCACTGAAAGAGATGAAAACAGTCCTGAAAGTTTATATGAAGCACTTTATATTCAGCACGAAAATCAAGAATATACCGATGTTGTTTCAAAAAGTGAAGCGTATATAAAAACTTTTGATGGCGAAGCGATGGTTCCAAAGTTTGAACTATTAAAGGCAACAGCTACAGGTCGTTTATATGGTTATGAAGCGTATCAGAAAGCGGTGAATTATTTAGCAATTACCTATGCTAATACTCCAGAAGGTAAGCAAGCACAAAACATTGAAGCTAATATTTTACCTAAATTAGCAAACAAAGATTTTATTGAGGAGACTGATAGTATTTCTGATAACTATAAAGTTATATTTCAATTTAAAGACATGGAACCAGAAGCTATTTCAAGCTTCAAAGAAACCTTAGATGCCGTTTTGAAAAATGTTAGGTACTATAAATTGAATGCCTCAATAGATGTTTATAATTCAAACACAAAACTTATAGTGGTTCACGGATTAAAAACATCACAAGTAGCAAAAACATTTGATCAACTATTAACTGAAGAGGATCAAAAGAAAATAAAAGTCCCTTATTTTGTAGTATCATCTACGAATTATCAAATCATTCAAATCCATAAAAATTTGGATGCTTATCTGAATATCGATAATAATTAAACGTAACACATTATGTTCTCTGAAAACAAAAAAGAAAAACAAATGACAGAAGGTGCATCAAGCCAAAACATTATTGCCCAAGGCACTAAAATGGTTGGCGATTTTAACAGCGAAGGCGATTTTAGAATCGACGGAACTATAGAGGGAAATATTAAAACTTCAGGAAAAGTAGTTGTTGGTAAATCTGGCTTAATTAAAGGCACTTTACACGGAACTGATGCTTATTTTGAAGGTAAATTTTCGGGTAAACTAGCTTTGTCGGGCACATTAACTTTAAAATCATCTGCTCATATTGAAGGTGAAGTCGTGGTTGGTAAATTGGCCGTTGAGCCAGGAGCCACATTTAATGTAACGTGTGTTATGAAAGGCACCGTAAAAGAAATGAATAATGGCGGACAATCACAACAGCAAAGAAAACCAGAAACAGGGAAAACAGCTTAAAAACGTTGCTATTCTTTCTGGAGTTGCATTTCAAATGGGTATTACTATATATCTGTTTGTTATGTTAGGCAAATGGCTGGATTCTAAATTTAACGACGGAGATAAATTGTTTATTATTATTACAACACTTTTAGGAGTTGCTATTTCATTATATGTGGTTCTTAAACAGGTTAATAGAATTAAATATTAATGAGTAATCCTTTTGTAAGTTTTGCAATAAAAACAGTTATTCTATTAACAGTTGTTTTTGCTATACATTTGTTTCTTTTAAATGTTTTACAGCTTCCTTTATTCGAAAATAGAATTGTACTATCCTACATAGTTAACCTTGTTTTAGTTATTGTTATTTTCGGAATTCTTTATCTATTAAAAGAAAAGTATAAAAGTCAATTAGGGTTTCTGTTTTTAGCAGGGAGTCTTTTAAAATTTGTCGTTTTTTTCATTCTATTTTATCCATTTTATAAACTTGATAATATTATAACCAAACTAGAATTTGCAGCGTTTTTTGTGCCCTATGTTATAGGCTTGATAATAGAATCTGTTAGCCTTAGTAAATGGTTGAATAAATTAGATTAGTATAATAAGGGAATCATCTTAAAACGAGAGATGAAATAAAAAGCAAATTTGTTTTGGTTTTTGATATAAAAACATACCTTTGCACCGATTTTTAAGCCACTATTACTTAAAGCAATATGCGAAGAAAAATATCTTTAAAACCAATTACATTATTACTGCTTTTAATAACCTTCATTTCTTACGGGAAGGAACAAGAGGGACACGGTGAACCAAAAACCGACAGAAAAACAGAAATAAAAGAATATATTCAGCATCACTTAAAAGATTCTTATGACTTCGGGTTGTATTCTTATACATCAGATGAAGGAGAGGATAAGCATGTAGGTTTTCCGTTACCAGTTATTTTATGGGATAATGGGTTAAAAATATTTTCATCTTCTAAATTTCATCACGGAGAATCAGTTGCTGAGGTTGGTGGTGATTTCTACAAAGTACATCATTCAAAAATTTATAAAGTAAATGGTTTAGATGGAAAGATTCTTGAAGATGACCATCATCACGCTACAAACGAAAAACCATTTGATTTTTCAATCACTAAAAATGTATCCTTGATTTTTTTAGTATTTGGTATTATGTTTTTTATGTTTAGCCGTATGGCAAAATCATATAAAAAGAACAATGGTATGCCAAAAGGCATGGGGCGTTTATTAGAGCCTATTGTGCTTTATGTTCGTGACGATATTGCACGACCAAATATTGGAGAGAAGCATTATAAGAGATACATGAGTTATTTGTTAACGGTATTTTTCTTTGTTTGGATTGTTAACTTGTTTGGTTTAACGCCAATAGGGATGAATGTTACTAATAATATTGCAATAACATTATGTTTAGCACTTATCACATATCTTATTACAACCTTTTCAGGAAATAAAAATTACTGGAAACATATTTTCTGGATGCCAGGAGTACCAGTTCCGATGAAAATTATTTTAGCGCCTATCGAATTATTAGGAACCATTATTAAGCCATTTGCTTTAATGATTCGTTTGTATGCTAATATAACTGCAGGACACGTTGTTTTAATGAGTATAATAGGGATGATATTTTTATTCCAAAACTGGCTAGGAAGTGGATTATCATTTTTACTAGCGTTTGTATTAGCTATTTTAGAGTTGCTTGTTGCAGCTTTACAGGCCTATATTTTTACAGTACTTTCAGCATTATACTTTGGTATGGCGGTTGAAGAACATGACCATGAAGAAGGTCATTAATAAATTGAATGTTTAATTAATTTAATATATATATTATGGAGATTCCAGCAATCGTAGGAGCAGGTTTAGTAGTAATTGGAGCAGGTATTGGTATTGGTAGAATCGGTGGTTCTGCTATGGATGCAATCGCTCGTCAACCTGAAGCTACAGGAAAAATTCAAACAGCTATGCTTATTGCAGCAGCTTTGATTGAAGGTATTGGGTTTGCTGCTTTATTTGCAGTATAAAACAAACAAAAAACAGCTATGACGGTTGGTTATAGCTGTTCTTTTAATTAAACATAAGTTTTTTAGAAATATAAATTATTATGGAAAAATTATTCGAAGACTTTTCATTAGGATTGTTTTTTTGGCAAGCTATTTTATTCATAGCTTTAATTCTTCTTTTAAAGAAATTTGCTTGGAAACCAATTTTAGATTCTGTAAATGAAAGAGAAGAAGGAATTAAAAACGCATTAGATTCTGCTGAAAAAGCAAAGTTAGAAATGCAAAACCTTCAGGCTGATAATCAAAAGTTATTAAAAGAAGCTAGAACAGAGCGTGAAACGATGTTGAAAGAAGCACGTGATATCAAAAATAAAATGATTGATGATGCTAAGGGAGAAGCTCAAGAGCAAGCAAATAAAATGATTCAACAAGCGCAAGGAGCAATTGAAAGTGAAAAGAAAGCAGCTATGGCTGAACTTAAAAATCACGTTGCAGGTTTATCTTTAGAGATTGCTGAAAAAGTAGTGCGAGCTGAATTATCTAACAAAGACAAACAATTAAAATTGGTTGAAACTATGTTAGATGAAAAATCATTAAACTAAGTTATAATGGCAGGAGCAAGAGCAGCAATACGTTACGCAAAGGCAGTGTTAAGTTTAGCAACAGATTTAAAATCTGCGGATGCTATAAATAAAGACATGAAATTAATTGCTGATACAGTTGCAGATAGTAAAGAGCTAAGTGATATGCTTCAAAGTCCTGTAATACCATCTTCAATAAAAAAATCGACCTTATTAGAGGTTTTTAAAAATTCTGACAAAACAACTAAAAGCTTAATAGATATTCTAATTACCAATAATCGAATTGATATTTTAGGTCATGTGGCTTCAAAATACAATCAGTTATTTGATGAGTCAAAAGGCATTCAAGTTGCAACTGTAACTACGGCAGTAGAATTGACAGCAGATTTAAAGAAGAAAGTTTTAGCAAAAGCTAAAGCACTAACAGGAAAAGATGTTGAAGTAGAAAATAGTATTGATGAAAGCATTTTAGGTGGTTTCATTTTAAGAATAGGAGATGTGCAGTACAACGCAAGTGTTGCAAATCAACTAAACAAATTAAAAAGAGAATTTACATTAAACTAAGATATTCGTATCTAAATAAACAATAAGATGGCAGAAGTAAAACCAGCTGAAATATCAGCAATCTTAAAACAACAACTTTCAGGTTTTGAGGCTAGTGCTTCATTAGATGAAGTAGGAACTGTATTAACTGTAGGTGATGGTATTGTACGTGCTTATGGATTAGCTAATGCGCAATATGGCGAGTTAGTAGAATTCGAAGGCGGATTAGAAGGGATTGTACTTAACCTTGAAGAAGATAACGTAGGTATTGTATTATTAGGGGCTTCTGTAGGTGTTAGAGAAGGGTCTATTGTAAAACGTACTGAGCGTATCGCTTCTATTAATGTTGGAGAAGGTATTGTTGGACGAGTTGTAGATACATTAGGTAATCCTATTGATGGTAAAGGACCGATTTCTGGTAAGACTTATGAAATGCCTTTAGAGCGTAAGGCTCCAGGCGTTATCTACAGAGAGCCAGTAACTGAGCCGTTACAAACAGGAATTAAGGCCATTGATGCTATGATTCCGGTTGGTAGAGGGCAAAGAGAGTTGGTGATTGGTGACCGTCAAACTGGTAAAACAGCAGTTTGTATTGATACCATCATAAATCAAAAAGAATTTTACGATGCAGGTGAGCCTGTATATTGTATATATGTTGCTGTAGGTCAAAAGGCTTCAACAGTAGCTTTAATTGCTAAAAATTTAGAAGAAAAAGGCGCTTTAGCATACACAACAATAGTAGCTGCAAACGCATCAGATCCTGCTGCAATGCAAGTTTATGCACCTTTTACAGGAGCATCTATTGGTGAGTATTTTAGAGATACTGGTAGACCAGCTTTAATTGTATTTGATGATTTATCAAAACAAGCCGTAGCTTACCGTGAGGTATCTTTATTATTAAGACGTCCACCGGGACGTGAAGCATATCCTGGTGATGTATTTTATTTACACTCAAGATTATTAGAGCGTTCTGCAAAAGTGATTAATAATGACGCTATTGCTAAAGAAATGAACGATTTACCAGATTCGCTTAAGCCTATCGTTAAAGGTGGTGGTTCATTAACAGCATTGCCAATTATTGAAACACAAGCAGGTGACGTTTCAGCATATATTCCAACCAACGTAATTTCTATTACAGATGGTCAGATATTCTTAGATGGTGATTTGTTTAACTCTGGTGTTCGTCCAGCAATTAACGTAGGTATTTCTGTATCGCGTGTTGGTGGTAATGCACAGATTAAATCAATGAAAAAAGTAGCAGGAACATTAAAGTTAGATCAAGCACAGTACCGCGAATTAGAGGCGTTTGCTAAGTTTGGTTCAGATTTAGATGCCGTTACTTTAAACGTTATTAATAAAGGAAAGCGTAATGTGGAGATCTTAAAACAAGCTCAAAATGATCCGTTTACCGTTGAAGATCAGGTAGCAATTATTTATGCTGGATCTAAAAACTTATTAAGAGATGTGCCTGTTGAGAAAGTAAAAGAATTTCAAAGAGATTATTTAGAATTCTTAAAAGCGAAGCATGCAGATGTACTAAGTACATTAAAAGCAGGAAAATTAACTGATGAAGTTACAGATATATTAACTGCTGTAGCAAAAGATTTATCAGGAAAATATAGAGCATAATTGTCATTCCTGCGAAGGCAGGAATCTCATGTTTTGAAGTTAAATTAAAATAGATTCCGCATTAGGTGCGGAATGACAAAAAGAGATTATGGCTAATCTAAAAGAAATACGTAACAGAATATCCTCGGTATCTTCAACGATGCAGATTACTAGCGCCATGAAAATGGTGTCGGCTGCAAAGTTAAAGAAAGCTCAAGATGCTATTACGGCAATGCGTCCTTATGCAGATAAGTTAACGGAGCTTTTACAAAGTTTAAGCGCAACTTTAGATGCTGATTCTGGAAGCACATATTCTGATCAACGTGAATTAAAAAAAGTACTTATTGTGCCAATTACTTCTAATAGAGGCTTGGCGGGTGCATTTAATTCAAATATCATCAAGGAAGTTAATAAGCTTACTACTGAAACTTATTCTAATCAAGAAGTTTCTTATTTGGCTATCGGTAAAAAAGCAAATGATGCTTTTAAAAAGACCAATAGAGTTATAGCTAATAAAAGCGAAGTTTATGACGATTTAACTTTTGATAATGTTGCTGAAATAGCAGAGTTGTTAATGGAGAAATTTGTTGCTGGTGAGTTTGATAAAATCGAAATTGTTTATAACAAATTTAAAAATGCGGCTACTCAAATTGTAATGACTGAACAGTTTTTACCAATTGTCCCAATTGAAGGTGAGGTAAATAACAATGCAGATTACATTTTTGAACCTTCAAAAATTGAAATTGTAGAGCAATTAATACCTAAATCTTTAAAAACGCAATTATATAAGGGTGTTAGAGATTCTTTTGCCTCTGAACACGGTGCACGTATGACTGCGATGCATAAAGCAACGGATAACGCGACTGAACTAAGAGATCAACTTAAGTTAACTTATAATAAAGCACGTCAAGCATCAATTACTAATGAGATTTTAGAAATTGTTGGAGGAGCGGAAGCTTTAAATAATTAGACGAAGCAGAGCGAAGTCAAATTTTCAAATAGCAAAAGCTTTAAGTAATTAATTAGAGTAAGCTAAAGACTTCAATAAATAGGAAACTTTAAAATACATAATAAGTAGTTTTATAAAATATCAAGCCTTACAATAGTGAGGCTTTTTTGTGGTATTAATTTTGGAATGGTATCTTTATAAAGTCAAATTATTCAAAATGAAAATATTCAAAAAAATTACATCAATTTTGATAACACTTATTGTAATGATAAATTTTTCAAGTTGCGCGGGTACATATAAACTAGAAAAATCAGTTCGGTTAACTATCGGAGAAGTTTATTATCAAGATTGGGTTGCAGGGGTTCAAGGTGGTGGTGCTGGTTTTAATATTTTTATTCCTGTTTCGGATAATCCTAAAAACATAATGTTTGATAGTGTTTATTTTAAGAGAAAGAAAGCTAAATTGGAATTTAGTAATAATACTATTTTTATTGGGCGTTTTAAAACCACAAAAAACAGAATAAGAGAAATCAATATGATTAATGACTCTGATGATGAGTTTTTTGAAAAGACACCTTTTAATTTAAATGATAATGAATGTGTAGTTAGTTATCTAGATAATGATAAAATCAAATACTTCAAAATTGAGAATATTATTAAAAAAGAGTCTATACTTTATCAAAAAACACCTTCTAAGAAGCTATAACCTATCTTTGGATTGCGTTTGCTAAAAACGTATTTTTAAAACTTAAAACACAACTTTTTGAGCGGACTCAAAACATTATTTAAGCAAACATTTATTTATGGTTTAGCTACTGTGCTACCGCGAATGTTAAGCTTTTTGTTGGTGCCACTGTATACAACAGAAGGGGTGCTTTCCTCAGTTGCGGAATATGGCGAGGTTTCTGTTATTTTTTCTTATTTTGTTCTATTCAACGTAATATTAGCATATGGAATGGAAACCGCTTTTTTTAGGTTTTTCAACAAAGAATCTGATAAAAATAGCGTAACAAGCACAGCAGCAATTTCTTTAGTACTTACTTCAATTGGTTTTTTTGTGCTCGGTTATTTATTCAAAAATCAAATATCAAGTTTAATAGATATCGAAGTAAAATATATAGAACTAGTAATATGGATTTTATTGTTGGATGCTTTGGTAATTATTCCTTTTGCATGGTTAAGAGCAAATGAAAAGCCAATGCGTTATGCAATTATTAAAATTTTTAATGTCATTATTAATCTCTGTTTAAATCTGTTTTTATTATTGTGGCTTAAAGATTTAGCTATAGATAGCCTAGTGTTTGACTCTATTTATAAACCTAATTTTGAAATTAGTTACATATTCATCGCAAATTTAATTTCTAGTGGAGTGACACTTATGCTAGTTCTTCCTTTCTATACTAAAATTAAATACGCTTTTGATGCCGCTTTATGGAAGAGAATGCTAAAGTATGCAACTCCAGTATTAATAGCAGGTGTGGCCTTTTCAATTAATGAAACTTTTGATAGAATTTTGTTAGATTATTTACTTCCAGAAAACATTGCAAAAACTGAAATTGGGATGTATTCAGCGTGTTATAAATTAGCGTTATTTATGACATTATTTGCAACAGCATATCGATTAGGAATTGAGCCTTTTTTCTTTAGTCATGCGAAAACTGAAAATCCTCAAAAAAATTATGCGAGGATATTAGAGTTTTTTGTAGCATTTGGGTCGATTATATTGCTAAGTGTTGTTGTTTTTGCAGATATATTGAAACCAATTATTGTGAGAAGTGAAGCCTATTGGGAAGCCATGTGGATTGTTCCTATTATCTTACTTGCTAATTTTTGTTTAGGAGTCTATCACAATCTTTCAGTTTGGTATAAAATTACTGATAGAACAAAATTTGGAGCGTATATATCAGTATTTGGTGCCCTATTAACGCTAGGATTAAACTTTTGGTTAATTCCTATCATAAGTTACAAAGGCTCAGCTATTGCAACCTTAACTGCTTATGCGTCAATGATGTTGTTGTCGTATTATTTTGGAAGAAAATATTACCCAATACCTTATAATCTTAAAAAAATAGGCATGTATTTGGTGCTCTCAGTAACACTTTCAATGCTATCTTTTTATCAATTTAGAGAAAATTATATTGTTGGCGTATCTATGTTAATTGTATTTTTGGGCATAGTATATTTTGCTGAACAGAAAGTAATTAAACAACTTTTAAGAAGATAACATGCAAATCAAAATAATAAACAAATCCAATCATGATTTACCGCATTATGAGACCATAGCTTCAGCTGGAATGGATTTACGTGCCAATATATCAGAATCGAGAATTTTAAAACCATTAGAACGCAGTATTGTAGGCACAGGGCTATTTATAGAACTTCCTATAAGCATAGAAGCCCAAGTGCGACCTAGAAGTGGTTTAGCAGCTAAAAAGGGAATTACGGTATTAAATGCACCAGGAACTATTGATGCAGATTATAGAGGTGAAATAGGAGTAATTCTAGTGAACCTTTCAAATGAGGATTTCATTATAGAAAATGGTGAGCGTATTGCTCAGTTAGTTATTGCTAAACATGAACGTGCTGAATGGGTTCAAGTTGAAGAACTTTCAGAAACTGATAGAGGCGAAGGTGGTTTTGGAAGTACTGGAGTAAATTAAATTCCTGCGAAGGCAGGAATCTCATAATTAAAATAGATGAAACATTGGTATGTCTGCATCATGGCTAATAAACAGAAAGGTGTTTTATATATTGGAGTAACAGATAATATAGAGGAAAGAGTAAAAGAACATAAGTTGAAAGTTTACCTAAAATCATTTACAGCAAAGTATAATTGTGATAAATTAATTTATTTTGAAGAATTTGAAAATGGAGGTGAAGCTGAGAAAAGAGAAAGGAAATTCAAGAAATGGAAACGACAATGGAAAATAGATTTGATAGAAGAAATGAATCCAAGTTGGTCAGACCTCAGTATAAATTGGAATCTTAATTATAGAAAAATTAGAAAATAAGTTTAATCTTTAAAAGATACCTGCTTTTGCAGGCATATGTATGAAAATAATAGTACCAATGGCAGGACGAGGTTCTCGTTTACGCCCACATAGTTTAACAGTGCCAAAACCATTAATTCCAGTTGCAGGTCAACCTATAGTTCATCGCTTGGTAAAAGATATTGTTAAAGTTTTAAAGCAACCTATTGAAGAAATAGCTTTTGTTTTAGGTGATCCAGCATGGTTTGGAGACGATGTAGTAACTAGTTTAGTGGATTTAGCGACAAGTTTAGGAGCAAAAGCTTCTATCTATCGTCAAGATCAACCTCTTGGTACTGGTCATGCTATTATGTGTGCAAAACCTTCTTTATCTGGCCCTGCTGTAATTGCTTATGCCGATACTTTGATAAGGGCAGAGTTTGATTTAGATCCAACAGCGGATAGCGTTATTTGGACTAAACAAGTTGATAACCCTGAAGCTTATGGTGTTGTAAAGCTTAATGAAAAACAAGAGATTATAGAGTTAGTTGAAAAGCCAGAAACCTTTGTTTCTGACCAAGCTGTAATTGGGATTTACTATTTTAAAGATGTAGCAGTTTTAAAAGAAAAGCTACAAGAAATATTGGATGAAAATATTATGAATGGTGGCGAATACCAAATTAACGACGGTATTAAGCGTATGATGTCAGAGGGCAAAATTTTCAAAACAGGAACTGTTGATGAGTGGATGGATTGTGGAAATAAAGCCATTACTATTGAAACCAATCAACGTATGCTTGGGTTTTTAAAAGCTGATGGCGTTGAACAGCTGGTAGCTGCTTCAGCGAAATTAGAGAATTCAAAAATTATAGAACCTTGCTTTGTTGGCGAAAACGTAGTGCTTAAAAACACAACTATTGGACCTTTTGTTTCTGTTGGAAATGGCACAGTTATTGAAAACTCAATTATTGAGAATAGTTTAATTCAAACTAATTCTGAAATCACGAATGCCAA